>Ga0172378_10001485_pt1 | contig 21705 bp, 12 predicted proteins | sample GrowelOW332metaG_FD_119755 | JGI IMG/M metagenome (GOLD analysis project Ga0172378, IMG submission 119755) | Groundwater microbial communities from an aquifer near a municipal landfill in Southern Ontario, Canada - Pumphouse #3_1 metaG | ecosystem: Environmental > Aquatic > Deep subsurface >... | reverse complement strand
TCGTTTTAATCGCAGATTCGATCTGCAAACCATAATGCCGCGGTTTCTCATCGCTGCGGCTAATTCTCCACCCATGCCGGGCCGTTTGCTCAAATTAGCTGAGGCTTATGGGTAATCAGGTAATGTTATCTTTCGCGTTGATCGCAATAGTAAAACTAATCCATAATTTTGGAGTAACAAGGCTGAAAGGACTACTATGACTGAAGAAATAACGGCTGGGCTCGAAGAATATTTCAAAAATTCAAAACGAGAATTCTCATTTGGCATACAAAACTTCCAAGGTATTCGCGAATATACAAAAATACCATTAGCACCATTGACATTAATATATGGGCAAAATTCTGCTGGTAAAAGCACAATTCATGATGCTTTAAACTTTATTCATGGCTACTTTAATGGCTCTTGGAGTGATTCGGCTATTTCAGCCCATTTAGATCGCTGGGCCAACTATAATAGATTCACCTCACCCTTAAAAAGAAACTACTTAGGTCATTTTGATGATGTCGTGTTAAGTTTGAATTCTCTTACTGGTGATCAGGATTATTTCAGATGGGAGTCCTCTTATCATCAAAATCAAGATTTTGTCGAAGAAAGCTTAGCTTACCAATTATTTGTGAATGGGTTAGAACAAAATATCCCTTTCCGCATTGACATTCATTTTACTAACAAACTTAGGCCTTGGCATGTTAGACAATTTTCGCTGTATCTAGGTGAAGATATTTTCCTCGAGTTAATAATCGATGACTTTGATCAGCAAGAAGAAGTAATAGATGAATACGGTTTGCTTAGGCTTAATAAACAACACCCCGTTTATGCCTTATTAGATAGTTATTTTAGTGGGCAACAAGAGCAATTAAAAATACTTAAAATTAAACCTGACATACAGAATGAAAATTGGTTTGAGTTTATAGACATTGATGTTAATTTTGAACTAGGCTGGAACTTCGTTTCTACTCCTAAGAAATTGATTAGCTGGTCTGAAGTGGATAGCTCTTCTAGTCGCCCGTCCGCAGAGCTATTAGATTTCAGAACATTTATTCTTGCATTACTGCAAATTCCAACTAAGGGAATCGCTGACACTTTCAACTTCAATAATATTCCCCCGCTGAGACCAATTCCAAGTAAAAATTCTGCCATATTCCGACGATTTTCTTCTTCAGATAACTCCTTAAGTGATTGGGCCGGCTTGGCAGAACAGGTGTGCTTAAAGCTTATTTATGAAGCTTATCCTGGTAGTTTTGACAATAACAAAATGCCATTTCTTCAATTGGAAGAAATTAATCGCATTTTATCTCACCCTTTCTTTCTTAACACCGACTATGAACTGACAGGTGAATGCAATTTTCTAGCTCCAATCGGTTTTTTAAAAGAAATATACGTATCTGACGAAGAATCAAGAGAAAAGCTTTTAAAATTGGATGCTGAAATTCACCTTAAATTAATACAAAAATCTACTGGTTATCTGATAGATATTGAGGATGTTGGAGTAGGAGTTTCCCAAATCATTCCAGTACTTGTGTCTATAACGCAATTCGAGAGTTGGTTAACCAATAGCTACCGCGCCTTTATTCAGCAACCAGAGTTACATTTGCATCCGAGATTACAAGCTCAATTAGCCGATGCCTTTATCGCTTGTGTAAATAGAAATCTATCGGAAGGGGATTTTCCAAGTTTTATTGTTGAGTCTCACAGCGAACATTTTATGTTGAGACTCTTGAGAAGAATTCGAGAAACACATAAAAGCGATATTAAAAACAAGTTGACCAGTTTATCCGTTAAAGACGTTAGTGTTATCTATGTCGATAAGCTGGAAGACGGTTCCAGCAAAATACTGCCGTTAAGAATTTCACCTGATGGCGAGTTTATTGATCGCTGGCCACATGGATTCTTTACTGAGCGCGACGGAGAACTGTTTGATGAATGAAGAGTTTCTGGTAGAGCCGACAGGCTTTAAAAGCGCTCTTGAACTCAAATACTTGCTCGAAAAATTTGGATTTCACCAAGGGCGATTCATCGGGGAGTTCCCGAGTAAATGGCGTAAAAAAGTTTTCGAACATATGGGTGTTTTACCTGACGTTGAGCAAGCCCGTATACGTAGCTTAATGGAGCAACATAAAAACTGCGTAGTCCCTTCTGGTCAAGATTTTTCACCCAATTTATCTTGGCTAGAAAACGCACATCATCAGATAGGACAGAATAATTTCGATGGCGTGATCGCGGCTTCAGATAACGCCTGGAACTATCCGACTGTTGAGAATTTGGAAATAGATTACCTGCGGGGTGGTCACGATATTCGAGTGTTAGCTTCTAGCGCTAATTACACGAAATATACCCGTCGTCTGTTGCAATTAAGTCATGAAATTGTTTTGGTTGATCCCTATTTACAACTTTACAGTGACCGTTGTGAACAGGTGTTGAAAAACATTCTAACCGTCGCTCAAGACGGTAAATGCCGGTCATTCGTGATATGGGCCAGATATGAAAAAGCCGCTATGAAAACCAAGCAGGCTTATACGCAGATGCTGGAGAACCGCTACCAAAGTATGTTGCTGCCTAGTTCATCGCTCACCGTGAAGCTGGTAAATGACAATGATTCCAGTGAAAAAATGCATGCAAGGCTGATGCTGTCAACATTGGGAGGATTTCGGTTCGATCATGGCTTTTCCGAATTTGACGAAACCCGTTATGTAGATATTGCTATTCTGGGCAAGTCAGTCCATGAACAACATTGCCGTTGGTACGTGGACCCAAACTCGGTTTGTGATTTTGAAATTGTCGAAGAACATTCGAGTGACAATTGAAAGCTATCTAAATAATAAATTTCCTTATGTATTTGCAAATATTATTATGAATCTTGACGTTCAAGCAATGCAAATAATGAGAAATAAGCATTACTAATCAATGGATTAATGGCTTGGCATGATTTCTGATTATAGAAAATCAATGTTCATTCAAGCACAAGGAGAAGACTGATGGCCAAGTTAATTTCTGATCAAGTCCGCCAACGCGTTATCGACATCGCAGCCCATTATGGCTTTGTGGCTCAGTTAAAAGATGGTGCACAGGATCAGTATGTGAAAAATCTGATGTTCTACTGCAAGTCGCTCAATCAGACGGTTTATATCCGTAAAGACCGAGCCGTGGGTGACTGCGGCATTCCCGCTTATTTCCACGTTGCGGTGCACCCTAATTTTTTCAACAAAGCTTGGGTGTCAGTGCCCGAAGGCATTGAAGAGTTGATTAACCGGCAGAAGAAAAAGAATCTGCATTCCAGCAGCAATTATCAAAAGTTTCCGGTTTACCCTGAAAACGACGAGCCTTGCGGCATGTGCTTCAAAGTGACTGGCTATGACGCACTAGGCAAGTTGTTTCAGCAAATGGCCGCTGGAAACAAAAAGCTTAATCCAACTTCGGAGCCAACCGCATCCGCTAGCTCACCTACGGCAACAGATTTTACTTTGGACGAAAAGCCAGTTGTTCCAGAAAAAACGACTGCCGCTGTCGAACCAAGAAACCAAATCGATACGGTGCCGACCAAAGGCTTGCTAATCAAAAGCCCTTACATTGACCGGATTCTCGCGGGCACTAAAACTTGGGAAATGCGCTCCAGCGCAACCAGCCTGCGAGGGCCAATTGCCTTGATTAAACAAGGCAGCGGCCAAGTGGTTGGCGTTGCGAATTTGGTGGATGTCAAGGGGCCGCTAAGCAAGCAGGAAAAACTGAAAGCCATCGATAAACATCAGATTTCGATAGAGCGTCTGGAATCCGGCGAAACCGATAAATGGGATACTGCATGGGTGTTGGAGAATGCACAGCCATTGAAAACACCGATTCACTATCAGCCCCCCAATGGAGCCGTGATTTGGGTCAACCTCGATCAAAAAACCCAAGATCAGCTAGCCGTGACCCTTAAAACCAACACGCCTTCAGTAAGATGAAAATTCTCCATACCTCTGACTGGCATTTAGGCCATTCGCTAAAAGGCTTTGACCGGCATTTTGAACACCAATGTTTCCTCGATTGGCTACTCGCGCAACTGCGCGAGCAAGACGTCGATGCGTTGTTGGTCACCGGCGACATATTCGACAACGCCAATCCCTCTGCGGCGGCACAGAAGCAGTTATACCGGTTTCTGCAGGCGGCACGCGAAGCCGCGCCGAATTTGCGGGTGGTGATGATTGCCGGCAATCATGATTCGCCGGGTCGTTTGGAAGCGCCTTCGCCGTTATTGGATTTATTCGATACCACGGTGGTGGGTCAAACGGGGCGGAATGGCGCAGGCGAAATCGATCTGGAGGCGTTGATTGTGCCTTTGCATGATCGCAAGGGCGTGCGTCGTGCTTGGTGTTTGGCGGTGCCGTTTTTACGCCCCGGCGATGTGCCGCGCGTCGAAACTGACGGCGACACTTATCTGGCCGGCGTGGATGCCTTGTACCGCGATGCCTTGCAGCAGGTTTTGCTGAAACGGCAAGCTGGCGAAGCGATTTTGGCCATGGGCCATTGTCACCTCGATGGCAGCGCGGTGTCGGCCGACTCGGAGCGGCGTATTGTCGTCGGTGGCTTGGAAGCCTTGTCGGTGGCGATGTTCGACAAGCATATCGCCTATGCCGCACTCGGTCATTTACATTTGCCGCAAAGCGTGGGTGGGCGGGAGTGGGTGCGCTACAGCGGCAGCCCGTTGCCACTGTCGTTTTCCGAAATCGAGTATCCGCATCAAGTGGTGGTGCTGGAGATTGAGGGCGAAGCAGTCAAATCCATAGACAGTGTACGGGTACCGCGCGCGGTGGATTTGTTGCGGCTCCCCAGTCGGCCAGCGCCGTTACCGGAAGTACTGGCGCAATTAGAGCAATGGACAGCGGCCGAGCCGGATTTTCCGGATGAGCGCTGGCCATATCTGGAAGTCCGGGTGTTGTTCGATGCACCGGAACCCGGTGCACCGGCGGCGATTGAAGCCGCATTGGCCGGCAAAGCCGTGCGCCTGGCGGCGATTGATGTCAGTTACGCACGTGGTCAGCGTGCGGCGGATGAGGATGCCGGATCGTTGCTGGGTGATCTGAGTCGGTTGCAGCCGGATGATGTGCTGCAACGCCACTATCAAAATCAATACGGTTCCGCCTTGCCTGACGAATTGTTACAGGCTTTTCAGACCTTATTGCTGGAAACGGAGGACGAAGCATGAAAATTTTGGCGATTCGCGGTAAAAATCTGGCGTCACTGGCAGGCGAGTTTGCCATCGATTTTCTGCAAGCACCACTGGCATCGGCCGGATTGTTCGCGATCAGCGGCCCGACCGGTGCCGGCAAATCCACCTTGCTGGATGCCCTGTGTCTGGCATTGTTCGATAAAACCCCGCGCTTGCACCAGGCCGGCAGCCGAGGTGTGCAATTACGCGATGTCGGCGATGAAACCCTGCCGCCCAATGATTCTCGCAATCTGTTGCGCCGGGGCTGTGCCGAAGGTTATGCCGAGGTGGAATTTATCGGTAACGATCGCCAACACTACCGTAGCCGCTGGAGCGTGCGACGGGCACGTTTGCGGACGGACGGCAAGCTACAGGCGACCGATATGGAATTATGTCGTTTGCCGGATCAACAGCCGATTGGAGGCAAGAAGACCGAAGTGCAGGAAGCAATCGTCGAACGGCTTGGCTTGAGTTTCGAGCAGTTCACCCGCGCGGTGTTATTGGCGCAGAATGAGTTCAGCGTGTTTCTGAAAGCCCCCGACGACGAACGCGCCAGCTTGTTGGAAACCTTGACCGGCACCCATGAGTACAGCCGCATCTCCATCCGGGCCTTTGAACGCGCCAAACAGGAGCGGCAAAAATTGGAGGCGTTGCAGCAACAACTGGTTAGCCAACAGCCTCTGGCCGAGGACCAACGCGAGGCGTTGCTGGGGCAAATTCAAGTGGCGCAGACTGCGGTAGATACCGCGCAGAACCAAAAATCCGAATTGGACGGTCATCTGGACTGGCATCGGCGCTACCGGGCCTTGCAAACGGCGGAACAACAAGCCCAAAGCCAATGGCAACAAGCTCAGCAGAGCCATGAACATGCGCAGCCGCAACGTCAGCATCTGGCGCTGATTGAGTCCTTGCAAGCCGCACGGCCATTTCTGGTTGATTTGGATCGCTTGCAGAGCGAATGTGCCGAAATGCAAACGCAGTTAGCTAAGGCTGAACAGATGGTAACGTCTGCCACAGCGTTGCATGAACAGGCGCTACTCAATCTGGCGAACGCCGAAACCCACGTACAGCAGGCCGAACAGCAAAAAAGCGCAGCGGAGCAGGACATTGTTCAGGCGCGCAGTCTGGATGCGCAAATCCAGACCTTGCAACCGCAACATCTGAAGCAACAACAGGATAAATTGGCGGCCGTTCAGCAGTTGGCTGATTTGCGCCGGAAATACCACCACACACAGCAGAACGAACAGCATGTGACCGGTGAATTGGTGCTGTGCCAGACTTGGCTGAACCAACATCAACATTGGCTGATCTTGAGCGAGCAATGGCCGCGTTGGGACACGCTATTCCGCCAAGGCAAAACACTGAACGGCGAAATGCATACTGCGCGCTCTGTGTTGACGCAATCTGAAAGCGCTTTGGCTCAGGCCGACGCGGCCGCGCAAACAGCCCGGCACGCAATCGACGTGTTGTTGCCGCAACTCTCAGCCGCCGAACTGCAATGGCAAACGGCAGACGCCGAGGCTAAGGGGTTTGATGCGGATGCACTAACCCAAACATCGGAACGGCAACAACTCCGCTTATCTCAATTGCGTCAGGCTGATACCGTGTGGCGGGAACTGGCGCGGTTGAAATCAGACGTCGATCATCAGACAACCACGTTGCAAACCGTATCGGCCCAGCAACATCAAGCCACCGCCGCATTACAGGACGTTGAAACTGCGTTACCGCGTTTAATTGCCAGTCATGAACAGGCGACCAAGATGCTCGAATTGGCCAAACTGGCCTGCAGTGAGCGCGTGGAAGCCTTGCGCGCTCAACTCAAACCCGATACGGAATGCCCGGTGTGCGGGGCCACGCAACACCCGTTTGCCGAACACGATCATCCCCTGCGGCACGAATTACAGGCGCTGGAACGCGAAGTCGAGGCGTGTCGCCAGCGTTGGCAACAGGCGGAAAGTGATCGTCAGCGGTGGCAACTGGACATCGCGCACTGCGATCAAACGATACAAGCAACTCATGAGTTGCTGGCAACGCTGAGTCGCCAGGTCGAATCTCAACAGCAAAGCGGGTTGGCATTGGCAGCGGCATTATCCATTGCGGACGTGCCTGAAGAAAGCATCGCCGCGTGGTTGGCGCAGGAAACCCAGGCGACGGAACAAGCGTTGCAAGGGGTTGGTGAGCGCTTGAAAGCCATGAGCGCGGTGATGAAGGTTCGTGATCAGGCCTACGCAAAGTTGGAGCAACTCAAATCGCAACAGCAATCCTTGCAGCAGCAATGGGAGCAAGCCAAGGTTGACTGGCTTAGCGCGGATCAAGCGTTAGTCACCGCCCGTGAAAAACGTCAAACACTGGCCTTAAAGCTGGAACACATATTGGACGAACTGGATGGCGCCTTTGACGATTCGAGCTGGCGTCAAGCCTGGCAAACCGATGCGGAGGGGTTTTATCAAACCTGTTTGCAAAATGCACAAGCCTGGCACAATCATCATCAACAGCAAGCTCAGTTGAGCCAAAAACTGTCTATTCTTCAAACGGAATTGCAGGCGTTGCAGGGCCAGGTAGCCCAAGCGGAACAACGACAAGCCGAAGCCGATGCTGCATTTGCGGCCATAGATGCAGAGCTAGTCGCCAAACAGCAGTTACGGCAAGGCTTGCTTAACGGACGTTCGGTCACGGAAGTCGAGCAAGCGTTGGTCAAGACTGTGAACGACGCCAAAGCCAAGTTACAAAGCGCCGTGGCTGCCGTGCAGGATGCGGCAACCAAACTAGCCACGGCCCGAGGGGCTGTTAGCCAAATCACGCAGTCACTTACCGCGCGGCAGACCGCGTTGCATGCCGCCGACGCGGCGGTATCGAGTTGGCTGCAAACATTTAATGCCGCGCACCCCAACCGGGCGGCCCTGGTGCTCGACGATTTGCGGGAACACTTGCGAAAGAATGCGGCCTGGTTGCAGCGCGAGCGCGAGGTGTTGCAACAATTGGATCAGACAATGATGCAGGCGCAAACGGTATTGGCCGAGCGTCGCGCGCAATCCGAACAACAGTTGCAATTGCGCCGCTCTTTGGAAAGTTTCGAAAGCTTGGAAATTCAGCTAGTCGATCTTACCGAGCATCTCAAGGCGTTGACCAAGCAACTGAGCGATTTGCATCTGCAAGGCCGCCTGGACGATGAGCGCCGCCAAGCTTGCGCAGGTTTACAAACCCAAATTGCCGCGCAAACCGCCGTCAACGACACCTGGGCCAAACTCAGCAGCCTGATCGGTTCTGCCGACGGCAAACGCTTTCGCAATATCGCGCAGCAACTGACGCTGGATATTTTGCTGGGTTATGCCAATCAGCATTTGAAAGACCTGAGTCGGCGTTATCGTCTGGAACGGGTTAACGATAATCTTGCACTGCAAGTGGTCGATCAGGACATGGGCGATGAAATCCGCTCGGTCCATTCCTTATCCGGCGGCGAATCCTTTCTGCTTTCGTTGGCACTGGCTTTGGGGCTTGCCTCGCTATCCTCGAATCGGGTGCGCGTCGAATCGCTGTTCATCGACGAAGGCTTTGGTAGTCTGGATGCCGACACGCTGCGCGTGGCAATGGACGCGCTGGACAGCTTGCAAGCGATGGGTCGTAAGGTGGGGGTAATTTCCCATGTACAGGAGATGACAGAGCGGATCGGCACCCGGATCGAAGTCAAACGGGTTGGCAGCGGTTTGAGTAAAGTCAGGGTGGTTTGAGGGAAGAAACCTTGGGCCTTCGCAATTCGTGTTGGTGTTGGTGTTGGTTTCGGCCATCACAGACCACTGGGTTTGGTATGCTAGGGTAATTTACCGTCTTTAACCTTTAGTTTTCCATCGATACTCAATCCCATGTCCACCAAATCCAGCATCGCCTGCGGGCCAGATTTCCACTTTTACCACGAAGCGTTTGAGCAAGATGCCGTCTATCTGGAACTGGAGAAGGCATTTTTTGAAGCCTCACCGGATAAAGTCACGGTTGCCATACCGGTTGTGGTTTGGGAAGTCATACGCCAGTTTGCCGGTGCTGATTTGTCCTGGGCTGCTAAATCTGATGAGGAGATTCGGCAATGGGTGGAGCATGAAGTGGATGAACGAATTGCGTTGTGTCAGACCGCTACCGCTAATCGTGCATTTTTCCGGATGTGTGGGAATTTGACGTTCGGTTCCGTTGACGATCCCAGAGAACTTCAGCTTGAACGGGGTCTGGCGCATTGTTTTGAAATGCGGGAGAAGCAACGCCAGTTGATTGCTCAGGTGAATAAATTGATGAGCAATCAGCGTTGAGCCTAATTTCCGCTGAAGGTTTCTGACTTTACTTCATTTATAAACGCATGGCTAACCAGTTTACCAAGCAGGCCGAACAACGTTGGAACGCATTGCCGGAACATGACCGGCAACTGTTCTTAAGCACAGTTTGGTGCGCGCAATGTCGGGGTAACACCACCATGTTGGCACCGAGCTTTACGACGGTACAAAACGACTTGTTGCTGGAGGGCAAGTGTCAGCATTGCGGCGCTAAAGTCAGGCGCTTGATCGATTAGGCAATGGCATGAGCGAATATCAATATTACGAATTTCGGGCGGTAGACAAGCCTTTAACCCCGCAGCAGCAACGCGCGTCTGGTTAGATCTCAAAGACCAGTTCTACACTAGTCTTTGAATGACTTCCCCGACAAAAGAAACATTAGAACACTTGGTAGATTGCATGAATGGTCCAAGCCAGAAACGAGTTTCAAGTCCGATTTCCACCGGTGGTGAGGGCGTGTTCTTCGAGCAACACGTCGCGGCGTACTGGCTCGTCCAGTTGCTCGTCCGCAGCATCCCGCCGATCTTGACCGATACCGGCGTCACCGAAGTCCATTTCCAGACTGAGCATCTCGGCTTCAATACGGACGACGTCCTAGTCGTCTGCGCGCGCACAGGGGCGGCGACTGCGCGCCTCGTCGGGCAGGTGAAGCGCAGCTTCACCATCAGTGCTGCCGATGACGAATGCAAGAAGGCCATTGGCGATTTCTGGAAGGATTTTAAGAAGGCCGCCCCTTTCAATCCCCAGTACGACCGCTTTGTTCTAGTGACGCTGCGCGGCACGAACGTGCTCATCGAGAATTTTGTCGGGCTGCTCGACTGCGCCAGAGGCGCGGCTGACGGTGAGGAGTTCGAAAGACAGCTGTCCCTCGACGGTTTTATCTCAAAGAAGTCCGTCCATCAGTGCAATGAACTTCGCGAGATCGTCAGCAAACTGGAAGGGACGCCCGTCACCGCCAATGACCTGTGGCCCTTCCTGCGCGTACTGCACGTTCTGAGCCTCGACCTGCATACCTCCACGCGCCAGACCGAGGCGCTTATCAAGACGCTGCTTGCCCTCAAGTCAACCGATCCGGATCCTGTCGCGAGCGCGACAGCCGCGTGGAACGCCCTTCTGACCTTCGCGAGCGAGGCCGGACCGGGCGCGCGGAGCCTGAAACGCGCCGACCTTCCAGCTGCTCTCGTCCAGGCGTACGGCGAGGTGGGCGCGAACGAGCAGCGTGTACTGGCGGCACTGAGGAACCACACTGAATTCGTGCTCCGCAAGACCCTGACCACGATTGGACCGGCCTTCCATCTACGGCGCTCCGGTATCGTCCAAAAGGTGATTGCGGCCGTCGAGGCGAAGAAAGTCGTCCTGATAACGGGGCCAGCCGGCAGCGGCAAATCCGTCATTGGGAAGGAGGCGGTGGCCTTTCTCTCCCGCGAATTTTTCGCCTTCGGGTTCCGAGTGGAGGAATTCGCCGTCGCTCACATCGACGAAACACTCCACAACAGCCAGATTCCTGCGCGAGCCACCGAGCTTCAGGCCATCCTCGGCGCGCAGGGCCGCAAGGTCCTCGTGATCGAGAGCGTCGAACGCCTGCTCGAAAAGCCGACGCGCGACGCGTTCAGCGACCTCATGACTCTCGCCCAGGGCGACGACGGCCTCGGTATTCTCATGACCTGCCGCGATTATTCCGTGGGGCAAGTGCAGGCCAGCTTTCTCCAGGCGGCAGGGATTGATCACGCGGTCATCGAAGTTCCGCCGCTTGACGACACCGAATTGCAGGAGGTCCAGGCCGCCTTTCCGTCGCTGGCAGTGCCACTCGCTAACCCCGCCCTGCGCGAGATCCTGCGGAACCCGTACTTCATCGACAAGGCATTGCAGATTCCGTGGGATGCAGGACGTCCGCTTCCGGAGAACGAGCGCGATTTCCGCGCCGTCTTCTGGCGGCAGATCGTGCGCGCAGACCAGAATCCGGCCGGCGGCATGCCGCGCCTGCGCGAAGTGGCTTTGCAGGAGCTGGCGGTACGCAGGGCGCGTGCCCTGTCGGATTACGTGCCAGCGACGGGACTTAATGCCGCAGCCATCGCCCTCCTCAAACAGGACTCCCTCGTTGTTTCTCCCGACACCAATCCTTTGCTCGTGGCCACGACGCACGATGTCCTCGAGGACTGGGCCATCCTGCAATGGATCGAGGAACGGCACCTCACGGATGAGACGGCGTTCAATGCACTGTCGTCAGCGATAGGGCCGCATCCTGCGGTGCGCCGCTCGTACCGGAAGTGGGTTGCCGAACTGGTCGACCGCGACGCACCCGCAGCGGACCGGCTGTTCAGCGCGGCCATCGCCCAGCCCGACGTGCCCGCCCAGTTCCGCGACGATACGTTGGTCTCACTGCTGAAAGCACCGTCGGCGTCAGAATTCCTGACGCGGCACGAGGCCGAGCTGCTCGCCAATGACCGCGCCATCCTCAAGCGGGTCATCCACCTCCTGCGCGTCGCCTGTGTGACGTCGCCCGCGTGGCTTGCCGACGTGCGCGGCCACAGCTCCATCCTGAGCGTGCCGGACGGCGCGGTCTGGGCAACCGTCGTGGGACTGGTTCACCGCAACATAGGTAGCTTCGGAACGGAAGAAGCACCGCTGCTTCTCGCATTGATCGAGGATGCCGTGCGCGGCGTCAGTTGGTGGGCACCGGACATCGACGGGGCCGAACATGTTACCGGCATTGCCCATTGGCTCCTCCCACACTTTGATCACTACAGGGGAGACGATGCCCGGAAACGCATTCTGAAGGTGATTGCGAAGATCCCGAAGGCCGCCCCCGCGCGCTTCGAAGCCGTTTTGCGCGGACAGATTAGGGAGGGATGGCACCACGATCCCGTCGCCGAAGACTTCCAGGACATTCTTCTTACGGGCCTCGACGGCGCGCCCACGGCGCGCTACCTACCGGACCTTTTGATCTCCGTCGCACTGGATAGATTCCTCGCGACCGAGGAGTATCTGCGCGAGGAACCCTACGGCCGATCATCCATCGACGTTGACCTTTACTTCGGCATCAAGGACCATCTGCGCCAGGATTTCTTCCCTGCCAGTGCCTTCCGGGGGCCGTGGATCAACCTACTCACGCACCATCCGAGAAAGGGCCTCGACTTCCTGATCCAGGTCTTCAATTACAGCGCCGAGTGGTACGCGCATCCGCGTCTCCATGACCGCCTCGAGCCCCCCTGGGAAGTCGAGCTCACGTTTGCAAACGGGACCACACGGAAGCAATGGGTCAACCCGCGCCTCTGGGGCCTATACCGCGGCATGGCCGTTGGACCTTATGTGCTTCAGTCGCTGCTGATGGCCTTTGAGAAGTGGTTGCTCGACTACGCCATATCCCATCCCGAGGGGCTCGACGCGGTGCTGCTCAATATCCTCCAGCGCAGCGATTCCGCGGCGCTTGCAGCTGTCGTCGCAAGCGTGGCGACCGCTCATCCTCACCGGTCGGGCGAGGCCCTTCTGGTGCTGCTGTCGGTCCGGGACTACGTCGAAATTGATCGCAGCCGCATGGCCGGCGAGCACCAGAATTCGAGCCTCACGGGATTGTTTCCGACCCTCAGCGCCGAAAAGAAGTTCTTCGAAGAGGAGCGGAAGAAGTCGAACGCGCTGCCGCACCGCATGCATGACCTTGAAGCGGCTATCGCAAACCTGCAACTCGGTCCTCTGGCCCCGCGGGTTCACACCATCATCGACCGCTACATCGCGGCACTGCCCGCGCCGAAGAAACGCGACAAGGAAGACCTCACTTGGCAGCTTGCACTGCACCGGATGGACTTCCGTCAGTACGACGTGGCCGAAATCCAGCCCGCAGGGGACGAGACACCGGCAACTGACGGCGAGGAGCCTCAGAATAACTACATTCGGCTCGAACCCAAGCCTCCGGCTCCCGAAGTGCAGCAACTCGTTGACGAGAGCACAAAGACACTGGGCGAAATGAATGCCCGGCTGGGTGTGCACATGTGGGGCCTCAAGACCTTCCGGCGCGAGGCGGACTCTGCCGACCCTGCGCGGTGGCGGGATATGCTGGCAAGTGCCAAAGGCATGGACCGCACTGCGGAACATCCGGACAACAGCCGCAACGCTCCGGGATTTGTCGCTGCCGTCTGCGTCCGCGATCGCTGGGACGCGATGTCGCCAGAAGAGAAGGACTGGTGCGTCGACGTCATCTGCTCCGAAGTCTCACGGCACGCAGACCAATGGGGAACAATCGACCGCATGCAGCGTTTCTCGATGCTGGCGGATCGCCCATGTGCCTTTGTTGTTCCGTTGGTGCTCTCCAAGTCCCTGACGGAGACCCAGACGCCGCGCGTGCGCCAAGCCTTTGTTGTCGCGCTAAGCCATCCGATTGACGAGGTCCGCTGGTACGCCACTTGGGGCATCGACGACAAGTTCTGGGCCGCGAACCGCTCCCTTGCCCTGCGCGCCGTCAATGCCATCGCGACAGAGGCCGCGTTTGCCGATCGCATCTGGAGGGCTGAGGAGATGCACTACGACAAACGGCGCACGTCAGCCTCGATCTCCGCAGCCGCGGCTGAAGAAGTCCGCCAGCGGTTCTGGACCGAGGGGGAAATCGCCGCAGATGCGCACGTCAGGCTCGACATCACGGAGATATTCGGAGCCGAGGCGAACGCGAAGGTCCTCACGATCCTCGGCCAGGTGCCGAACGAGGCTCTTGCGGTGGCCGCACACCGACGCGCCAGCGAAGACTTGGTGGAGTGCTGGAACCGTAAGCATGATCGTTCTCCCGACCGGCGCAATAGGAATTTTCACAGGGAGCAGGAGATATCCAACCGCATTCAGCAATTTGCGATGCGGGCGCCAGACGCCGATGCCAAGAAAGTCCTCCAGCCGATCCTCGACACCGTCGACCGGCATCCGCGCGAGGTCCACAGCGTCATACAAGGGTTCACAACAAGCGAGGACAGCAATCCCAACACACCGCACTACTGGTTCCTGTGGAATCTGTTTGCCGAGCAGGTCAAGCGCGCCAAGTGGCTCGCGCATCTGGACAGGGAACATCCGCACGGCAGCGAAGTGCTGTCGACGATCTTCCTGACTGCGTGGTGGAAGGACAACGTGCGGCACTGGCGGAGTCTGGAAAGCTATGCCCACAACGTCGACGCGCTCTTCGACGCGCTGCCGCCGGTCTGGATCGTGCTGGACAGCTACGTCCGTTTCCTCTATCACATCGGCGAGCGTTCCATGCCCGCTGCCTTTATGCGCATCGCGAACGCGCTCAGGCGCGGAAACCCCACCGACATGCTGCGCGAGTCCAACACCGTCTTCATGCTCGAAGTTCTTCTCCAACGGCATGTCTACACACGGCCGCTGGAACTCAAGCGCGATCCGACCCTGCGCGACGCGATCCTCTATGTGCTCGATGTTCTTGTCGAGAGCGGTTCTTCCGCCGCGTTCAGGATGCGGGACGATTTCGTTACACCAGCTGCCTGATGCCCCCCAATATCTTCCCAAGTAATTGGCTGTAAGATGTGCCGTGGACTTTCTCAACGATTTAGAACGTCACTTGCTATTGATTTAAAAAACGTGGTGGTCGGCTTTTGGCCAATTGTGTTGAAAAAATCCCTTTTTGAAAAATTGGCTCAGTCTACAAAATCTATTTTCAATTAAAACAATAATTTAAAAAAAAGAGAATCATCGAAAATAGCCAAAATGCGCTAAAAACCGACTTTTTCAACAGAATCGGCCGAGACCTGCCGATGGCACAGTTCATGTCTTAACCGGAAAACCCAGCATCACTTTATCGACTGCAGGTTCCCAATGCCAACATGGAATGCCATGGTCCCGATAATACTGAAGCTTTTCCAGCTTATGAGCCTGGTATTGGTCATCATTGGTCATGCCAAACACCTCCAATGCCCAGGGTACCTGGCAATCGTGTAACAGAAAATCCGGCAGGTATCGCAGTTCTTCATCTAGTTTCAACGGCTTGCTGAATGCGTGCCGTTCGGCGATCAGTTTGTCGGCTACCTGCAGTTCGTAAGATGAGTCGACCGGAATGAATTGCCGGTTGGTGCGGATCAGTCCGATGTCGCTAACGACAAAACTTGCTTTATTTCGAAATACCACCGCAATCGCCAGAATCCGACGATCGGGCTTGCCAATTTCGCCGAATAACTGGCCAAAGCTGTGGGTCGCCTTTCTGGCCACGGGCCGCAGCAGCCACAGCGGGACGTTCAACAGTTTCAATTTGAGCCCAAGGGAGCCTTCGACCTTCCTGGCGTCCCGGCACTCCATGAGTTCACCGACCACGATGGCCGCTTGTTGTGGATTGGCTGTCCTGGTTTGCAGCGCAGCCAGGTTGATGGTTTGGCTGTGCTCCAGGTTCCGTTCCCAGAGGGTAATGACCAGGCGCTCCGCAACGGGTTGCTGTTTTTCCAGGGTGACGGTTTGCGCCGCTTTAGCCAGTGCTCGGGTAGATGCTGCAAACGGGCGTTCCGATTGCTTCGGCTGCCAGAGGTTCAGCTGGGCTTTCTGGAGCAGGGCATGGAAAAATCCTACTAGCCCGGTGGATGCACGGCTCGCTTTAAGGCTGGGGGCCTTGCTGCGCTGGGGATGGGGTTTGTCTTCGGCAAGCGGTTTATCGGTTATTTGCTCGATCGTGCCATTAATGCGTGTCAGTTTGGTACTCAGTTTGACGTTGACCGTATCGCCTTCGTACTGGACAGCCGGTTTTTGTTTGGCGGATGGACTTCCGGTTTCCGGTGGTTCGCACAAAAGACACCATTCGGCATGGTGATGGCTGGTGTCGGCTTTCCGGGCCAGATAATAACGTGGGCCACGGGCTTTGATGACCAATTCCCGATTCCGAGTGTCCTTCAGACACTGACAGCGGGGTCGGTCGTTGCCGCCATGATACCGGCGCAAGATTTGTTGGGCTTTGGAATGGTTGCGATCGTTCAGCCACAGATAGTCGTAGGTTTCGCCATCCAGTAGTAATTCGCTCATGGCTGATCCTCCTTGAGTTCGGATTTGGCAATACACAACGGTTTAGGCGGCTGGCCCGGTTTGTCCGTCCATTCCCAGATCACGCACAACGCCAGCCAATAGGCATGGGCGGTTTTCGGGGCCAGGTCGCGATGGGCTTTCCAGAAGGCAATGACATGACGTTTGCCGATTTCGTGCAGGTTGTGCGGTCGCTCGGTCTGATCGATGAATTCGACGAACTTGATCATCCGGCCGACCTGCAAGCGGCGATGGGCTTTGGCGCCTTGGCGGACATAGTGGTGGGCCAGCGCCTGGATCTGTTTAACCAATATAGACACACCACCTCCAGACGCTCATGACCCAGTTCTTGCGACAAAATTCTTCGGGCGCGTTGATCCAGTTTTTCGGCGGTGGATTCGTCAATGTGCAACTGCATTGCCATGTAGGCAGGCCAGGCCGATTTTGCAATATCGGTGTTGATCGGTGCCGGGACGCCGGTTAAGGCTTGGTAACGCTGCTGGGCGTAGTTGTGGCGCTGGCCGTGAAACTGGAATTGCAGCTGTTGCGCTTGGCGGTAGCAGTGGTCGCGAAAATCGACATAGCGCAGATTGGCGGGAATCATCAAGCGTCCATCCTGCAGGCTGGCAGCTGTTTCCAGTGCCGCCATGGCTTCCGTTGACACCAGCACGTGACGCCTTTTACCACCTTTGGTGCCGCTAAAGACCGTGATGCGGTTTTCCCGATGTGCTTGGCCAAGCGCTTTTTGCGCATCCAGCAAGGCCGATTCCTTGAATCGCAGCCCCAATGTCCGTTGCAGATTGAGCAAGGCGACAATGCGTTCGTCATCGATGCAGGCTTGCAACTGGTCGTGCTGCGCCTGAGGCATGGCTTTGCTGGTTTCAGGAATGTAGCGCCTTTTGGGTATGCCGCAATCTCGCGTAGGACTGACCGTTTGCCATTCGCCTTGTGTTGCGGAGGTCATGATGCTATTGACCGCCGAGACATACAGTTGCGCGGTCGAGGCTTTCAATTCATCACGTTCCACTCGTGCTTTCAATGCCTGGCCATATGCCATCACGTGATCGCGGTTAATGTCTTCCATGCGTTTACCGCCCTGGGTCTGTTCCAGCCATTTGGCAAATACCGACCAGCGCTCGGCGAGTGTGCCGCGCGTAGCGAAGGCCTTGCCGGATTGATGGGCGCAGGTTTTGCCGGCTCGGGTCAGGTTGCGACTACCCAGGCCTAGATTGCGGCCTCGCTTTCGACCCGCCGTCAATGGTCGTGACGCTTGGTCATCGGGAGGACTTGAACATATACCGGTCCCAGTCTGGTTTGCCTGGTATTCGTCGGGTAAATCGATTGACATGGTTAACCTCCAAAAAAGTGGTCAACAGACTCCCTTGTCCAAAGCGGACTGGCACTGATTTCATGGGCAATGCCATACGCATCAGCAGTCGGCTTTGAACAAGGGAGCCGGGGTGGCCTTGGTAAAACGGTTGTTCTTTCGTCATGAGCGGGGGACCCCGGCTCCAACCCCACTTGGGTATACACGGCCAAACTCATGACGATGAGTGTTGACGCACGGGTTGCCTACCCGGCTAAGGTGTATACCTAGTGTAAGGTGCGCGGCTTATGACTCGCTGCGCGGGCGAGTAATTGGTGTCGGTCGGTGACGAACTCGGGGTGCTGGCCAGACGGATTCAGCGTCCAATTGCGACGCTAAACTCGGCCCCTTACACGTTCGAGACAGACTGACCCGGCAAAACCCGTGACTGTTACGCAGGTATCCGGTTGATTTACTTAATGGAAATGCTTAAATCCCGTTCTGTTTCTGTTTTTTAGAAACGGCGAAACAGCGGGATTCAGTTTTTACCTGTGAGCGTTTTTTGAACGTCCGGGTATGGCATGGAAGGGAATCCAGATCGAATCCACGTGACTGAGCCAACTGCTTCGCCGGCAAAAGCGTCCGCCGGTGGCACAGGTCGATCAGAAAACGGGAGGTCGGGATTCTTTAGAGAGGTTCAACCGCCTTACTCTGGCGGGCAGGCAGTCGCCTGACGCCGATCCAGATGGGGACGATTGATATAAAACCATAGCGAACGATTGCCACCACTGAATTGGTCAAACGACCTTTCAGTATCCATTTTGCGGAACCGGTGTTCCAGACAAAATTTCTGCGCGTCTGCACACGCGCAACGGCAACACCACCTTTCGAAACTCTACTCGCGCGGTCTATCGGTTTGCGCCATCAAGGCGCTTTGGATTACTCAGCGATCGGCAGACGATCGTTAATGAATTTATAAAATGCTTCACTATCGACAGCGACCGTACCTTTCATCAAGGCGCATTTTCCCTGCCGACCCAGAAAGAGCGTTTTCAACACTCCATCTGCACCAAAAAATATATTTATATAGTGGACGCGTCACCTAAAGCGCACGGACACATGCTGCCAACGGCTTCATGCCATCCCGATACAGGGACAATGAGTTGGTTTTGCTCCCTACTTCAACTGCTGAGCCAACAGATCTATGAAAATTTCGTCCTGAAAAATTCTACGTGCGGGGCTATTTTGGGGTTGATACCGAGCCAGTGTCAAATGATTTTTTCATTTTATTTCAATTGGTTAAAAGGAAAACACAGGCTGGACGGCGTTGGATTTTACTGGACAATTCAGCTTCAAGGATAAGCATGATTTTCGGGAAATTCGGCCGTGAAAATTGAGCGGGAACCAAGAGCAGTTAAAGCGCTCGGGTTTGCTCAGAGTGGCAATACCGGCTGTTGTGAGGTGTCAACTGGCGTTGATAGACGTGATCATCAAAAGTTCTAATCTAACCATCCAGCCCAACAACGAATATCTGTCTTTATATGATTTCTTTTAATTTTGTTTAATTCTATATAAGAAATTAATATGATAGGCAAAAAATGATTAATTGGAGCTGTTTTATATGTCTTTAGGTCAGTGGGCGGGCTATCGATGGCTGGCTGAAAGGTACAACATCAAGACTGTTCAACCGTTTCGAATAGATAGCCAAATCGTAAAATCGCGCTCAACCGAGCGAGTCGATGGGCTTATTCATGAATTCTATCCGCCAGCCTTCAAGCCAGAAGATACTTTCTTGGATCATATGACTTTTGCGCTCAAGCGTGAAGGCATTCATCTCGAATTTTTAGCGCGACTGTTTGAAGTTGTTCCGGTTACCGAAATTGAAGAATGGGTTAATGCTGAACCCAGTGGCCAATATGCGCGGCGAACGGGTTTTTTTTATGAATGGCTGACCGGTCGGCAATTAAACTTCAAGGGTGTGAGCGTTGGCAATTATGTCGACGCCATTGATGCCAAGCATTATTTTACGGCAAGCAACCCTGACAACAATCAGCGCTGGCGGGTTCGTAATAATTTGCCAGGTAACCGCAACTATTGCCCGGTGATTTATCTAACGAACAAGGTAAAAGCCGCCGAATCCTATGATTGCCAACAAAGCCTGAGCAAGCTCGAAGCTGAGTATGGTCAAGATTTACTCATGCGCAGCGCTGTGTGGCTCACGGTCAAGGAGAGTCAGGCAAGCTTTAGCATAGAGCGCGAAGACCAACAGACTGATCGGATAAAGCGCTTTGCCGCTGTCATGGAAAAGTACTGTGGACAGATTGAAAATCCACTGAATTTATCGTCCTTATCGGAATTACAGGCCGAAATCCTGGGCTCAAGGGCGACACGCTATGGTCTTAGGCAATCACCGGTATTTGTCGGTGAAAATGATTTTCAGGCCTTAACCATTGTTCATTACATAGCGCCGCACTGGGAAGACACCGAATCGATGTTATCGGGTCTTTCGGAGTTCGCGGGTCGAACACTCGATAAATCCCCCCTGGTCAGAGCGGCAGTATTGTCATTTGGGTTTGTGTATATCCATCCTATGGCGGATGGTAATGGCCGTATTTCCCGGTTTCTAATCAACGATAGCTTGCGCCGTGATCAGGCAGTATCCGCTCCTTTTATTTTACCGGTCTCAGCAACCATTATTAGTTCTTCCCAAAACCGATATGGGTACGATCAAATATTGGAAGTGCTTTCAAAACCATTGATGCGGCATTATCAAGATCAATACCATTTTGGATCGCAGAGCAAAGGTGCCGATGGCGTTGATTACAATTTTTACTTTAATAGCTACTCCGATGCTTGTTCGGTTTGGCGCTATCCCGACTTGACCGCACACTGCGAATACCTTGTTCAAATCATCGATCGGACGATCAACCAGGAAATGCGCAAAGAAGCCGGCTATTTGCGTAGCATCCGTGTCACCCGCGCCCGCATTAAAGAAGTCCTGGATGGCCCAGACACGGATATTGATCGCATCATTCGTTCGATTCGTAATTCCCATGGCAAAATTTCAAACAAACTTTGCAAAGAGTTTCCTTTGCTAAGTGAAGCAGATATTGGTTCGGAGATCATTAAAATCGTGCAGGACGAGTTCGACATATCGGTTATTGGAATATCTGACGAGAGCGGTGAGTAAGGCTACTGCGAATTCTGCCGAGTACCGGTGATTTGAAAGCTAATAAATAACCACTAAAAATGAGCGGCGACAACCTAGATAGTTGTCGATGAGGCAAGTTAAAAAACGATTTTTTCTCTCGGTTCCCTCGCCCAAAATCGTAGAGAACTTCTGCAGCCCTCGTTATTATTGATAGTTCCCTTAGTTCCCTTAGTTCCCTTAGTTCTCTGGTTCTCTTTAAAAAGTCCCATTTTTATTCAAAGAGCCTCAAGGCTCGGCTAGCTAAAAAATGGAGCATTTCGATCAAGTGGCCTCGCTCTGTGATTCCGTTTTTCGTACTCACAGTAGGCAGCAAATTAAAAATGCAGTAACAATTCCAGTAACTTTATTAAAAATTTTTATCTCATGTTGATTTTATTGACTTGTAGGCTTGATTCGATTGAGGTATGAGCACCATTTATGCATCCAAACGGATGCAACCCAATCCAAAAACCCGCAAGTTTACTGGCTTCGCGGGTTTTTTATTGTCCGACGCAATCCAACAAAAACTAGCCCGGATATTTCACCAAAAAGAGTTCGGCACAGCCTTTAAACCCGCATAAAATCTGTTTGCGAAGTGGATTTATGTGGAGACTGTGCCGATGCCAAATTGTACCGCTGATTCGATGAATTTTGGGCGCTTGGGCCGCCGGGTGATTGAAGCAAATTTTCAAGGTGGAGCCATCAGTTCGGATGGCGGATT
>Ga0172378_10001483_pt1 | contig 21724 bp, 21 predicted proteins | sample GrowelOW332metaG_FD_119755 | JGI IMG/M metagenome (GOLD analysis project Ga0172378, IMG submission 119755) | Groundwater microbial communities from an aquifer near a municipal landfill in Southern Ontario, Canada - Pumphouse #3_1 metaG | ecosystem: Environmental > Aquatic > Deep subsurface >... | reverse complement strand
TCCGTCATCACGTGCGAACCGGCATCGGTGCTCTTCCTGAATATCCACCAAGTCATCACCACGTGCCAGAAAGGCTGTGTTTTTCATCAGGGGCTCATTGAGAACATGGTCAGGCTGCTATCCCAGAAAAACCTTGAACTGATGAAAAAAATGAACCACATCACCAAGCGGAGCACCCGGGAGAAACTTCTTTCTTATCTCTCCGAAGAGGCAAAGAAACGAAACAATCGGACTTTCACCATTCCCTTCGATCGCCAACAGCTGGCCGATTATCTTTGTGTTGAACGCAGTGCCATGTCCAGCGAGCTCTCAAAAATGCGTACCGAAGGCTTGTTGGAGTATCAAAAAAGTACCTTTACCCTGCACGAGGAGGCTTGAATGAACCGCAAAATATTGTTTTTGGCCCTTTTGGCCGTAATGCTGTTTACATCCTGCACAAGTACCAAACCCAAGAGCCTTGCCCTAGAGGTCGTCAACGCAACGGATAGACCGCTCTTTCAACTCTCTGTCAGTGAGAACGACTTGCTGCAGGCAGGCTACCGCCAAGGCGACTGGGTGCTCATCGAACTGGGAGGAATGCTGATCAAGGCACTGGTCAGCGACCGTGCCATGCATCAGACTACAACCTTGGTAGCAGGCCCAACAAGCTCGTATTTGTACACACCCACCGCAATTGAAAACGGAAGTTCGGGCATTCTCTTCCCCTATGCACGGCAAGAAGAGAAAGCACAATCATCAGTGAGCTTTTCCGGCAACTTCGTCTTCAGCCTGTAGCTGGACGGGCTCTGAGAGAATATCGAACGTATCGCAAACAGTTTCCAACAGAAAAACCCTGATGCTTTGCAGATCCATACCTCCCTCATAGGGGCCGAGGTCCTCACGCACCTGATTGGTGTAGACATATCCACGGAGTTCTGCAAAATTTCCCTTGGTATGGTAGTCCTCCTGCAGTTCACGCAGCGAACACCCCAGCTTGTAGGAAAGCGAACGCAAATCCTCCTGCTCGAGAGATACGGCAAGAATTACCTTCTTTCCGCGTTTGACAATCATTGAGTAGGGGATATTCACCAAATCTTCCCCGCTCTTGCTCGCAGGGTTCTTGAGTATGGTACAGACAAGCGTACCACACTTCCATATCTCATCTGCAAGGATACCATCCTTCTCATCGGGAAACGAATGCCAAATGAGTGCGTCGATTGCAGGTTGGGTTTTCGGGTCTAACAACATAAGAGCCTCCACCCCCACATTAGCCTGAGCAAACACTTCTAGGCAAGAGGTATTGCATCTTGACCGCATGCAGGCCTCTTCGTATTCTAGTGGCATGAGCAGCAATCCAATTTTCCTGGCATTTCTGGCTACTATGGGCACCTGGGCGATGACTGCCTTGGGCGCTTCGTTCGTCTTCTTTTTCAAGACCATTAAAAAGCATGTGATGAACACCCTGCTGGGCTTCGCCAGCGGTATCATGATTGCAGCATCTTTCTGGTCCTTGCTGGCACCGGCAATTGAATTGGCGCAAGGAGGTCCCATTCCCTCCTATGCGGTTGCTTCGATAGGTTTTCTACTTGGCGGACTCTTCCTGTACATCAGCGACCATTTGCTGCCGCATACCCACATCGGCTCCAAGGAAGGCCAGGAGGAAGGAATCCCAACCCACCTTCGCAGATCCATCCTGCTGGTTCTCTCCATCACGTTGCACAACTTCCCTGAAGGTTTGGCAGTCGGTGTTGCCATCGGTTCTGCAGCCCTTACCGGAGGCGACCTCAGTGCAGCACTCGTTGTAGCGATCGGCATCGGACTGCAAAACCTTCCAGAGGGAGCGGCAGTCTCCATCCCACTTCGTCGAGAGGGATTGAGCCGGACCAAGAGCTTCATGTACGGACAGGCTTCAGGTTTGGTGGAGCCCATCGCAGGCGTTCTGGGAGCCCTTCTGGTCACCCGGGTGACCCCCATTCTCCCCTACGCGCTTGCTTTTGCAGCCGGAGCTATGATCTATGTGGTGGTTGAGGAGTTGATTCCTGAAGCCCAAGCTGCTTCAGGCGACCACAAGGGAACCCACTATGCTACCTTGGGAACAATGCTTGGTTTCACTATCATGATGATTCTGGACGTTGCGTTAGGCTAGATTCTCTGAAGCAAGTTTTCTATGGTCAGGGCCCCAAGGCTGGCAATGCCGCGGTCCTGAACCTGCAATGCCACAGCCTCCCCGGCAGTATCGTGCTCCACTTCATCAATCGTCTCAAAGCCATAGAGCCCTGTTACCAAATCCTGCAGCCGCAGGCTTTCCAGCGGTTGTTTGGGAATGAAGCTGGTATGGCTGTTGTTGGTGGAGGTAATGAAGTTCAGTTCAGCCAATAGTGCCAAGAAACCCTGGAGACGATTGAACGGGATGGCAAGCCGGTCGAGCATCTCCCTAACCGAGGTCGCCCCCTTTCCATCCCTGAAATTGCTGCCGATGAGCATCATGATGTTGGTTCCCTCCGAGAGCTGCAGGGCGGGACTCTGCGGCAGGCCGATGAAACTGGCAGCATCGGGACGGAACTGGTGGACGTAGGCAAGCTCGACACTGAAGAATACCGTCGCCCAAAAGACGTAACAGAAGAACAGGAATAAGAAAACTGCAGCAAACGATCCGTAAATGACCGAAAAGTTGGTGGCCATCGCGGTAAGGATGGTGGTGAATTTGCTGAAAATACCGATGAACACCACCCCTGCAAGACTGCCCAGGAATGCGGCATCGAACCTTACTTTCGTATTGGGAACAAAATAGATGAGCAGAAAGAGTATGATGGCGACAATGAGCGAGGGAGCAAGTGTTCTCAGGACACTCGACCACCTGCCGATTGATACTCCCAACAAATCGAGATACCACGATGCCATCACCGACTGCACGCTCACATAAGCTGCCAACAGCAGACTTGCTATAATGAGGAAGGTGACATACCCGGCAAAGCGCTTGAGTGGATTACGGCTGCGCGATGAACGGTAAATCCGATTGATCGCCGACCATACCTTATTGATGAGCAGGACCATGGTGATGAGAAAAGAAACCAAACCGACCACCCCCAGGCTTGTTGCGTTGCGGGTATATCGGTCCAGAAGAAGCATCAACTCTCCTCCAGCCTGAGAACCGGCAAGTTCCCCAAGCCATTGTGAAAGAAAGTCGGTCAGGGGTTCAAGAACCCCCAAAGCCTTGAAAAATGTAAACATAAACGTCAAGGCGGGAACAATGGCAAGGAGCGTTGAATACACCAAACCCGAGGCCGCATTGAGAATGTCATCCTTCATCGCCTGTCTGAAGACGATGGAGAAAAACTTACCCAATCGTTTGAGGTTTTGCTGTACGACACTCCACAGCGTCACTGTTATATCCTTCTTCTCATCCAATTGTAGAGGTAATCCTTGGTTGTCAGGCGGTTCGTCTCCTGCAGCAACTCATGCCTTGCGTCCGGGACGAGAAACAAGGTGAGGTCGGTGATATCTCGGTTACGATAGAGTTCGTATACCTTGCGAACGCCCTTTCCGTAATCACCCACCGGGTCCTTTGCCCCGCTGATGAGCAACATCGGCAAGTCAACCGGCAGTTTTTTCACCAAAACCGGATCGTTGGCCATCTGCACCCCGTCAAGCAAGTCCTCAAAGAACTTGGCGGTACAAACAAAACCGCACAATGGGTCTGCAATATAGGCGGCAACTTGCTCCTTGTCCCTGGAGAGCCAATCAAAAGGAGTCTGGGGGTTGGGAATTTTCTTGTTGTAGGAACCGAAGCTCATTTTGTCCAGGAGTGCATCGGGATACTTGGCGCCATGTTTGGATACGTGCGAGCGGGCGATCATTTTCCCAACTTTTCCCAACAGACCCTGTGAGGCACCGGTTCCCATAATAATGACACCATCGAAAAGGTCCGAGTGTTCAACCATCAGCGAACGGGCAAGAAAGGATCCCATGCTATGGCCAAGGAGGAAGAGGGGTTTCTTGGGGAATTCAGCAAGAATTACATTGGTCAGGTCGAAGGCATCTTCAACTACACGCTGCCACCCTTCGCGCTCAGCAAAATACCCCAACGTCTGCCCTTCCTGAAGACCTGTCTGCCCATGGCCCCGATGATCGGGGGCATAGACAGCAATGCCTTTGGAATTGAGATAGGCAGCAAATCGCTGATAGCGCAGACTATGTTCAGCCATCCCATGCAAAATGAGGAGCACTCCGTCAATCTGCCTTTCTTCAGGAACCCAAACGCGATACTGAATTGTTTCCCCATCGCTGCAAACCAGCTCCCTGATACTGGACATAGGCCCCTCCCCGTCTTGTTTATTTTTATATAATTCCCGTATCATGATAGCAATATTGTGCGCACATCACAAGAACCAAATTTCCACTCTAAGGAAAATATTGTAGGAGAATGCAACCTCATGCTTCCCACCCTGATTTTAGCAAGTGACATTCATGGATCAGCTTTTGCATTACACCTGCTGGTCGGGCGTGCCAAGCAGTACCAAGCCGAGAAAATTCTCATAGCCGGAGATCTCTGTCCTCCCGATTCACCTGAATTCAGAACGTTGCTCACACAAGAAGCCGAAACCCTATTGGTTCGGGGAAACTGCGACGGCTCCTACGAGTTCAGCAATGCCAAAATACATCTTCCGCCTTTGGTTCAACGATTGCAGTGGGGGGAGAGAACGCTGGTAATGACGCATGGAGACCGTTTTCCCTCTCCCTACGGCCTGGATATGAAAACCGGCGATATTTTCATCAGTGGGCATACCCATACCCCGCATCTTGCGAGGCAGGAGGATGGGATCATTACGATAAATCCGGGCTCGACCACCTTCCCGAGAACTCCCTTGGGGCCTACTTATGCACTACTATTTGAAGAAGGGATAAGCATCCGCAGCCTTGATGATGACCGACCGCTACCCTCAATGCAATACTACTTCATGTGACGCAAAAGGCTCTGATAGGCATCCAACAATCTGGCAAGGGGAACAATTTGCGACCTTCGGTAGTTGCTTGTTCCGTTGACCAGAAGCTGATCGGGGAGCTTTGCTGTGGAATGCTGCGCGCCGTCGAACAGGCTGTTGATGTGCTGCTCCAGCGTCTGTGCCTTTCTCCCGATTTCCATCATCCTTTGTGCGTGGATTTCATAGCCTTCCCCTAACGAGGCAAAGGCCGCTAGACACGTATAGTTTTTGCGTTTGTTTTTCCAGAAAGGGAAGTGAAAAAGTGGATGAGCGAAAGAAGTCAGCAACATCAAGGGACAGAGACCCACACTTTCCATGGCCGAGGATAGTTGTTGGACATACAAAGCCCAGGAAGCAAGAATGCGCTCATTGCCTCGCCGGTAGCGGTTTCCCCACAGCAACTCTCCATATACCAACCGCTCATCCCCAAGTGACGCAAGCAGGGCCTGCACCGGAAGGGCACGGTAATCGAAAGGAGGGAGAGGAAGGTTGTCGACAGCGAAAGCGTGCTCGGCCCCCCCATAGGTACCAACCAACTCATCCATGGTTTTTCCCAACTGCTCCCCATTCCCATGCTGATAAGCCATAGCATCGAGAAGCCTGAGCGAGAGCATGGCACTGGAACGCTGCATATCCGGCAGAAAGCCCAACAAACCATCCATACGGCTCTTGCGTGCCCACGAAAGGACTGCCCCTGCACTGATCGGATCAAGACCATTTTCCAAGCAACGGGTAACCAACTGTTGCACACTGCGGCTATCAAAAAGTTCAAGGTTGGAACCTAAAGCCATAGCACTTTGCAGGTCCATCCCCGATTTCTCTTCTCCGACAGGGCAAAAGAATTCTTCTTCACCCACCTGCTCATCACAGGAGCGCGCGCACAGGCCCCATAAGCGCCCATCGATACGCGTTGAATAATTGTCAATGGCAGCCCAACCATGGTGATTTGCCTTCGAAAGCAGTGCCAATGTGCCTTCCTTGGCCACCGTTCGTCCAATACGGCTCTTGCTCAATGCTTGCATATAGGACTTGTTAAGCAAGCCAAAACGATGGGGATCGTAAGATTCCCTACCGGTTGCAGCTACATCCAAAGTGAAGAATTTTATATTTTTCAGGCCGAAAACCAGTGCAACCCCACCGCATCTGATGTTCTGATTGTTTGCAACAAGCGAGGCATGGGCTACCTGATGCTCGCCCGCCGGCCCGATAGCGACCACATGGTTCGCTCCCGTCTTTTTGGCAACCTCGACAGTGGTCAGGTCATGGAACTCCTCAGCTGCAGCAAAGCTGACACCCCCATCTTGGATTTTGAAGCTCAAAAGCCTTCGGGCACGACCGGTAATGACAATGGCGCTATAGCCTGCACCTGCAATTGCTTTAGCAAGGGATGAGCAGGCACTGCCGACGGCAAGCTTTCCGGTAAGGGGACTCTTGGTGACAATGGTATAGGAGGTGGGACAGGGCATCGACAAATCAGAGGCAGAGCCGGGAGCAAAGACTACAGGATTACCGCTTTCATAGTGTCTGGGCCCAAGTTCATCAAAAACGGCAAATCGTCTCCATAGCTCGAGTGCGAGCAACCGCCCGCCAAGATATGCTTTCGCATCATCCTCGGAGAGGGGGATGATTTCAAATGATTCTGATGCAATATCTATATGCAATACCAAGCGTTGCCGATAAGGGAACGCTAATGTACGCTTCTTTTTCATATACAAAGGGTACCTACCTCACTCGTTGCTGTCAATGAAAATTCGGGGATTTGTATTGGAGCACTCAGTATAGCATGAAATTGCAAAAAATGCTTTCCCCTTGCCGCATACAATTCCAACCTGTATTATTTGTCTATGAGAAATATGAATGTGACTATCCAGGGACAACGTATTACCTTGCCGATTGGAGCCACTGTTGAGGATGTCCTGCTTGAGGCCAAGATTGAGGGAACATGCCCCATCCCTGTCTACGAAAACGATCCGATCGTTGGCGCCTTGGTCAATCATGAACTACACTCCTGCTCTCGTTCCTTGGTTTCTGACTGCACCGTAGAGCCGGTACACCTGTTCGGAGATATGGGCAAACGCATCTACCGGCACTCCCTGTGCTATCTCTTGTGTGCCGCAGTATCGATGCTCTATCCCCAGCGCCGTCTGGTAATCGGGCATTCACTGGGCGACGGGTATTATTTCAGCTTTGATGACGAATTGATGCTCAGCGGCAGTGATATTCTTGCAATCGAGCAAGCTATGCGAACGCTGGTCGAACAAAACCTGAGTATCGAGGAGATCACCCTGCCTTATCAGAGTGCCCTCACCTATTTTGAACAGAATCATTTCGATCAAACCGCCGCCCTGCTGTCCACCCGCAATGAACCCAAGGTGAACCTCTACCGCCTCAGCGGGTACTTGGATATCTCCTATGAGCCGTTACTCAACAAAACCGGTCTGATGAAGGTATGGGAACTCAAGCCGTATCAGGAAAAGGGCATGCTGCTGCGCTATCCCCGGTCGCACAACATCAAGTCGCTGGACCCATTCGTGGACAATCCGCTGCTCTTCTCGGTCTTCAAGGAGTACAAGGCGTGGGGGAGCATCCTCGGAATCCAATCACTGGGTCAGCTGAACCAGATGGGAAACCAAAACACGATTGAATCGTTCATCCGCCTTGCTGAAGCTCTGCAACAGAAGAAAATCGCCAGCATCGCCGACCAGATCAATTTGCACAGCAGTGTCAAAGCAGTCCTCATCGCAGGGCCTTCTTCCTCCGGCAAGACCACATTTGCCCATAAACTGGGCATCCAATTACAGGTGCTGGGCAAGAATACCATAAAAATTTCATTGGATAGCTATTATCTCCCACCCAGCCAAGCACCCAAGGACGAGTTCAATAAACCCGACCTTGAAGCGCTGGAAGCACTCGATGTTGCAAAATTCCAGGATGACCTTGCCTGCTTGTTCCGAGGGGAAGCAGTGCGGCTTTGCAAGTACGACTTCAAGACCGCCACACGCAGTTATGAACCAGAACCTGTTCAGTTGGATAAACGGACGCTCATCATCATCGAAGGCATCCATGGGATGAACCCGCAATTGACAGCTTCGCTGGAAAGCGATCTTTTGTTCAGAGTCTATATCTCAGCCTTGACTCAGCTGAACCTCGATGACCATAACCGAATCAGCACGACTGACAATCGAATCATCAGGCGCATGATTCGTGACAACCGCACGCGCGGGACCAAAGCAGAAACTACCCTCAACATGTGGCCTTCGGTGCAACGCGGTGAAGACCGTTACATTTTCCCCTATCAGAACAATGCAAATGTGCTGATTAACAGTGCCCTCGATTATGAACTGGGGGTGTTGACCACCTATGCCCAACCACTTCTGAAGATGGTGAAACCGTCGGCCGGGTCAGCCTATGAGACTGCCCGCAGGCTGCTAAGGTTTCTGGAGCATGTGAATCCCATCCCCGACACGCTCGTTCCGCCGGATTCCCTGTTACGGGAATTCATCGGTGGAAGCGAGTTTGACGTCATTTGACAAAGGAGCTCCTATGGAACTATACGATTCCAAACAGATCAATACCCAAGTATTGGAAGCCAGACTGGGCAAGCCGGTCAGGCTGTATGAGAGATCGGTCACCAGCCTCGGAGAGTGCCTCATTGCCCTGATCCGAGCGGGAAGAAACAAATATTTGGTTTGTCAGGGCAGCGGTCCCGTGTTTGAGGAACTGAGCGGTGAGGATTTCCCTCTGTGCAAGATATGCCCGGCAAATCATGCAAACCGCCTCGTTCTCAACAAGTATCTGCCCTACACCATTCCGGTTGCCAATACTGCCAGACGACCCTCTCTTGGTTTGGGTGACCGACTCGGAGAAGCCACAGCCGGTCATATCGAGGCCCTTAAGGGTACCAATGTATTTCCAATCTTCGCACAGCAGTCGATCAGGGAGCTCAACTTCACCAACCGGACATTCGACGATGTCATCGATGCGGCTGCCTATGCTGTATTCCAGGAAGGCTATACTACCGGTTACGGAGCTGACGGTGATCACCTGAAGAAGTGCCCAGACATCGAGAAATCGCTCTCCCAAGGTGCTACGATGATCACCCTTGACTCCTCCGAACAGATTGACAACTCCATTCAGTCCCTGGACGAGGATGCACTGCTCGCACGCTATCAGGCTGTTGAGGAGCAGATACGAGAGCTGTACGAGCGTCTCTATCAGGAACAGCTGCTGACCATCGGCGAATATACGCTCAAACTTGACCGCAAGCACTTGATGCAGGATGTACTGACGTACCACAAAGCTTTGGATTTTATCCAACTCGTGTATGAAACGTACATTAGCACATCACCAAAACCGGTTGATTTTGAAATCTCCATCGATGAGACCGACACTCCGACCGATCCCAAAAGCCACTTGTTCATCGCCTTGGAGTTGAAACGAAGACACGTGACGATTGCTACGCTTGCACCCCGTTTTATCGGCGAATTCCAGAAAGGAATCGACTACATCGGAGACCTAAGCCTCTTCTCTGAGAATCTTGAGCAGCATGCTGTTATCGCGCGTCATTTTGGTTATCGGCTCAGCATTCACTCAGGCAGTGATAAGTTCAGCATTTTCCCCATCCTGGCAAAGACGATCAAGGGAAGCTTTCATGTCAAGACTGCGGGAACAAACTGGCTTGAAGCGGTGCGCCTGGTCTCACAGAAGGACCCTTCGCTCTATCGCAGGATGCACAACCATGCATTGAAGCGGTTCGCCGATGCAAAAAAATTCTACCATGTGACTACCAAACTCGATGCCATCAGGGACCTGGATGAGGTACAAGACAACGAGCTTTGGCACTACCTTGAGGATGACAATGCACGCCAGCTTCTGCATATCACCTACGGCTACCTGCTGCTCGATGAGAATGAGTTGGGTGGAAAGCTGATCGGTGATGAGTTGTTTGACTTGCTGGTGCGAGAGGAAGAGGGCTATCGAGCCCTGCTCGCCAAGCACATCGCCAAGCATCTCGCACTGTTGGGATTCTCCCGGTAAGACAGAAAAGGCGGCCTTCCGGCCGCCTTTCTTCTCAACTCTCAATCAGACGTTGTAGATATGCTTGAACTCATCAAAGAGTTCGCTGACCGCCTGCTTGCACTTTCCGCAGACTGTCCCGTACTCGGTAATTTCCTGCAGCTGCTCAAGCGTCTTGGCCTGTCCGGTCTTCACCAAGTCCTCAATTTGGACATCGGTAACACTCTTGCATTCACAAATAACCTTGGCTACATGTTTCTTGAAGGGATTCTCCCTGCCCTGCTTCTCCAAATAGTCGTCGATTGCGGCACGCAGTGCCTTGTCTCCAAGAACCGAGCAGTGGAACTTGTGTTCGGGAAGGCCTCCCAATGCTTCGGTGATCATGGCAGGGGTGAGGTGATACGCTTCATCAAGCGTAAGACCCAGGGCCATTTCACTCATCATCGACGTGCTGGCAATAGCCGAAGCACATCCATAGGTAAGCCATCTCAGGTCCGCAATCTTGTCATCCTTGACTTTGATCATGACTTGCATCTGGTCGCCGCAGGCCAAGGAACCAACATCGCCGATTCCATCAGCTTCGAATTGCTCATTCTCCTTGAGCGTATTCCTTGGATTCATAAAATGGTCTTTCACCACCGGGGTGTAGACCCATTGACTCATAAAATTGGTCATCGTGTTGACATCTCCCTTAAACGCTTGATGATCGGCGGCAGCTTCTCAAGGACATATGCTACGTCCTCTTCGGTATTGTATCGGCCGAAACTGAACCGGATGGAGCCGTGGGCAAGCTCTATATCCACCCCGGAGGCCAGCAGTACATAACTGGGCTCAAGCGACCCGCTTGCACAGGCACTCCCGGTGGAAACCATTATTCCTTCCATATCGAGATAGAGCAGAATGGACTCCCCTTCTGCATGGGGGAACGAGACGTCGAGGGTGCCGGGCAGACAATGCTCTTGGTTGCCGTTGACGACCACATTGCTGATGCGTTCGAGAATGCCGACTCTGAGCATTTCCCGGAGTTTCCAAAGTTTTTCGCATTCGGACGGCTGGTCACGCAAGGCGATTTTGGCAGCCACTCCCAACCCTACGATGGAAGCTGTGTTGTACGTTCCAGCACGCTTTCCACCTTCCTGGTGGCCTCCATGAACCAAGGGAGCATAGGGCGCTTTGGTCTTGACAACCAATGCTCCAATACCCTTCGGGCCATAGAACTTGTGTGCCGAGAGGCTGAGATAGTCCACTCCCAGCTCTTTCATTGAAACGGGAATCTTGCCGATGGCCTGGGTTGCATCGGTATGCACATAGGCACCCACCTGATGTGCAAGCTCCGTTATCTCACCAACCGGTTGGATGGTACCGGTTTCGTTGTTGCCAAGCATCACCGAAACCAGGGCGACATCATCACCTAGAAGATTTTTCATTGCCTCCATATCAACGAGTCCGGTACTGTCAACCGGGCATTCGTCGACCTTGCAGCCGAGTTGTTTCATATACTTGACTGTCTCAATGATTGAGGGATGCTCAATGGTGGTGGTGATAATTCGATTACGCTTCGAGCCAAGGTCGATGCGTTCCTTGAAAATATTAAAGACGGTATTGTTTGCCTCGCTTGCACCACTGGTGAAGACAATCCACGAAGGCTCGGCATCGATGAGGGAGGCAAGGGCCTCTCTACTCTCTTCGATGGCAAGCGCTGCCTGGCGTCCGGCCATGTGCATGCTGGAAGCATTCCCGTAAAGCATATTGGCTTGATGCACTGCTGCAATGACATCTTCATGCATCGCTGTAGTAGCATTGTTATCCAAATAGATACTGTGCTGTTCCATACTAAAACCTCATATACAACCATAGTGAAGCACGGCCCAAAGGGTCAAGCCGCACACATCTCAAGCACGAAATGCATCGTAGAGAGGGTCGTCAGAGTCTTCAGGGGGACAGGTCTTGCTATGGATGTAACGAATGAAGCGCCGCTTGGCAAAACGAAGGTGATTATGCCGTGCCCAGCCCACATAGCCGCAGCTATCAGGCAGGTAGGTGGCAAACATGGCCTTAAGCCGTGTCATTTTTTTGCAGCGGGCACACTGGACGAATCGCTTCGCATACACCGTGCACTGCTTGGTAGCCGGATCGAAAAATTCACACCAAGAATCCAAGTCTATTACGAGGTTTCGACCGTATACGGCCTTCTCATGGCAACAGAGTCCGCATTTGGTGCATTTTTCTTCCCAGCACTTACCCACGATCAGCCTCCCGGCTCATTGCATCGAGGGCCTCTTGCACCTTGTGGTGCACCGGGGGGAGAATGGAAAGTGCTGTTACACTGATATATCCGTCACGAACAGCTTGAAAGTCGGAAAATTGGGTATCACAGCGTTGGATCGGTTGCACACCACCCTTGAGGGCGAGCACTACCGAGGTCCCGAACCGCACTGCAGCGGTATCGAAAAACCGATTTTCCTGTTCCCGCTTGGTCTCCACGGCATCATGATACTCGAGGTAGCTGAGCACCCCGCTTTTCCACTTGCCGTTGCCTTCTCCGGGAACATTGATATTGATGATGCATTCGCTGCTGGTCAATGGATAAAATTCCTGCAGGTGGTCCACCACAAACGCCGATGTGCGTGCAAAGGGGAATGTTCCATCCTTGCTGCGGCTGCAGCTGACCGCTATGGACCTCAGGCCTGTCAAGGCTGCTTCGCGAGCCGCCCCTACGGTACCGGAGTAAAGGATGTCGGTGGAGATGTTGTAGCCGTGATTGATGCCGCTGATAACCAGATCGGGCTCCATGGGGAAAATCTTGCCTTTGGAGGCATAGAGGATGCAATCGGCAGGAGTGCCGCTGCAGTGGAACCGATTCTTCTCATATTCGGTAATGACAATTTCGCCTCGTAGTGTCATGGAGTGGCTGCTCGCACTGCGTTCTGAGGAAGGAGCACACACCCAAACATCGTGACCGCTATGCACCAAAGCCTCGGACAGCGCAGCCAGTCCTTCACTCTGATATCCATCGTCATTTGTCAGCAGTATTTTCATCTATGCTCAGGGAGAACAACTTTTGCAGCTTCATGCCCACTATAGATATGCCAACGTGGGTGGAAACCAAAGATGTGCTCATAATCCTCCAGACGGCTAATATAGCTTGGAAGCGCCTGTTTACTCAAGAGGACCATGATATTGCCGGAAAATCCATTGGAAATCTGAACAGAACCAAGACACCCATTGAGTTCCGAGGCACGCTTGGTAAGCCAATCCACTTCAGGACAGGTAACCTCAAGCAAATCTCTCAGACCCGCTTGGACGCGGTTCATCAGCTTGCCATACAGCGAGGCATCCTTGGTGGTCAGCAGGGAAGCTGCATCATTGGCCAGATGCGACTCCATCAGCACATATTCACAGATATGGCGGGCTTCCTCGTCCAGGGGGACAACCCGGGCAGAGAGTTCACTTTCTGGAAAGTCACGCAAGAAGCCACCACTTTTCAGCTCCTTGAGCTTTCCAAAAGCACGCTCAATGGCCTTGCGTTTGCTGTTGATCTCCTCACGCATTGCATTAGGGGAAATCTTACTGTCGACCACAATGGCGACATAGTCCTCATTCTCTTCAGTAAAGGGAAAGGGAATCTCTTTGTAGGTTACATGCTGCAGATCAAAAAACAACACGTTGGAAGGCTTGCCATTGAGCATAGTAAGCAAATCGCTGACTCTGCACGGTTCACTGTTGAATGTGGTATTCGCTTGGTAGGCGATCCTGATCAGAGAAGTCAGTCCGAGCTTCAGGCCCATCAGGGCATCGAGTGCGAGGACAGTGCCCAGCGAGCACGAAGTGCTGACCATTTGGTTGTCGCTGTACAAGAGACTCCCCTCAACAGTGATGTTCAGCCCTGTAAAAACAACTCCCTCGCTAGAGAGAACAGAAATGACACCCTTGAGGTAATTGCCCCATCGGTCCTCTTTTCTATACTTGATATTCCCCAAGGAGAAGCGCTTTCGGTCATTGAGGGTGGCATTGGTGAGCCTCACCAGCTGATCATCTCGCAGCGAAACAGCCACAAAGAGTGTGGAGGCATCGGTGCCAACCAAGGACCACCCCTTGCATGCATCCGCATAGCTACCCAGCAGGGTACAGGTACCCGGCACTTGAGCTATTACGAGAGGAGTCTCTCCGTACTCTTTAACATGTTGTTTGATGACGTTATCCATGCCCCAACCTAATTTTTATGGGTCAATTTTAGGATACTTGTAACGATAATGCAACAGAAAACCTACTTTTGTACATTTTGATGCCCTTGCATCTCTCAACCCAATCGAAAGATGCTCGAACTGTGTTGCAAATAGCGTAAAAAAACCACCATTGCTGGTGGCTTCTTACTACATGCTTATTTCTCCAGACCGTAGCGCTTCTTGAAGCGTTCGATACGTCCAGCGGTATCAACCATCTTCTGGGTACCGGTGAAGAAGGGGTGGCAAGCGGAGCAAATTTCCAGCTCCAAGCTCTTGGCAGTCGTCTTGGTCTTGATTACGTTGCCGCAAGAGCAACGAATCTCAGCTAATTCATAGCGAGGGTGAATTCCGTCTTTCATGTTCAAATTCCTCCAGGGATATGTGTTCTGCTGGCTGTACGCAGCAGACTGGTTTCAAATTCTTTTGGATCTAGTAGCCCGCAGAGTTCGTAGGAATCCCGGTATTAATAGAGCGTAAGAACGCCTCATTATCCTTTGTCTTCCGAATTTTGTCAATGAGGAACGGAGTCATCTCTTGGTCGTCCATATCATTGACTGCATTACGGGTGAGCCATATCCTGGCCGCTTCATCAGGAGGCAGCAACAGATCTTCACGCCTGGTTCCACTTTTCTTGATATTGATAGCTGGGAAAAGGCGCTTGTCTGCGAGCTTGCGATCCAGAATGATTTCGTTGTTGCCGGTGCCCTTGAACTCTTCGAAAATTACCTCATCCATCCTCGATCCGGTTTCAATCAAACCAGTAGCAATAATGGTAAGGCTTCCTCCGAACTCAATGTTTCTGGCTGCACCAAAGAAACGCTTGGGCTTGTGCAGGGCATTGGAATCGACACCACCACTGAGGATTTTTCCGCTTGCCGGTACTGTTTGGTTGTACGCACGGGCAAGACGGGTGATTGAGTCGAGCAGAATCACAACATCTTTCTTATGCTCAACAAGCCGCTTGGCTTTCTCAATGACCATTTCAGCAACCTGGACGTGACGACTTGCCTGTTCGTCGAAGGTTGAGGCAATTACCTCTCCGTTGACGTGACGGCGCATGTCGGTCACTTCCTCAGGCCGTTCATCAACCAAGAGGACCATGAGAACAACCTCCGGATGATTGGTGCTGATGGAGTTGGCAATCTTCTGCAAGAGGACGGTTTTACCGGTTCTCGGAGGAGCGACGATCAGAGAGCGTTGGCCTTTTCCGATAGGGCAGAACATATCGATGATACGAACCGACATATCCTCTTCAACAGTTTCCAATCGCAATCTCTGATCAGGAAAAAGCGGAGTCAGGTTGTCAAAAGGAACGCGCATCTTAGCAACAATCGGTTCATCACCGTTTACTTTCAGAATTTTCAGGATGGCAAAAAAACGCTCACTCTCACGGGGAGTCCGCACCTGTCCATAGACTACATCACCTGTTTTCAAGTACAGGCTCTTGATCTGAGCGGGAGAGACATAGACATCCTCGAGTCCAGAGAGGTAGCTGTTGGAGGGAGATCTCAGAAACCCAAAGCCGTCGGGAAGAATTTCCAGGGTACCGGTTCCCACAATGACGCCACCGGTTGCACTATGGATCCTTAGAATTTCAGCTACAATTTCCTGCTTTCGCAAATCAAGAATGGTTTCTGCATTCAGTCCCTTCTCTATGCCTACCTTGCGCAGTTCATCAATGGACATATTGGTATACTGTTCCAGCTTCAGAACGGGAGCTTCCGGATGTTCTTCAATATTCAGGTCATACGAAGGTTCTTCATTCGGGTTTTGACGCATTGAGCGGTTCGGACCAAAACTCTGGCTCTTCTGATAGGAGTTTTTGGGATGCCGATTTTGCTGGTTGCGATTGTTGTTTTTATTAAATTGCGGATTCTTTCTATATTGATTCGGGTTCGGGTTCGGACTCAGATTTGGGTTCTGGTTCGGATTCTGGTTCTGGTTCTGGTTTTGATTCTGGTTTTGGTTCTGAGATCTTTGCTCACCCTGACTCTGCCTCTGATAGGGCTGCGAATCCTCTTGGGTTTCACCTTGAGTCTGTTGTACAGGAGCAAAAGAATCTTCTCGTACCGACTGATTTCTATCTTCAACATTCAAATCAAGTTGCGGTTGCTGATCATCTTGGGCTTGAGATCGATCTTCTCTCTGCTTGGTGGTGGCTTTTTTGGGTCTGCCTCTCCGTCTTTTCTGTTCCGAGGACTCTTTGTCTTCCTCTTGTACGGCACTCTGATCAGCAACATTTTCTGACGCTTTTGCAACCACAGGGCTTTTTTTACGGGTGATACGCCGTACCGGTCTCTTGGCCTTATCAGGCTCAGAGGGTACTGACAACGCAGCTTCAGTTTGCACTAATTCTTCGGAAGACATAGGATAAACTCCAACGGAACAGGGATTTACACGTACCAAAGAGGTACATCAATAGCCCGACTCCTAAACTGTGATACAGGATGTAAGAATATGCGGGAACAAAATTAACGGTACACTGATAATTTCCCGCGATTGGTTCTCTAAATATATTGCCACTTCTTCACAGTGTCAAGCAAGCAAGCTCCTTTGATATACTGACTTGCAAGAATCAAGGCTACAACGGAAGCCTTTCTTCTGACAGAATCACGACCATAGGAAGTAAGTTGCACTCTCACTGCCGCACTTGAACGGTGTTTGGAAGCAAAGCCGAACCATACGGTTCCCACCGGCTTCTCGTTGCTTCCGCCATCCGGACCGGCTATGCCACTGACAGACAAGGCCCAGTCGGTATTCGACGATTTGAGCATACCTTCAGCCATCTCCAAAACACAGGCCTCACTGACAGCACCATGATTCTGCAAGGTTGCATCACGTACCCCAAGCATCGCCATTTTCGCCTCATTGGCATAGGTGACTGCTCCTCCATAGAACCAGGCTGAACTCCCCTTCTGGTCGGTAAGCAACTTCGCAATAAAGCCTGAGGTGCAACTTTCAGCACAGCTTATGGTCTCACCTCTTTCAACCAACAAATCGGTCAGCAGCTGAGCAGGCATTATATCACCGGCGACAAGCAATGAAGGTCCAACAAGAGAGTTGAGACGAGTTGCCATCTCAGAACGTTCTTCCTCATTCCCTCCCACCAGATACAGGCTGATCTTCAAATCCTGGAAACGAGTCCCCCACTGTAGCCCATTGAATGTTGCTTGCCTGCAGAGTTCGTCGAGTTTTGCTTCAGGAATGAGAAAGGTTGAGTATTCACTACGCGAAAAATCATCATGACCGATCAACTGTGCCAAGTAGGGAAGAACCTGGTCGAAAAACATGGGGTCCATTTCTCTGGGAGGGCCCGGCATGGCAATGCAGACAATCTCTCGTTCGCCTTCAGGGATGATGCCCATAAAGCCGGCGGCTGTTCCATACGGGTTGGGAATGGCTGCAAAGCCTTGGGGAATCATAGTCTGCTGCTCGTTGGCTCCCCAAATCCGCTCACCGATACGCGCATACAATGCATCAAAGGTTGCCTGGTCCCGTACCAAGGGAACTTGTGCCATTTGGGCTACGATGGAGCGGGTCAAATCGTCACTGGTAGGGCCGAGACCCCCGGTCAGAATGACAATATCACACGTATCAACGCATTCCTTGAGGACCTCGCCAATGGTTCCGTCATCAGGTACCAGCACCATGCGGTCCACCCGGTATCCTAGTTGGGTCAGCTGGCTGGCTAGAACCTGACAATGTTTGTCCGCAATGACACCGCGGGTCAATTCAGTCCCGATAATAAAGAGTGCTGCACTGATATAGGTCATGTTCTCTTCTGCCTTCTCTCTCGAATAAAGTGTATAAGGTGATTGAGGGCTCCCAACCCAAGCAATAAATACGACAAGTAGATTGCCAGGAAGGCGAACCAGTCGATGTGTCGTGTATAGAAGGTGGTACCATGGACTTCTCCCGTGAATACGGGAACGTCATAGATGCGCCAGCCTACCTTGAAGGGCTCCATGGGTTCAATGATCTTCCCTGTCACGTCGATTACACACGTCATGCCACTGTTGGTACCGCGTACGGTGGTCCGGCGGTTCTCGATGGAACGAAATACGGCCAGGCCCAAATGCTGCATCTCTGCAGACACGGCTTTCGACCAGCCATCGTTGGTCATGTTGACGATGACATCCGCCCCGTTGGCAACAAAGCGGGCATTCAAATATCCAAAGACATCCTCAAAGCAGATCGGAGTGGAGAATTTCACCCCTTCCTCGGTTTCGAAAACCACACTCTCATAGCCCTTTTCCCACCAGTTATAGTCATTGGCCAGCAACAGATTGTAAAGCAAAGGCAACTCTTTCTCGTAAGGAAAATGTTCGGTAAACGGAACAAGGTGTTGTTTACGGTACGTATTCTTAATCTCGCCATCCTCAAAGAAAATGACCGTATTGAAATCCTTGCGGTTCCAACTGCCGTCGGAAAGCAGAGCCGGTTGGCCAGCATCGTCGATCACACCCTCGGGGTTACCGGTTACCAACGGAATGGGCAGGGATTTGCCAAAGGCAACAAATTCTTCGACTAAGGCCGAGGTGGCCGGGTCGGAGGGATAGTTCTCATGCCAGGCAACCGAAGGAACAAACGCTGTCTCCGACCAAAGGATAATGTCCGGATCAGATTGCAGAGCTTCAAGACTCATCCGCCGCAGGTTGTTGAAGTTGTTCTTATAGGTTGTGTACCCACCCTTCCAGGTGTCGGCACTGTGCTGGATGGTAGCAACCTTCCAGGTTTTTTCAGGCTCTTGTGCTCTCCAGTAGGAAATACTGGCAAAACCATAGATAAGGGTTGCCACCAGTACAATAGCGTAGGAAACCAAAAAAATCAGATGCTGCCTGCAGTACGCAGAAAAGCTCTCAAGACGGTTGCGCATCGTTTCCAAGAGGATGAAAGCCAAGAAGGTCTGAGGCAGGACCATGAGAAGGGTCACCCCCCAGATACCGGTAAATTCAGCAATCTGGATAAAGGGAAGATATTGGTAGGCGGCGGTGCCCAACGTCCCATAGGGATAACCGGCAAACCAGTCCTGGCTTATATACGAATAGGCCACCCAGATTATGCCCTCGACCACATACCCATACTTCTTGAACAACTTCTGTGCAGCCTTGAGGGCTGGAAACAACACGACCATCTCACCGCCCTTGATAATGGGGACGATCAGAATGGCAAGCGGGTGAAATGTCTTCAGCCAGTAATTGAAGAAGAGGTAGAACACGAAGCCGTAGAAAAAGCCATACACCGGTGTCAATTTCCAGGTGGTGTTACGAATCACTGCAAAAACTGGGACTAAGGCAAAGAACCCAATAAAACCCAACCCATTGGCCGATACAAGGCCCGGAAAGGCAAATGAGTAAAGAAATGCCGCTGCCAATAACACAAGAACCTCAGAACAAACCGTTCTGAGGTTCCGTTTGGGATTCAAATCAATCAAGAGATGCTCTCCTAATTCAAACGCGTGAAACTTCAGTCGTTCTCGTTCACTGGTTTGTTGTCACGCAATTCCCACACAAAATCCTTAAGCTCTTTGCCAGGACGGAAGATGGCGACCCCGTGTGTCTCGACTGCAACAATAGCACCAGTCTTGGGGTTGCGAGCTTTCTCCCTGCCCTTGCGGGTACGAACCTCGAAGGTTCCAAATCCACGGAGCTCGATGACTTGATCATTCTTCAGACCATCTTTCACTTCTTCGAAGAACTCGTCGATAATCTGATGGATATCGGCTCTATTCAGTCCATGCTTCTCATGGAGACTCTCAATAATGGCTGCTTTTGTCAATTTTGGTCCTGCCATGGTAACTCCTTAACTCACAGTATTTGCATAAGAACATAAGCCGATACCACTATCGGCTAGGGAAAACATGGCCGTTATGCCTGGATAGCGGCCTGGTTGCTCAATTTGTTGAACCTTGCCTGCAATCTGGACTTTTTGCGGCTGGCAGTGTTCTGGTGGATAATTCCCTTGCTTGCGGTGGAGTCAAGCAGTTGAAGACTCAGCGCCAGAGCAGAAGCAGCAGTATCCTTGTCATTGGAGACCACAGCGGCTTCAAACTTCTTAATAGCAGTGCGCATGGTACTCTTTGCTGCACGGTTCCTCATTCTCCTGACGCTGTTCTGTCGCTCTCTTTTCTCAGCAGACCTGTTAATCACGTAAGACCTCCAAACATATTACCTTGAATACGTAGTTATTTAAATGAAATATGAAGTCGGCAACACAGGGCCGACGGTGTAAAAACATATCACAGTCTATAAAATCGGTCAATACAATGCTTTACTTCAATTTGACAAAAATTCATCCGCATACTCCTTCGTTATCTCCCAACGAGCAGATTCCTCGTTGAAAAATACCGCTGAATGAGGGATTGCCAACATGCGGCCTTCGCTTCCATTGAGTAAAATTCGCTTGGACAGTATGTTGACTTCCGTAACTTTCATCAACTCAAATCCGACTTTTAATTTACTTCCTTCCGGGGGATAGTTGCGTTTCTCCTCTACATAGAAGTCAAATTCGTAAGAAAGGCAACACAGAAGTCGACCGCAGGGACCTGAAATTTTCATTGAATTCAGGGAAAGATTCTGTTCTTTCGCCATTTTGATGGAAACCGGGTTCAATTTGTCGGTCACACTATGGCAGCAGAAATCCCTTCCGCAGACAGCCAAACCGCCAAGCACGCGACTTTCATCACGCACCCCGATTTGCCGCAGTTCAATGCGGATTCGGAAAACAGAAACCAAATCTTTTACCAACTCCCGAAAGTCCACTCGTACGTCTGCAGTAAAAAAGAAAATAATTTTCGGTTCACCGATCAAAAAGTGTGCAGTGACCAACTTCATGTCCAGTTTGTGACTGGCAATCTTTTCGCGGCAAACGCGCATGGCCTCGTCTTCTTTCTCCACCAGTTCCTGATACCGATTCAAATCAGCAGGCGTTGCCAAGCGGTCAATCCACAGGGTTTCTCCTGAGAGATCAACTTCCTTGGGCTCGGGATGGGGGTTGCATCCTTTGCAGGAGTCGCAGGGATCTTCATCCGCTTCGCTGCTGTACAGAATTTCAATTTCTTCTTCAGGTTCGGCGATTATTGCTTCTTCTTCCTGTTCTTCCTTAGGAAGGCACTCACCGTGCAGGCAAGCACCCTGACACTGGTCGCAACCGGGAGTATACTCCTTGCCCAACCTGTCTGCACTTGCCACGATTATCCCCAAATCAAGTCCATACCGCGTAGGGGCCACCACTGACGTACCGGGGTACAATACGGAATCCCAAGCACAGATGCTGCTTTCGTTGGAAGAGGGGTTTTTCACCAAATATATATAGGCTCGTGAAGGTCTGGTCCGTTGACCTTGGCCTTCTGGAGCACGCATTCGTTCTTTTTTCATGCAAATCCTTTGCCAAAAGGGCACTAACGTTGTAAAGCTACCACGTGCACAAGAAATTGTCAAACTGTATATACATCTCTATAAGTGATTGACAGTATACGAGTTACAACGTTGACGACCCTGTTTGGCCATGCTATAGTTTAGT
>Ga0172378_10001482_pt1 | contig 21726 bp, 36 predicted proteins | sample GrowelOW332metaG_FD_119755 | JGI IMG/M metagenome (GOLD analysis project Ga0172378, IMG submission 119755) | Groundwater microbial communities from an aquifer near a municipal landfill in Southern Ontario, Canada - Pumphouse #3_1 metaG | ecosystem: Environmental > Aquatic > Deep subsurface >... | reverse complement strand
CTACTTGCTAACATTGTTCTATTAATAACTAATATTCAGTGTTTTATATAACTATTATCACATACTTACTTTGTACATTCTGGTCTGTACCCCTTAAATATTCATAATATTAAATTTTGTTAAAAAAAACAAATTTCTTTAACATAAGGGGTACAGAACAGAATGTACAAAGTAAGTATGTGATAATAGTTATATAAAACACTGAATATTAGTTATTAATAGAACAATGTTAGCAAGTAGTGTTTCAAAACAAAAAGTACAAAATATTTAATTAGGTTCATTCAAGGTTCTATTTTCAACTTTTTTTTTACTGTTTTTTTTAGTAGTGTTTAAATGAGGTTTGTTCAGGTCTATTTTAAGGGCACTATTCTGTGTCTTTTTTACAATAAATCAATTGCTTAGGTTATTTTAGCGGAGCCATAGAAATGGCTATTTATGTCTCATTTGTGACCAATTTACCAACTCCGGCAAAATGGTAGTCGATAACATATATACTACGCCATTAAAGCCTTTAAGCTGTATTTAAAATTTTATTTCGATAATTCCATTTTTTAATAATTCTATTTAACAATATATATATTCAAATCAAAATATACAATAGTTTCGGTCGAGTTTCGGTCATAAGTGGGTCATTTAATACCCTATTCACCCCCCTTTAAGTGCTATTTATTGCAACTAAACCCCCTTTATTTGCGTTTAAGGTACCCTTTATTTCCATTTATTGACGTGTTCAATGCCCTTTGTTTCCACTTTTTATTATTAGATCTTGAACGTATATTGTTTATTTTCAACTATTTATAAAACCTTTTGAGTAAAAACGCTCTAAAAATTAGAAAAAAAACGACGTTTTTTTTCGTGCAAGAGCATAAAAGACAACATTAAAGAACCCTTATGGTTGTTTTTACGTAGTATATTTCAAGTATTTCACACTTGAGTACTTTAAAATCACCATAATTGGGAGAAGAACAGACAATATACGAAGGGTCATCTGTTTTTTTTATATGTTTTATCATTCTGTCTTCGCGTGTAATAATCATATAAACTTTCCCGGTTTCAATAAACTCCCATTTAAAATCTATTATTTTTTTTATGCCTATTAGATCGCCGGAAAGTATTTCGGGTTCCATGGATATTCCTATTATAGGAAGAACGGCATCGCAGTTTTTAAAAGCCTCAAGGTTTACATATCCATCTGGTTTTGTTTTGTTTTCTGAAAAATTAAGAACACCTAACGGTCCTGCCGACACAGACAAATTATAAAAAGGAGTTCCTTTTTTAACACATATGTTCTTTTCAGAATTAAGCATTGAACCCCTACCGTTAATTAACCATTCTATATTTAATTCAGGATAATTATCCGAAATTAACGGAATCCACTTACTTTGTATATCTGAGTTATTTTTAATAGCCCTTCTTATCATACCGTCACTTGCAGATATTTTTTTTTCAAAAGCGCTTACACTTATTTCTTTGCTTTGTATGAATTCTCTTAATCTTTTAATCATGGCAAAATTATTTTCGTGAAATAATTCACGATTTATTTTCAGTTGTGATAATTATCACATATATTTGCTTTACGTTTCAAAAACGAAACAGATATAAAGATAAGGAAAATGAACGAGATTATTGTAAAACACGGCATTAATAAAAAGCTGGGCGAAATTACCGGCAAGAGTCAACCATTTATCCGTTGGTCCCTGAGGGGATTACGGGAAAGTAAAGAAGCCATGAAAGTGAGAAGAGCTGCAATTCTAAATGGAGGTGTAGAGATTCTTCCTTCTTCTGAGAATGTAACGGCGAGTAAAAATTTAAAAATATGAAAAACTACGACAATGTTTTTTTAAACACCGAAAAAATTTTCTTTGGAATATTTGTAATAGGGGATATTCTTTCTGTTGTTATTGTTTTATGTGGCGCCTGGTGGCACCTAATTAGTGTTTTGATTTGTTCTGTAATGGCAGTCGCTCAATTTGAAGAAATAAAAAAGAGCATTAAGAAAAACGCAAACGTCTAAGTTTATAATATTCAAACAATAGATCATGGAAAAACATAGTATGAACATTTATAAGATAATAGATGATACTATACTTATTACAGTTAATGACTGGATAGATTCAGGTCTGACATATGATCAATTTTATAATGACAAAAAACGCGGTTATCTTTCTGTTTTTAGACGTGGTCTCCATGGCTCCACGCTTATAGATGTAAAAAGCATTAAAAGACCTGATCGCCTGAGAAGAATAGAGGGTATGTATGGTAAGGTTGAGGTAAAAGGCAAGACTGCGATTTTTGAAGTGTCGATTGATACATTGGCAAGGGCCTTTTTTATCGACTATCGCAAACCCGACGGTACCCAGCTTCATAAAAAACAGATTGAAGAATATACCAACAGGGCTTCGATTCTTAAGGCATTAAAAATCGGACTTGCAAGACAGACGGCCGCACGGGCAACGTCTGGCAAGAAGATCAGAAAAGGGAAGTTTTGGAATCTTGCTGTTGAATGGTACAACGAACAGCTTGAGCAGTTTCCCTGTAAGGCTATCAAAAACGAGAGGATCCTACAGCGTATTTATAAGGAATATATTAGTGATGGTTTTGAAAGCATAATACATAAGAGTATTGGAAACGATGCCGCAAGAAAGGTTTCTGTTTCTATGGAAGCTTTATTGCTGTCTCTATGGCGAACAAACGATAAACCCTTCGCAAATCGCGTGCATGAATTATACGAGGAGTTTGTTTCTGGCTCAAGGGAGTTGTTTGACAAGACTACCGGTGAAATTTTTCGCCCGGAAGATTTTAGGTATAAAGGGCGGGCGATGGAAATCTCAAGAACTACTGTGTGGAATTATCTAAAAAATGTTGTTAACACTACTGCTGTTTTTGCTGACCGTAATGGTAATTTTGATTATGCTAATTCGTTAAGACCTAAACATCACCGCCGCCTTGGCAGGTATACTTTATCTAAGATATCAATGGACGATGTTGCTTTGTCGCGTCAGTCTGTTCGTGGATGGGTGTATAAATATATTTCTATTGATGTTGTTTCGGGATATTATTTTAGACCTGCGTATGTAGTTGGCAAGCCTACTATTGAGACCATCTATGAGACTTTTAGAAATATGTTTTGTGAACTTATGGATCTTGGCCTTCCGATGCCAGGAGAGCTGGAAGTTGAGCATCATTTAATGCAAGACATTGACTGGCTTGATAAGGTTTTTCCGTTTGTTAGATTTTGCATGTCTCCAACAGAAAAACGCGCCGAGCACAATATCCATTCGCTTAAATATGGTACCGCAAAAGACAATGGGCATACAAGAGGTAGGTGGTATGCGAAAAGTGAAGCTTTTAAATCTGTTAGAAATAAAGTGTCGGGTGATTATCCTGAGCCTACATATCAACCCCAGACTATTATTGCCGACGATCTACAGGACATTGAGGATCATAACAACGAAATGCACCCCTTGCAGAAGACATATCCTGGCATGACTCGTCGTGATGTGTTTCTTAATAATATAAACCCAGAACTTAAGCCAATTAACAAATGGTATTTATATCGCTTTCTTGGCAATAAAACAGAAACATCCATACGTAACAATGATTTCTGCTCTTTAAATAATGAAAAATTTGAATTGTCTGATTATGGTTCTCTTAATAGATTGAAACCTAATAATATGCGTGTTACCGCATATTGGTTACCAGAAAAAGACAGTCTTGTACATGAGGCTTATTTGTATCAAGGGGAAGAATATATAGGAGAGGTTAAAAATAGAACGGAATGGGATTATAACGAAAACAAAATTGAGCAGACAAACGCAGACAACGAGGCTATGTTACATCAAGAGAAGCGTGTTGCGAAGTTTGACAAGTTTGTAAAGGAAAGAAGGAAAACTCTTCCTAAAGTTGGACAGCTGAATAGGAAAAAATCTAAAGAGCTGGAGAGTATAGCTCCGGAAATAGTCGAAAACGAACAGCCTAAAAATTACGAAGAGGATGAGTTTTCTGACGAGAGTTGGGCTGAAAAAGCTGTTAGGTCTCTTTAATTTCTGGTTAAACGATAATTAAACACTAATAAAACACCAAAAAATGATTGAAAAAGAACAAAAACAAAAAATTGCTGAAAAACTAAAGGTTGCCCGTGAGAATTTTACGGGTTCTGATGCTAGGTTTGCTATTTCTTTGGGCATTAATAATGCTCAGTATAGTCGTGTTAAAAATGGACAAACAGAAAAGGTTTTAAGCGAACAAAACTGGATTAGCCTGGCACGCCGACTGGATGTGGATTTGTTCTCTAATCGAATCTGGAACACCGCAAGAACTCCTGTTTATCAGTTTATCTCAAAACAGCTTGAAATGTGTCAGGAAAATGGCATAAGTAGCCTGTTGTGCGACCTGTCGGATATTGGCAAGACATATACGGCCGAACTGTATAGTAAAACACACAAAAACGCTGTATATATAGACTGTTCACAGGTTAAGAGTAAACAGCGACTGATTCGTTTTGTTGCTAAATCTTTTGGGGTTGGTGCCACTGGCCGCTATGTAGATGTGTACGAGGATTTGGTGTTTTTTCTTCGTACGCTTTCCAATCCCCTTATAATATTTGATGAGTTTGGCGACCTAAACAGTGATGCTGTTCTTGAGTGTAAGGCTTTATGGAACGGAGCGCGTAATTGTGCTTTTTACGTTATGGGCGCTGATGGGCTTGAGAATAGAATGAGAAGATCTATAGATAATAAAAAAGTAGGCTATTCTGAGCTGTTCTCTCGTTTCGGAAAAAGATATGGTAAGGTTGTCCCTATTCCCGTAGATGATCGCAAGAGGGTGCTCCAAAGTACGGCGATGATGATAATAAAGGCCAATTCTGATGGCAAGGATTCTATGAAAATATTTCGTGGTACCCTGGGGGATGACGGGAGACCTTCTTTAAGACGTATTTACAACGAGTTGAGTAAGATTAATTGAGGTGACAGGATATGAAGAGGGCTTATTCTGTTGCTAATGTGATAAATGCTTCGTTTAAACGGTTGGAATTTTCAGGAAAATGGAATGAAGCGATTGGGGATCCGGAACTGACGGGATCGTGGTTTATACAAGGTCGGGTTAAGAATGGTAAAACTTCGTTAGCTATGCAGTTGGGAAAATATCTGGCTGGGTTTTCGAAGGTCGCCTACAATTCAGTTGAAGAGGGTTTGAGCGCAACTATGCAAGATGCTTTTATTAGAGCTGGACTGCAAGACGTTTCTGGAAAGTTTGTTTTGTTAGATAAAGAAGATCCTGAAGAACTAAAGAAGAGACTTATGATGAGGAAAAGCCCTAATATAATATTTATCGACACGGTTCAATTCTGGGATTTAAAGTTTAGTGAATACAAGGCTTTAAAAAAAATGTTTCCACACAAGCTCTTCGTCTTTTTGAGTCATATGCGCGGTAATCTTCCAGCCGGTTCAGTGGCTGAAAAAATATGGAGAGACGCAAACGTGTCATTTACTGTTGAGGGATTTGTTGCTTTTCCTGTTGGTCGCTATGGTGGAGGTAGGCCAGTTGTTATTAACAAAGAAAGGGCTGCTAATTATTGGGGACTTGAAAAGGTTGAGTCGTTTTAAAAATATGATTATGGAAAATGTTATTGAACAAAAAAAGTATCTGGTTAGAAAATTTCACATTTTACTGTCAAGGAGTGGCTTCGATAGCGAGATGAAATTTGCTTTATTGGAACGGTATGGTGTAGACAGTAGTCTGCAGCTTTCAGTAAATGAGTTAATTGAACTTAATAGTAGTCTTGAGAACATGGTTGCCCCACGTCTTATTGAGATGGACAGGTGGAGGAAAAGACTAATTGCGGCTATCAATGGTTATTTAATATTACTACATAAGGAAACCAATATTGATATTGTTAAAGGGGTGGCCTGTCGAGCGTCTGGTTATAATTCTTTTAATAGGATTCCACGGCAGCGGCTTATAGGTCTCTATTCTGCTTTTGTCAACAAACAGAAAGATGTTCGTTCTGTTAATTATATGTCAGATGACGATATGCGTTTCCTTGGTATGTGTAATTAATTAAGAGACATGGGACGAAAAAACAGAACAATAAAAGATATTCGGTTGTGTAATGAAAACATCAATAAGAATATCGAAATATTTAAGAGGCAAGAATATGAGGAAGGTTTATGGATCGACAAAACGGGGGTTAGCGATCCTGATTTTGATCTTCATTTCCGCCGCTGGAATAATGCGAAAATACAAATTAAACAATTAAGACTCAGAAAAGAGGGTATGGGGACAGTTTTAGAAACATATAGCGTTCCGTTTCCCTTTAATAATTTTAAATAACTAAATAATAAAAAATGAACAAAATTAATCTTGAGGAGTTAACTCCAGAACAATTTGAGAGCCTTAAGGCTCAGGTAACCGCTAAGGAAAAAGAAAAAGCAGAGAAACGCGAAAACGAAGTTCTCGTTTATAAAGATCTCGTCAAGGGAGCTGTAGGTGACCAGATTAAGGCGCTGCAGATTATTAGCGACACATTGAGTCTTGCTAAAAAAAACACATTTGACACGTTTGTTGTGTTGATTGAGATGAAGCAAAAATTATTTGGAACAAAAGAAGGACAGCAATCGTATTCATTTTCTGATGACAATGGAAACCAGATTACTATCGGATATCGCGTATTGGATTTTTATGATGATACGCTGGATGCCGGTATCGATTTGGTTAGGAGGTATATGGACAGTCTTGCTATCGATAAGAGGTCTGCTCAACTAGTTGGGTATATTAACCAGCTTCTAAAAAAAGACATGAAGGGTAATCTTAAACCCAACAGGGTGATTGAATTGCAGAATATGGCTGAGAAGGAAAATGACGAGAAATTAATTAAGGGTGTTGACATTATTCGCAAGAGCTATAAACCCAAAAAATCTGTTCTGTATATTGAGGCTAGCGTTTTGTCAAATACAGGCCAGAAAATAAAGGTTCCTCTGAGTATCTCTTCTGTTGATTTTCCGTCTGATTTTTCTTTTGATTCTGAACTTTTTAAATAATAATTAGGTATGGCATACAATCATAGAAATAAACTTCTTTTAATTAAGGATATACAGGATATATATAAAGCTCATTCTGCTAAGTATGACGGAGAAGCTAATGATAAATATGTATATGAAAACTATATAGAACCTGTATACCATATTTCGGTGGCTTGTTTCTATAACTATCTGGGCGTTAATGCAAAAGGTATGCTTACAAAATTGCGCAGTAAAAAAAATGAAAAATAATAATTATGAAAAATAAATTTTTTAACAAAACTCCTTTCTCTAAAAAAACAGAATCTGTGATTTCTGAAAGCAAAAATAGTAATGTCACAAAAATCACCCCAAGTGACAAGAAAGCATTAAAGATACTTATACGAGAAGCTATGAAAAGCAATGGCAATAATTGCGATCTTAACTTTATTGATGTCAGCTTGGTGGAAGACATGTCTTCTTTGTTTTTTCATTCGAAGTTTAATGGCAGTGTGTCGGAATGGGATGTTTCGGGCGTAAAGAAGATGACCTGCATGTTTGCCTGTTCTGCATTCAGGGGTGATTTGTCTAAATGGAAAGTAAGTAGTAGTTGCGAGACTACAGATGTCTTCTTTCTTTGTGATATTCCCCAGAGAAACATACCTAAGTCATTATTATGATAAAAGAAGCAAACATTGTGTTCAGTCATGGCGTGAAATTAAAAAATCACGCCATGACTGGTGTCAACGAGAAACAAGAATATGCTTCTATAACAAATAACAGAAGGGATAAAATGAAAAAGTTTAGAATACATGTGCTTGTTCAGGATAATACAATTGTGTCGGATTTTGGAAATGCCTGTTTGTCTGATTGTCTTAAGAGGGGTGCCCGCTGGGTTCTTTGTCGCTGTCAGTTTTTAAAAAACAATATATGGATGCAGATGTTCCCACTTTATTATGCTCCTTCGGTGATGGAAGCTAAAAAAACAATATCTAAGGCTACAAGAGGCGGATATATTACAGAGTTATTTGTAGGGAAGAGAAGAATGGCTTCCGCTGTTTATAAAAACGGAGAGAAAACAGAGGTTTTATTTAGCGATTGTGTTGCAATTATGAGTGATGGGTATGAAGATATTTTTAATAATCTGCTATGAAAGCATTATGTCTTACTCTTAAAAAAAAGTGGTTTATCCAGATTGAATCATTTGAGAAAAATAAAGAGTATAGGATATTTAAACCTTACTGGTGTTGTAGATTGTTACGTTATGATGGCAAAAAAAAGTCTCAAAAGTGGTGGAAGGGGGCAATTGCCACATGCAGCGTTGATCCGTGTCTTGTTTCTGTTATACAGTATGGTGAATTGATAATGAAAAATGGATACGGAAGGGGTGTTCCAACGTTACTAGTGGAATGTTTGGGAGTATCTTATGGGTTTCGTTTATTATTCAGAGGAGCCACTCCCAGTAATGAGAGGGTGTTTTGTTTTGAACTGGGTTCTCGAGAACGAATTGTTTAATGTTAAAATCAATAATATGTCATGGAATCATAGAATATTAGTTCATGGGTCAAATAACGAATTTCGTTTTGAGATACATGAGGTTTATTATAATGACGCAGGTGAGCCTTACGCATATTCTGCAGAAGGGACTCGCGTATGTGGTGGAAATTTAAAAGAGGTTAGCTGGGCTCTTAAACAAATGGAAGAGTGTACTAAGAAACCTATATTGTGGGCAGGGAATAAATTCCCCGGAGTGTATAGATTTTTTACTAAAAATGAAAATAAAGAATATGTACATTGAAACAAACGATCTTTCCGAAATATATCCAGTCTATTGTTATGACGAATATGTTCAATCTGAATTACCAATGGTTAATACCTGGGATAGAAAGGATAAATTTTTGTATCCTAATAAAATTAAAAAAATAAACCTTCGGCAGCGTCGCTGGAGGGGAAATAAAAGAGAATCTAAAAAACAGTATTACGAATTAAAAAAATGAACAAAATTAATGAAATAAAAAGGTTGCGATTTACAGCCGAAGAACAGATTAATAAAATTCTGTTGAACTTGAAAATAAAGGTTGAGAACGAAGGGGTTAAAGTAGACAATGTGGAAATTGAAAATACTCCTCGTTTGTGTGTTGAGAAAAAAACGCTTGAATACGAACCCCTATGCAAGATTAGATTAATCATTAAATAAGATGTGTTATGTGTGAAAAATTATTTAAAAAAAACAAGAAGGCATTGCTCTTTTTAAAAGAAAATGCAGGGATTGCGGATCACGAATTGTTCTATATCATTAAAGATTCTGTGCTTTATCGTTATTCTGTGATGGATGTTGCTGATTGGTTGACAAAATTTGCAGACGAGATAATGCTGGAAACAAATGTCATTAAAGAGGGTTCGGGAGCTTATCAACCGATGGTTGACAACACAACTACTCCGCCAAAAAACTACTCAAAAACAAGCAAATGAAAGTAAGGGTATATATATCAGGTAAGATTTCCGGATTGACTCCAGAGATAGCAGAAGCAAATTTTAAGAGCGCAGAAGAGATGTTGAAAAAAAAGGATCCTTCTTGTGTGGTTGTTAATCCATATGCAATGTGTGAAAAAATCTTTAAGAATAAGCCAGAGGCTAATTGGTTGGACAGAATGAATGTGTGTATAAAGATGCTTGTTAAATGTAATGTAGTTTATCTTTTACCCACATGGACTACCAGCGATGGTGCAATAATTGAGTGTATGGTGGCGAAACATGAAAATATTCAGATCGTATATGATCCTGATAAGTTTTTAAATATGAGGGTTTATTCTGATTCCTAAAGCTATCTTTTAGATAAAAAGAGCCGCTATTTTAATTAGCGGCTCTTTTTTTGTGTTATTCTATAAGATGTTTTTTGCAATTAAAGACAAGCATCGTTATCATATATCCTTTGTATTTGTGGTAGTGTTTCCAGGAATAGAATTGAAGGGCTGTGGTTAATTGTGTTCCGTCTGACGTAGGAATAAACTGTTTGAGTGCCTTTTTGACTATGGTTGCCACATTTTCGTGTTCTTCTACAATAAGGTCGTTGATTGTTCCGTCTGTTCCAGCTATTGCCTGAGAGACTATGTGCAGTTGTATTTTGAGTGGTGCACGTTTTTGGTCTTTGGCTACCTGATCAAATTTAAGTTCTTCAGGAAATTCAATAAAAATACGAGGTGTCTTGGCAATAGTGCTATCGTATTGCACGTTGTACCATTCGATTCCTGCAAACTTGTTTTCTGTGTCTTTCGTTTTTAATTGCTGTTTAATTGCGATGTAAATGGGATATAACATATTTTTAATTTTAAAAATTATTTACTTAGCAGCGTGTCTGCTATTCCTTCTATTTTGTCTTCTATTCTCTGAATTAATGCCGGAGAATCTCCTATCATTTCTGATTTGTCCATTTTAAACCCGGGCGGTCTTCCTGCCATCAATCCTTCGTTGTGGACTGCAGCGTAGGGAAGCGCTGAATTAAATGCCGCTGTTTTGCCCGCTGTCGTACTCTGCCAACTTCTTTTTAGGGATCCTCCGTGTTTTTCGCCAACTAGCTTTTTTTTTGTTTTTTTTCCTGTTCTTTTAGGCCAGTGGTTGTAGTTCCCCTTTTTATATTCAAAACCTTCATGCTTGAAGTTGTCTGCAATAAATTGAAGACCTTCTATTTTTATTATCCCTGGTATTTTTTTCTTTATGCCAGGGATTTGTCTTTGCAGAGACTTTATTTTTGATAAAAACCTTATCCCTGCCATTATATACTATCGGTTATAGCTCGCAGCTTAATATTCCCAGATGCTGCTTTGCTGAATTTTAAATACATATCCTTAATTCCTTCTATTTTGTAATTGTAATTAACAACTCCTTTTGTGACAATGTTGTTGACAAGTGTTGCATTTTTCGCTGCATTTTGTATGTCTAATAAAAGATAATTTCTGAGTGTTGGATTGGAGTGTTTCCCAGTGGTTATTCTCTTAATGTCGTTATTGGTTAATTTTGTTTCGTCAAGACCAGGGGGCTTTATTGTTATTTCTTTATTGGTGAGTGCCGCTAAGACTTCTTTTTTGCTTGTTCTACCAGCAAGCGTTATTGCTGCGTTGGTAAGTTCTTTTGTTTTTTCTGCGGATGGGCTGGTATAATATCCCGCCGTATTGGAGAATAGTGTTTGTGTTACGCCTGGATTAAAATCAAATCCTTTTGGCGTGGGTGTGTCTTTGTAATGTTCGGGCTTATTTATTTCTTTATCTGTCTGAATAAGTTCGCACCTGCATCCCCATCCCAGGGGTGGTGTATGTGAACTCCAGAAGGAATCATCAATAGAAAGTGTTAACCCCTCAAGGGCTGCATGCTCTGGTCTTACGTCACCATCTCCCGCTGTTCTCCATTGTAGGTTTGGGTATATGTCGGCATTTTCTTTAAAACCCATCCACCTTTCTGCGGCTGCACTGTTACCAAAAATGGTTTGATTTTCGGTTTTTAAATAGTCTTTATATAGCTTTTTTACGCCCTTTTTTTCAGCAGCCCCCGATGCGGCTAATAGGTCGTGTTGTTTTTGTGAATTTCTGAATGTTGCAAAACGTGCCGCGTCTGATTGGAGGTTGCTGTAGAGGCTAAATCTTGGGTTTGTGTAGCTTGTTTTTGTTATGTCAACTTGAGTACCCCTCTTTATCTGTTGGCTATAGCCTTTAAGTGTTTCTTCGATTTCGCTGTCTTCGTCTATAACCAGGGCACGATTATTTTTGTCTTTTTTTTTTAATGAAAAAAAATGGTTGTGTGCAGTTTGGTCAGCGGTGTTTTTTTCTTTTGGTGTTGGAGGGTCTAATGTTGGATAATGAAATTTTGCACCCTCAAGAGGATATCCCCACTGTACAAGAAAGGGTATTAGCTTTTCGTTTATGATATTTTCTGTTTCTCTGAGGCGTGATTTCATGAAATCAGATAGAATTCTTTCGGAAACTTCGGCCGATCCAACAAATGCCTTTTCTTCACCTGTCCCGGACTGTCCGTTTATTATTTTAGATATGTATTTGTCGCACTTGTCTATGTTTTTATCATAAACTAAATAACCCGAGCCGTTTGAAGATGCTTCTATCTTTTCGATTACATCATCAATCCCAACTATGGCATATCCGTTTCTGGCAAAATTTCTTAGTCCATATTCAATGATATTAAGGTCGTTTCCCTCAGCTTCTGTTTTCGCAACAAGTCTCGGTTGCCCCCATTTTTCACTGTGTTCGCTCCAATCGTGCCTTGCGAAACTCTTAAGAATCACTTCTCTTGTTATTAACTGAAGCTTCCCCAGTTGTTCTGGGTCTCCTAGTTCGATAAAGAAAAGATCTGCGGGGCGCAAAATGGGGCCTTTTTCTTTATCGTCATTAAAATAAGGTATCCCCGTTGTGTCTGTTTCTGATAGGATGATATTTCTGTTATGAGGATATACATTGTATAGCGGGAATAGCTTGCACCAGGAAAACTGACCTTCGTTATTAAACGGACCAAATTCAAGTAGTCTATATCCAAAAAATTCTGCTGAAATTTTAGCTTCCCGGAACGAATCAAACCATGGCTTGTTAAAATATTCTGCCAGTTCTCTGTTTTCTTTTTGATCCTTAAGAATAATAAAGGGTTCTGCTTTTAGTTTACTTTCGGCAATACCCTTTTGGCAAAAAACTTCTCCGTCTGTAAGGGCATTTTCGTAAGTTTTATACAGTTGAACCCAGCTTGGATTATAAGGGTCTTTAGCGTCATTGACAAAGTCTCGAAGTGCCGCTAGTTCCATGCGGATTCTGCTTGGCTGTGGTTTGTTTACTTTGTCAGACAACCGGCTGCCCTTTTTGTCTCGTAGCATTTTTTTTATTTCGTTTACTTGCGCTACCTCTTTGTCTTTTTTGTGAAAATTAAATAATGTCATATAAGGTATTTTTTAAAACAGATAATTGTGTCGTGCAGGGTCGCTGCCAAACCTATAACTACTTTTTATTTTTACGCCGCTTTCGTCGCGATTTCGCATTATACTACTTGAGAGTTTCCCGGTTGCTATCTTTTCGATGTTCTTGAGCTGCGTGGTATAGTTTTCGTCGATTCGGGCAGGAATGTCTGTGTCGTCTACGGTGTTATATAGATAGTATGCAGTAATGTGTATAAGTATTCTTATAAGAGTATCATTCCTGTCGCTACCTGTTTTTTGCAGCTCTGCGGCAATATCGAAGTTTTCCCGTAGGGGGTCTATCTCTGTGATCGCAAGCTTTTCGGATTCGTTAATATTCGTATTGTCTACCCCACAAAGAGACGAGAGCGTGTTCTCTCCAATTATTCCTTGAAAATCTGTGTTTGTTAAAAATTGCATTTTTATTTTATTTAAAAGATTGATCTATTTAAGTCTCTCGTGTATTGTCCTATCTTTATTTTACGGTTTCCTTTATTTTTCCCCTTCTTTTTGTCGAGTTTGTAAATACCGCCCTCTATGGCGTCTGGTCCGTCGTCATGAATCTTGGTGTTTGGGAATCCTAAAAATTGATGTCTTAACTCTTGCATGTCTGGTTTGTGCTTTAATTCCTTATTAAACCGGATAAAACACTGCTCTGTTAATGGAGAGAGGTTCTCTATTCTTACTTCTTTGTCCGGCTTACTTCGTTTGTCTCCTCTTATTCTTAGCGCAGGTGGATTTTCTTCACCATAATTCCAGTATGCCTCTAACATCATATCTTGAATAAAGTTTGCCTCCATCCAATGTGTTATTTTGAGGTTCCCAGGCACTTGTGCGGCGATGGAATAATGAGCCCTTACCATCTCTGCAGTGGAACATTGCCGGCAAAAAATGTCTATTATGTCGTAATATCTCCCCTTTTTACCCATTAAAACTATGGCCTTGCAATCACTTGTGGCGCTCTTACGGTAGCTTGGGTCGTTATATGTTATAAGTGCGTCATATTGTCCTAACGGTAATATGTCTGTCCATGGTAGTTGGTCTTCTGTAAAAATGGTGCCTTCTTCTGTATGCTCATGAAAATATTCACGCAATGCTCTTATTTTCCCCATGCGCTTAAATTTACACTCAAGCTGTGTTTTTGTAAATCTTTTCCATGCTGGGACACCCTTTGGTCCTAATTCTTTTTTGTGTGTTTTAGGATTTTCAAGTGCGAAAACTTTACTGTGATATATTCCTTCTCGTTCAGGGTCGTCATTTTCTACGTCTCCAACTATTTTTGCCAGTACTGATTTTTTGTGGATTCGGTTTCCTATTATTAGTAACCTGGATCCTGTTATTGGGAGTGCTCCGTATAGATCTTCTAACACCCAGTTTACAGTATCGTCAACACGGGCTTCATTTCTTACCAATACTTTGTCGTCGATGTCATCTGCTACTGCATAGTTTGGTCGTTTGTCTAGTTCGCGAAGTCCACGCGGTGACTGTCCGCGACCAAATGCCCAAAATCCAATTCCGTCAATAGTTGAAAATTGCCCATCTGTCCATTTTCCCTGGTTATATTGTGGGCCGAAATCATTGATGTATCTTATATTAAACATCAACTCTGATTGTATATCTGATAGAAGAGCATCTGCTTTAGACTCGTTACTTGAGGCAATTACCATTCCCGACAACTCTCCTCTGGCTTTTAGGTATAAGGGCATCATAATATCCCATATGACACTCTTGGCGTGTTCACGCGGCCATTCCATGACAGCAAATGTGTCTTTGTGCCCGGCTATATATTTTACGTCTCTTTTTTGGAAGTAGGCAAAATCGCAATCAATTAAATGATTAAAGTAGTATTTGAAAAAGAGAGTTTCATGACCAGGTAATAATAAATTTTTAATCCTCTTTCTTTGTGTAATTGGATTTTCCTGTTGTGGCCCTTGTCTTTTTATTGCTGCTTTTTCACTTAGCCATGAGTTGTATTCTTGTTTTTCTTTTGCCCTGAGCTCCATTTACATCACCCTCCTTTTTGCGTTGATATAATCATCCGCACTATCCACTAAAGATTGTGCAAGCTTTATGTCAATGTTTTTAATGTAGTCTATAAATTCACGAATAATCTTAACAAGCGAAGACCATTCCATTTCCTTGGTCTTGATGGTTGTGAATAGTTTTTGTAGTGCATCAATTTCTCCTTTGGGGATCAGTGATGTTTTAAGGTCTTCAAGGGTTGGGTTATCTGATAAGGACTCCTCAAGCTTTTGGGCAATCATCTTGATGATTCTGCTCTGATATTGTAGCGCTACAAGCGCGTTTTCGACAGATGTTTTTTTTGCAATACTCTGCATGCTTCGCTGCCGTTTGAGGTTTAGTTTCGTTACATGTTTAGAGATGGTCACTTCAGAAAGTTTTAATATTCTGGCGATATCTTTCTGTTCCCACCCAGAGTTATATAATTCTGTTATTGCTGTCTTTTTTGTTACGGCCATTTTGTGTCTCCTTTTCTTTTATTTCAAAATTGTAGAAAAAGACTACTATAAAAAAACATAGTAATAAGCCTTGAAACATAGTGTTTAATAGTTAGATAGATGTTTTTTTATGAAGTAATTTATTTAGATTTTTGAGTTCTGGCAAGAATGGTTTAAAAATGTAAACAAATGAAAAAAATGTAAACAAATGAAATTGAAGTTCGCAAAAATAGTTGACGCGGTAAACAGAGAAACAGAAATGTTGTTGTATGGCGATATTGGCAACGATATTGATGGTAATTGGTTTGCTCGTGAGCTTAATTACTTGGGTGACAATTACGACAAGATTAACATTCGGGTAAACAGTAATGGTGGCTTAGTTTCTCAGGGACTTAGTGTGGTTGCAGAAATGCTTGTTAGTCGTGCTCAGATTACCGTTACCGTTGACGGTATTGCTGCTAGTATGGCTGCTGTAATTATAGCCGCTGCAGATAATGTAAAAATTAATGATTTTGCAAAGTTAATGATCCATTCTCCTTTTTATGTTGACGAAAATGGTACTGAGATGAAGTCTCTTAGCAAAAAAGACAAAAGGGGACTAGAAATGATTAAAGACACTCTTGTTAAGTTATTAATGAAAAGGGGAATTTCAGAAGAGGATGTCTTGAGAATGATGAAAACAGATACTTGGTTTACGGCAGACGAAGCTCTCGAGGCGAAATTGGTGGACGAAGTTGTTTCGACGGGAAGAAAAACAGAGCTGGCGTCGTTATCTCCTCTTAAGTTGGTGGCAAAATTAACAATGGATTCAGAAGAATCAAATCATAAAAAAATGGATAAAATAATTAAGGCTTTAAACGAAAAGTTCGGCATAACCCTGAAGGGAGATGCGACAGAACAGCAAGTGATTGATGCGGTTGCAAAAATTTCTATTCCGAAAGATTCGAACAAGAAATTGATTGACCAAATGATCAGCATTGGTAAAAAGACCGGTGCGGTAACGGATGGCGAAAGCGGGAACGAAGATAAGTTTCGTCGTTTGGCCACTGTAGATATGGACCTTTTTATCGATATGTTACATATCGATAAGGCTGGAGAAGGGAAGATGCCTAAAGGACAAAAAAGAATGAGCGATCTTCTTACTGAAGCAGCCCAAAAAAACAAAGGCGCTGTAGCTGATGTTTCAAAAATAAGGGATTTTGCCTGGTATGAAAAAAACGATCCGTCTGCTTTGGCAAAAATGGAGAGTTTGGAACCGGAAAAGTTTGCAAAACTGGAAGCTGCGGACAAGTTGATTTACGAACATTAAAAATTAAAAAATATGGAGACTATTAGATTTCCGTTTGGTCCCGCATCTTCGGCAGAATTGTCAGCTACGGGTGTTCAAGCAATTGATGTTGCCAATGATTTAACATTGGTTGATGGTACAATCCCTGCAACTGGGGATAGAACTATAAATCTTTCGATTGCGGAAGATTTAAGAATAGGAGCAAGGCTTGTGTTTTCTCTAAAGTCTACTTCTACAGAGAAGACTATTTTTGGCGACAACATTACCGGCGTGTCTATTACCGGCGTGGCTGGCAAAACAAAAACAGTAGAGGCAGTATACAACGGGACAGTGTTTGTTCTTATTGGTACAGCGGGTCAGATTGATTAATCAAAAAAAAGAATAAAATGGCAGAAATTAATGTAATTAAATACTCTTCGGAGTTACAAAAACAGTTGTTCCCTGAGAATAGTTTTTATAAAAAATCTATTGGAGAGACAGGAATAGCAGACACGACAAAAACAGTCGAGAGGCCTATTCAGGGCTCTATTGGTAAGGCAAGAAGTGGGGAAATAAAGACTTTACCTCTACAAGTTAAGGTTGCACTTGATGATAGTGACTCTTATGCAACAACATTGGTGTATGCAGAGCCTTTGGCCGTTAATCTCCCTAGCGAGATCGCTCTTAGTTATAATAAGAGAGCTGCTAAACAAGTTCAGCAGGCTGGCATTATCAATACTCGTGTAGCAGATATCGCGGCAAACAACTGGGGTCCTACTTTCTCTACGAACATTCTGAAAACATCGGGTACTTCTCGTTCTTCTAATGTTGCTTTATCAAGTGGCAATTTAGAAATGATAGGGAACAGAAAGTCTGTGACAAAAGAAGATATGATCGCTGTTCATAATCTGCTACAGAGAATGAACGTCTCTTCTATTCCTGGAATGTTTTGTGGACTTGTTACTGCTGACTTTTACAGCGACCTTTTGAAATTGTCAGAGTTTACAGATTATGAAAAGACAGGGTTCTCCTCCAAGTTAGAACAAGGAGTCCTTGGGAAAATAATGGGGATAGAAATAGGGGTTCGTGCAACCGAGACGGGTGACACAGGCTTGATATACTCTTCTTCTTTTACAAAAAAAGGAATTGACGATTCTATTATATCAACGGATTGTCCGGGGAACTTGTTCTGGCACTCAGGTATGACTTGTCGTGCTGAAGGAATCTTAAAAACGTCAGTTGATGAAAACAAGCCTGAGTATTTGGGTGCTACTGTTATCTCTAGTTGGGTTCGTTTTGGAGCCTCTTGGGGGCGTAAGGATCAGAAAGGTGTAGTTGCATTATTGGAAGATAACGCAGGTTAGAAAACTATCATGTGAGAGAATCCGGTGGTGGCGTTTAGGTTGCTGCCGGATTATATTAATAAAGATAACCAGGCGGTAGTTAAATATAAACAAAAGAAGACTATTATCGGATTATATTAAAAAAATGAAAATGAAAGATATTTCTGAACCTCTATTCTCGTCAGTGATTGGCTTAATATCATTTGGCGTTTGGACAAATCTTGCAATGTCTTTATTTCTTGCCTTTTTGTCTGGAGCTTTAGGGTATCTGGGTAGATATTGCATACAGCAGTTCATTAAAAAACATAAAGAAAGGAAAGAAAAAAATGGCAAAATTTGAAATATCATACGCAAAGACACTGGATTTTGAAGGCGTTTATAGCTTGTCTAATTTTGACAGGGGCTGGGAAACATGGATGGGTATTAGCAGAAAATATCACCCTGAATGGGAAGGTTGGACTATCGTTGATTCGATAAAGAGTAGAAATATTGATAGGAGTTTAATTGGCGCTAAGTTGATTGTTAATAACAATCTTCTTTCTCTTACGCATGAATTTTATTACGAAACGTTTTTTAAGAAAATGTTCCTTGACAAAATCGAGGAACAGTCTTTATGTGATGAACTATTTGACACCGCCGTAAATCAAGGATGTTGTTCTGCTGTTAAGTATTTACAAAAGGCTCTCAATTTGCTAAACAATAATGAGCTGTATTATTCAAATATAGCAGAAGATGGGGTTATGGGTGATAAAACATTGTCAACTATAAGCGCATATCTGCTTGCAAGAAATTCTTCTACTAATATTAGAACATTACTTAAAGCTATTAATGGGTTTCAGTTTTTGCGATATGTTGAAATTTGTAAAAACGATAGCAGCCAGGAGGTGAATTTCTATGGTTGGTTAAAGAGAGTTTAAATGGTTTTTAAACGACATTAAATGTTAAAAAAATAATAGGAAATGTTAAAAAAAATAATAGGCTTTTTTAAGGTGTTTTTTGTAAGATCCGAACGTGTTGAGCTGGCCGTAAGGGTTGCTCGTGCTCTTAATTGTTTTACAGAAACTAAGGCTGATGATATTATTAGTTATGTGGTTGGTATGGTTGCACCGGAAACTGCGGCCGGTTTGGCACTCATTGAGGGTTTTCTTAATAATGACCTTCCAGTTCTTCTCCGCGCTCTTGAAATGATTGATGCTTCGGACGAGACAAATGTGAGAGAAACAAATGTAAATGCCGTGGTTTCTAAGGTGTTGCTTTTCTGTAAGACGGTTGACAAAACAACCTTAAAGAAGGTTGTTTCTAAGTCCTTTGATTCAGGGAATAAATTATCTCTGGCGGAGGCTAAAGAGATTTTAAAGGAGTATGTAAAATGATTAAAAAAAGAAAAAGATTATGGTAAATGAAAAAGGTATTTTTTTAGCATCAGAGGAAGCCTCTCTTGTTATGTTTCTTGATTCTCTGTTTGTTTTTACAAATATGTTTAAGAAAAAGTTTTTAGGAATTTTTGATGTTGGCAAGATATTCGAGAAGTATGATCGTGTTTTTTGGGCTACTATTTTATCCTGGATAGATGATTGTTTTTTTGCAGGCAAGTTATCTGTTGCCACAATTGCCGTATTGACACAATTGAAGGGATATATTATAGCTAATGATATAAATGCATTCGATGCGTGTCTGGCAGAGTTTTTATCTACAAAAGTTAATTTTTTAAAAAATGATTCTGCAGAAGAACAGTGTATTTTAGGAGCGTTAACAATGATTAGTGGTTTAACGGACAATTTGGTGGAATCGCTTATTGTAAAATTTAAAGCTGCCGTAGCAACAGAAGAGTAAACCCTTAAATTTTAAGTTATGAACGAAGGAATAGTAGCTGGAGCAGATATTTTGCTCTACATAAACAAAGGAACAGAGGCTGAACCTATCTGGAAGGCTTATGCTCATGGAACGACACAATCTTATTCTGGTTCAACGGCCATGCGAGAGCGTGCAAACAAAGACGATGGAGGTGCAACTTCTATTAAGCCTGGGCGGCATGCAGTTATAACAATACCTATTGCCGGGTTAACCTCGTACGATGGGGATGATTTTTTTGCACTCGACCAGGCTCGACTAAATCGCGAGAGGTTGCAGGTGAAATACTCCGGGAGGCCAACAGGAGATACTGCCGCTATTGATACGGTCGAGTCTACCGGCGATAAATATTATGAGGCATATGGATATGTGAGTGAATGTGGCCGTGAGGATCCGACAGAAGGTGATGGAACCTATTCGGCAACAATTTCTCTTGATGGTAAACCAACCTTAAAAACAGTTGAATAATGGCAAAAACTAACATTATATTAAAAAACAAGAGTTTTCCATTTGTTAAAACAGACAAGGGGGCAGCCCTTTTGAGCCAATTGTCTGTAGATATGGACGCTGTGTCTTTCGGTAAAAAAGAAGCATTAAAAAAGTATGCATATTGTATGTGCGCGGGTGCCTCAATAACAGGGAAAATTGAATTTCCTTTTACTTTTGAACAGTTTTCGAAGGTTTGCCCTTCTGGCTGGGAAAAACAGACAATATCTCTTGTACAATCAAAAGAAAAATCAGACGGAAAATGACAAAACAAAGGTCAAAAGAAATAGCCGGAGTGCACATACCTGTTTTAATCAACAATAGGTGCTATGTGATGTATGAGCGAATGACGGGACACTCTGCCGAAATTGTTAATGGGGTTGAAGACTCTCTCGCTCTATTTTTTTGTAGTCTTAAGGCTGGTGCCCTGGAAGATGGAATTGACTTCAAGATGGATTTTGAAAGTTTTATCACCTATACCGATCATCACCCCGATCTACTAAATGACACTGAATTAACAGACGTCGGAGATGATGCAAAAAACCTAAACCCGGAAAAAGACCCGGTAAGGTAATTAGTCTTGATGAGCAAATTGGAATTGCTGTTGGGCAAATGGGAATAAGTTATGAAACATTTTTACGATTAACTCCGCAGCAATTTCAAATAGCTTACGACGATTTTAGGCTAAAGGTCGAATCAGACCGTGAAGCTAATGAGTTATTGGCATATAGTGTAGCTCGATGGGCGGCTTGGAGGCAAATGTGTCCACCTGCTAAAAAAAACATAAGTGTAATGGATCTTATTACACTTCCCGGAGATGAAGAATATAAAAAACAGACAAGAAAAAAAATAAAGCCTGGTAATCGTGCCAGGTTCGAATATTTAAAAAAGCGTTGGGGAAATGGGAACTAAGAACTATACATATACTATTAAGTTTGACGCTAAGACTGGCGAATTTGTGACGGCGATGAAAAAGAGCGCTATCGCCTCAAAGTCTGTTACGAAAAATATTGGTCTTGCCCAGAAAGTCTCAAATAAGGCCATTTCTTCATTTAAGGCTATGGGAAGTACACTACTTGCTGCATTTGCTGTATCTTCTATTATTAATTTTGTAAAAAAATCTGAAGCTGCGTATGATGTACAAAGCAAGGCCGAACAGGGGTTACTGGTTGCCCTCAAAGGGAAAAGAGATGTACAGAAAGACTTAATTGCACAGGCCCAGACATTGCAGAAAACAACGCTTTTTGGTGACGAAGAAACGATTAAGGCAGATGCGTTAATCGCTGCTTTTGTTAAAGAGGGTGATCAAATTAAAAAAGTAATTCCCCTAGTCCAGGATCTCGCAGCAGCTAAGAATATGGATCTCGCCGCCGCCGCT
>Ga0172378_10001480_pt1 | contig 21746 bp, 13 predicted proteins | sample GrowelOW332metaG_FD_119755 | JGI IMG/M metagenome (GOLD analysis project Ga0172378, IMG submission 119755) | Groundwater microbial communities from an aquifer near a municipal landfill in Southern Ontario, Canada - Pumphouse #3_1 metaG | ecosystem: Environmental > Aquatic > Deep subsurface >... | reverse complement strand
TCTCCAAAAATATGCTTCACGTACTGAAGACGACAGTAGGAAAGATAAGAATGCAAAATTCTTTGCGCATTTATTGAAGCGCTGATGGAAAATACTTCCTCTCAGATTGTTGTTTTACACGTATGAACGAGATTTTAAATATTAGACAGTCGGACGACTCTGTCTGTTCCTCAACTGTTCCGTTTTTTGCTGCACTGTGTCTTTTTCTTGCGGCTGTGGAATATGCTGTTCCCAAGCCTTTTCCGTTCATGCGTCTTGGTCTTGCAAATCTGCCGATTCTGCTTTCCCTTACAAAACTGCGGAAGCGTCACGTATTACTGCTTATCATATTTAAAGTGCTCGGACAGGCACTTATTTCCGGCACGCTCTTTTCGTATGTGTTTGTTTTTTCTGCGGCAGGTTCAGCTGCATCCGGTCTTACAATGCTTTTATTGTACACGATGTTTCATCGGACCGGTACAGTATCAAACATCGGGCTGAGTATTTCAGGTGCATTTGCAAACAATTGTGCTCAGGTTGCCGTTGCACGGGTTATGGTATTCGGCGAAAACACAAAATACATTGCACCGGTACTTTTTGCCACGGGGCTTGCAACAGGGCTTGCCCTTGGTGTTTTTGCAAATACATTCTGTGCAAGATCTGAATGGTATAAAAATCTTCCGGCTGGTAATACACAGCAGAATGTTTTACACCGTCTGCGCAGTTCCTGTGCTGTTCCTGCCAGTCCGGTTTCTTCCATAATTCCCCGGGTGCAGTTCATTAGTGCAGTGATATTATTTCCTGTATTCCTGCTGCAGAAGAATGTGGTGATTGTATGGGGAGGAACCGTGATTTTTTACATTTTGACGATGTTCAAAAGAGGCGGAAAAGTAAGGCTTCTGCCGTCATTTTTTATGACGCTCGGTGTTACGTTCTTTGCGCTTCTGTCACCGTATGGTAAAGTGCTGTTTTCATTCGGTTCTTTTCGTATAACGCAGGACGCTCTTGTAACAGGGCTGAGAAAAAGCGGCATTCTTGCCGGCATGGTGTTTCTTTCTCAGTTTGCTGTTTCGCCCCGGCTGTATCTTCCCGGTAGAATCGGCCGGTTTCTTGGCAGTGTATTTGCAGCATTTAATGAACTTACCGCGAAGCGCATTGATTTTAAACGCGGGCATGTAATTGAAGCCCTTGATTCACGTCTTCTGGATCTCTGGGGATAAATTATGGAAAATGCGTATTCTTCTGCAGTTCAGTCTCTGCCGGTAACTCCGTATCTTGATGCCGTCTGTACCGCGCTTAAGTCTTCTCCGTCTCATTTCCTTATTCTTACTGCAGAGACTGCAGCCGGTAAATCGACAGCAGTTCCGCTTGCACTGCTCAGACACTTTGATAAAAAGATACTTATGCTTGAACCCCGCCGGCTTGCAGCACTTGCCGTTGCGTCCCGGGTATCTGAACTGCTTGGAGAAAACACCGGCGGGCAGGCGGGTTATATTATGCACCTGGAAACACGTCTGACTGCGCGTACACGCTTTGTTGTGATGACAGAGGCTGTGCTTACAAGAATGCTGCAGGATGACCCGTCTCTTGACGGAGTGAGCGTTGTTGTTATAGATGAATTTCATGAACGCTCCGTACATGCAGATCTTGCACTTGCCTTCCTTAAAGAAAGTATGGAACTTCGTGATGATCTTTTTGTCATCGTAATGTCGGCAACAATAGAAACCGGACGACTTTCATTGTATCTTGGTACTGGCGGAAGTCCCGCCCCGGTGTTCAGGGTACCGGGACGTCAGTTTCCGGTGAGTGTTGAGTATGCAGGGAATATTTCTGCTTCTGATGCTGTCCGCCGTGAACTAGGTACAAAAGACAAAGGCAGTATTCTTGTGTTTCTTCCCGGAATCGCCGGCATACGGCGGACTGCTGCAGAGCTTACGCGGCAGGGTGCAGATGCGGATATACAGATACTTCACAGTTCAGTAAATTTTGAGGAACAGAAAAAAGTTTTAACGCCGCCACCCGCCGGTGCGCGGCGTCGGGTTATCCTTTCGTCGGCAATTGCGGAAACATCCCTTACAGTTCCCGGTGTGACTGTTGTTATAGACAGCGGTCTGGCACGTTTAAACCGTATGAATATTGCTGCCGGCATGGAGACTCTTTCTACTGAAAATGAAAGTGTATTTTCTGCAGCACAGCGCAGGGGGCGTGCCGGACGTGTCTGTCCGGGAAGATGCATATGCTTGTGGAATGAAAACGATGCACGGACTGCGGAAATGCCGCCGGAGATACTGCGGACCGATTTGACTCCGCTTGTACTTGAATGTGCTCAGTGGGGAGTATACGATCCTGACAGGTTGACATGGTTTGACCGTCCGTCAAACGCTTCATGGAACGGTGCGTGTTCGCTTCTGAAACAGCTTGGATGTCTTACACAGAATGGCAGTGGTTCCAGTCTGCAGATTACTTCACTTGGAAAGGCCGCCCTGTCGATCGGCCTGCACCCGCGGCTCGCATGCGCTGTACTGGCAGGGGGAGATATTTTCTCCGGTGCCGCAGCCCGGTACGTGCTTCAATACAGTCAGTATGCCGGATCCTCTCCGGCTTTACAGCAGAAATTTTGTACTGATATAGAGCAGAGGGTAAAAAAATGCAGAGTAATGTTTCCTGATATGGTACGCAGCCCTGTCTTTGGAAAAGATACGGGGGTAGTGCTGTCTGCGGAAACAACGGTACTTCTTGCAGGTTTTCCCGATCGTATTGCACATCTGCAGAATGAGTCCGGTATATATCAGTTTCCTTCCGGGCGTATTGCTTCGCTTCCTGGTAATGAACGCCGGAACTCGAGCGGTTTTTCTGAGTGGATTATCGCACCTGAAGCAGATGCGGGTGAACGGGAAGGGCGGATATATCAATATGAAGCACTCCCGAAAAAAGAAGCAGAGGCATGGCTTGCAGAACATGCAGTTACATGTACTGAGTGTAAATTTGAAAACGGGTCGCATACACTTCGTAAAACAGAATACCGTTGTTACGGCAGGCTTGTGCTTTCGTCCAAAAAGGTAAATCCGGAACTAAACGATTTTGTTGATGCCGTATGCGGAGCGGTAGAAAAAAACGGAATCAACTGGCTGCCCCTTGCAGAAAAAACGAAAGAATTTCTGATGCGGGCGCAGTTTTATGAGGAAAACAGTAACACGCCTGGCAGAAAAACAGAAACTTTATCACTTCGGCAGACAGTCCGCGAATGGCTGCCTCCTTTTCTTACAGAATGTTTTATTACGGAAGATGCTGTATACGAAGCACTCCGCTGTTATCTTGACGGCGTGACGATTGATAAAAACGTTCCGCCGCGCATCATAATGCCGGACGGGAAATCATATAAACTTACCTATGAAACAATTACCGGCAGAAAAGATCAGAAAAACGATGTCCGGCACTATGGTGTGCGTCCGGTCCTTGAAATAATAATTCAGCGTATATTCGGCTGTATTGAGACGCCGCATATTATGGGAGTACCGGTTTTACTTAAGCTGCTGTCGCCGGCAAATCGTCCGCTTCAGATTACTGACAATCTTGCAGGATTCTGGCAGAATACGTGGCCGGAAATCTGTAAAGAAATGAAAGGGCGGTATCCTAAACACAATTGGGATTATCGGGTGATTGACAAAGAATAACAGCTGGTAAAATTTACTTTTTACCAGCGGGGTGATATTATTGCTTAATTTGAAAAAAAGAGGTAAAATCAGACTTCGACTGTTATACATATGTTGTATTTATTATTGAAAAAATAATAGTATTTTTGCATCCGCTGTGAACATCCATAAGTAGAATTGCGTTGATTATGATTCAATTTATGGAAAATAACCGTCATAAAGGGTCATTGAAAATTCGGTGATTAAAAAAGAAGAGATGATATCAGCGGACTGTTTCACAAGTCTAAGGTTTTGTTGAAATGCCCTGTAATTTTGAATATGAGATTTTGGATTCCGTTTCTGATCCAGTTCTTGCAGCATCTCCAGTGTATAGTGCTGAGCAGAAAATTATTGATTTTGAAATTGATTATGTGAATCCGGTATATTTACAGATGACATTGGATTCAGCTCATCCCGGTGATAAACTAAGCAGTTTTTCATCTAAGCTTCCCCAGACTGTCGACTGGTTTTATAATGCGGTAAAAACGGTAGAGAATGACAAACGTTTTGAAACAACGTACTATTCGCAGCGTGATAAGACATGGTTTCACATAACGATGAACAAATCGAAGAATAATCGTTGTGTTGTTACACTTACAAATGACAATGAACGGAAACGGATAGAAGCTCAGCTTAATGATTTAATATATAACGATGCATTAACCGGTATTCCGAACCGTTCATGTTTTAATCGTGTATTTGATGATACTGTTGAAGCGGCTTCCCGTGAAAAGACGTCTGTGGGTATTATGCTGATCGATATCGACGATATGAAATCGGTAAATGATGTTTCCGGGCATGTTGCCGGCGACAGCGTACTCCGTAGAAGCGCTGATATTCTGAAAAGATTTGAGAATGATGAAACCAGAATATTCCGGCTTGGCGATGATGAATTTCTTGTGCTTATAGATAATCTTCCGTCCCGTAACAGAATGGTGACGATTGCAGATGTTATCTTTGAGTCATTTCAGAACGGAAGTATCAGTATTTCTGCCGGTATTTCAATTTGTCCCGATGACAATACACAGGCGGTGGATCTTCTGAAAAACGCGGATCTGGCAATGCACGCTGTTAAGAAAAACGGAAAGAATGACATTGCATTTTTTGAACGGACAATGTACGAATCATTCCTTCATCATACGCTGCTTCAGGAGAAACTGCTTATTGCATCCGAAAACAATGCATTTGAGTTGTATTATCAACCCCAGTTTAATATTGAGACAAACACACTTCGTGGATTTGAAGCTCTTATCAGATGGCATGATGATACGTTCGGCTGGATTAATCCTGAGGAATTTATTCCAATTGCAGAGGAAACGCATGTTATCATAAGGCTTGGTAAGTGGGTTCTTGAGACTGCCGCTGAAACTTTAAAAATGTGGCAGACCGAGTATGGTTTTAAAGGTATTATGTCTGTGAATGTGTCTCCGATGCAGCTTACAGATGTTAATTTTGTAATTGAGCTTTCGCATCTTATAAAAAAATATGATATTAAACCGGGAACATTTGAAATAGAGATTACTGAAGGAATCTGCATTGACAATATTAAACGCAGTGTAAAGATTCTTAATCAAATCCGTACATTGGGAGTACTTATTTCGCTTGACGATTTTGGGACTGGATATTCATCGTTCAGATATCTTCAGTATCTTCCTCTTAATACGCTTAAAGTTGATAAGGCATTTGTTGCTAATCTTGATTCCCGGATGAGTGTTGAATCGAATATTACGAATTCGATCATTTCACTTGTAACGAAGATGGGAATAGATACGATCGCGGAAGGTGTTGAACGCATGGGGCAACTCGATGCATTGAAGGAAATGAAATGCCACAATATTCAGGGATACCTTCGCGGCAAACCTATGGCAAAAATACGCTGTGATGCTGTTCTTAAAGGGGATCTGTCTCTTCTTGTGAGGACTGGTGATGAGCCGCTTGACATAACAGGTATTTCGGTTAATAAATGAACCATCTGTACATTTATTTGTGCAGATGGGGTAATACTCCGCATCCGGACCGGAATATGTTGATAAAATTCTGATTATATAAGTATGACTTTTGTTTGGCCGTTTGAATCATGTGGATATACAAACAATACTTTGTACGTTAAGCTGGAACTGCATTCCTGCGGGACGAGCGGATTGATGCAGAATTCATCGTATTCCGAGAATGAATACGCAGTACGTGTGCTTGCAAAATCTGTATGTTTCTCAAGTGCTTCGCGGTGTGCTTCTTTACTATAATAATGTTCACACCATGTTGGAAAATTTCCTTTTTTACCTGTTGAAATAAAATCAAATCTCAGCAGTTCATGCAGCATGCCTGCATCGATGTCATTGAAGAAATTTTCCGCGAGAAAACTATTAATGAGTTCATACCAGTACGCCGGTTTCCGCTGCATGGTAAAAACATTCTGTTTCCGGCAGTAACTGGTAAGCATACAGAAAAAACTCCAGAGACTTTTTAATTTTTGTATGGTGTGTATTGTTGTGTCGAAGTTATGAGAATTCCAGTATACAGCAAGCAGTAATTCTATATCCTTGAGAAACTGTATGTCATCATAACTGAGATACGGAGTTGAAAGAACTTCATACGGTGCATCGGACATCCATTTCCATCCGTTTTTCAGGCAGTATGATTCCATCGGTGTCCCTGCGAGTACTTTTAGAAAACCGAGTTGTAATGCATCAGGATTGAGTGCAAGAGTCCAGTCGAACGAACGTCCAAAACTGTCTAATCCTTCGTATGGCAGACCGGCAATAAGGTCAAGGTGCGTGTGAATAGTTTTTGGGATACGACGGACGTTTTCTGCGAGTATTCTGATGTCTGGTGAGCGATGAACTTCTTCGAGCGTTTTTGTGTTTGTTGTCTGGATACCGATTTCAAACTGCATAATTCCGGCAGGTACTGTCCGGAGAAAGTCGAGAGCCTCGGTGCATAAATATTCAGCTTCGATTTCGAAATGAAACATGGTAATGCCATTGTGATGTTTGCAGATATATTTCCAGATTGCTATATACCGTTCTGGTTTCAGATTGTATGTCCGGTCGACGAATTTGACAAGCTTTACACCGGCGTCAAGAAAGTGCTGGATGTCGCGGAATACTCGTTCAATCGGCATGAAACGGACGTGTTTATCAAGTGAGGACATACAATACGCACATGAAAAAGGGCAGCCTCTTGACGACTCGTAGTAGTAGATACGGTTTTCCGGGTCGGTGATTTCCGGATAAGGAAACGGAAGTACACTTATGTCGGGCAGCGGACACCGGGGACCGCCGTATGTTATATGTCTATCCTGTCCGTTGATGGTTTTTACATATACTCCTGAAATACATGACGCCGCTTCAAGCCAGGTTTTTTTATTAAATGAACCGCATTGAAGGTGATATAACTCTGCCAGTTCTTTTGTTGTCTGCTCGCCCTCTCCCTCGATTATTATGTCTATCTCCGGTTCCTGACTGAGAATCTGTCTGGCCCGGTAACCGGCTTCCGGACCTCCGGCTCCGATAATGCATCCGGGAATTATTTTAGGCAGTTCCCGTACAATCTTTAGAACAATGTCTATATTCCAGATGTACGTGGAAAACAATATTATTTCCGGATGATGTCCTGCAATACCCCTCAGTATTTCTAATTCAGGCTGATTGATAGTCCATTCATCGAATTCAACAAGCCCTGGCATTCTGCTGTATAATGAAAGCGACCGAACTGCTATATTTGTGTGATTGTACCGTGCATTTACTGCTGCAAGAAGTATATCTGCCATAATATTACTAAAAAAGCGATGTCCGTATGAGTTTGACGCTGCTTGCTCTGCTTATAAGAAAAGTACAGTTTTCTTTCTGATGTTCGAGCTGCATGTGCAAAAGAGCATCACCTGTTTCTTTTGTAATCTGCAGGGGAATACCAAGAAAAGTTTCCTGTTTTGACGCATCTTTTTCTGACGGCTGGACAAGTTCTATCATATCTTTTGAAGAGATTGCACTTTCGATAAGTCTGATTTTTCCGAGGAAATCTATACCGCCAGCTTCAAGGTTTTCTGTACGCACCGTGTTACCATTGAGCTGTTCTGAAGAAAGTATCATTTTATTTTCTATACGCAAAGAAAGCCCGTTTTTCTGCAGCGGGGTTAAATCAAGAGTATCGAGCAATTCGTATAACTTTTTTGTTACATTGCTGCTGTTGTTTTCTTCATCGTTATGTATATCGTTCTGCCGGCTGCTTTTTAAAATAGGAGAACTGTTTTCGTTAAGAAGCGGGAATGTCGCCGGGTGAACTTCAGTTTTTTTGGTTTGTACTTTACCAATAGAGTCAAGACCGCATTTGTTTATAAACTTTGCAGCTTCTTCTTCGTTATCGATGTCCAGCAGATATATTCCTGGTGCAAGTTTTATCTGAATGTATTGAGATGTGTTCGGATTTTTTTCAATGAGCTGTGCATTTTTTTCGTCAAGTTTAAGAATGTACCCTTTGTACATCATCGCAGATGAGTAGGAATTGTACCAGTCTTCAATACTTATACGGAGATTTTGAGGAATACTATATGGTGTATATTCTGAAAGCTGCTTATAAATTTCTTCTGCCGTGTATCCTGCGTCGAACGCCCGTATGGCGGACATACGGTTAATTTCGAATTCAACGACCGTATTACAGCGCGTAACACTGAGAAAAGAAGCAAGCGGTAATAGTTTTTTAAGCGGTAAACCGGGCATTATGGTAATTGTAAAACCGGCGTCTATATTAACAACTTTGCTGCACTGTTCTTTGAAGTAAGCCTCATTAACAAACGGTGCGCCCGGGGTATAGATTTTTTCACCTTTTTCGGTTCTGCCTGTTACAGCGAACAAACCGAATATTTCGGCAGAGTCGATGATTCTGTCGAACAGCTGCCCTGTCGCTTCGCCGGAAATAAGTTGTCTCTGCCGTGCCTGTTCTATTATATGACTGAAACGGGTTTGTCTGACAGCTGTATCGCCGAGTAAAACAGCTTCCCTCAGAAGAACATCCCTGGTAATACCACCTTGAGGGATCGAGGCTGTACAGTCAAGAAACAGCTGTGCCTGCGAACGCAGTCCTTCCCTGCTGAGTCTTCCCGCTGATGCTGCACACAGATAGGCATATTGTTTTTTAGGGGACAACTCAGCAAATGCTGCAAATTTATCCTTATCACATATAACGGACTTTTCATTTTGTTTAATAAGCTGCAGATTAAGAAAAGCGGTGAAAAGCAGCTGCAGACATTTTAATTTATCCGGAAATATTTCTTCGAGGCGTGTTTCATTGTTTTTTTTGATTGTACCATCTGCCCTGCAAAGCTCGGGTTTTTCAATAATATATGAAACGAATGCTGCAATAAATTCCGGAGACAGACAGAAGTAAGCATCGTCAATCCGGACAGCGCAGACCGCAGCCGGCAGAATGCGGTCAATACTGATATATGGGGTAAGAACGGCTTCAAGCAGAGGATTGATATGGATATACTGCTGTTCGTCTTTTGTCTGTCTGTCTTTATAAATAATAAGCCTGTCCGTAAGATTGAGCAGATGCGGGTAAAGCTGCGATAATGTGTATTCACCTGAGAAGAAATCGGCAAGTCTCGTCTGCGTTACATCTGGGAGAAGTGAAACTGCTGTTATAATTTCTTTATCGGAGTCGTCGAGCAGTGAAACAAGATTTTTTCTGTTTTGCTCTTTATAAAGGAATGCTCCAAGCTGTTCAATGAGACGCTGCTTATTATACGGCGTTTTTATTTCTCCGAGATATACACGTATAATGTCGAAGAAACGGTTATCCGGCAGCGTTGCCATTGCTTCCTGCCATGAAAGAATCCGCTGCTTCTGCTGTTTTTCGTCTGGATTATTTTTCAGCATGACGACTCCATCGGTTTATTAAGTTCATCAAGATCATGTTCTGTATTGTATCGTATGATACGGTAGACGTATCCCTGCTCTGCCAGAAATTTCTGGCGGTTGCTGCCGAAATCTTCTTCGACGGTGTTTCTCGTAATAAGAGTAAAAAAACGTGACATTCGTTCTTTTGGCCGTAGAATGCGTCCGAGCCGCTGCGCTTCCTCCTGTCTGCTGCCGAATGTTCCCGAAATTTGTATTGCAAGAGATGCATCCGGCAGATCTATTGCAAAATTAGCGACTTTTGAAACGACAAGTACGTGTATTTTCCCGCTGCGAAAATCGTTGTATATTTTATCACGATCATCAACGGGTGTTTTCCCAGTGATGATCGGAGCATTGAGCATTTTTGCGATAGTATCCAGCTGATCAAGATACTGCCCGATCACCAGAATTTTATCTTCCGGATACCGGCTGATTATTTCTCTGGTAACCTGTTCTTTTAACGGGTTTTCACTTGCAATGCGGTGCTTCATCCGGGTAGTCGCCACAGCATATTCGACTTCAATTTTTTCAGCCAGATCCAGCCGTATTTCAATACATTCTGCAGTTGCAATCCAGCCGGAATGTTCCAGTTCTTTCCACGGAACATCGTAACGTTTTGGTCCGACAAGGCTGAATACGTATCCTTCGCATCCGTCTTCCCTTACAAGCGTTGCAGTGAGTCCGACACGCCGTACGGCCTGAAGTTCTGCCGCGACACGGAATACGGGAGCAGGAAGCATGTGTACTTCATCGTAAATTATTAATCCCCAGGGACGTTCACGAAACAGGGAGAAGTGCGGATACGGGCCGTCCTTCTCCGGCCGCCACGTGAGGATCTGGTAGGTTGCAACTGTTACCTGTTTTATTGTCTTTTCCTCACCCGTGTATTCGGCTATCTGATCTGCATTGAGATTCGTCTTGTCGGTTAATTCGCTTATCCACTGATGTACGGCTGAAATGTTGGTCGTGATGATGAGTGTGCTGGTTTTAAGCATAGCCATAATCTGCATACCGACGATTGTTTTTCCGGCGCCGCACGGAAGCACGATTGTACCGAATCCGGTCCCTGGTCCTCTGTTGCCGACAAGTGCTTCTGCTGCACATTTTTGATAGCTGCGGATTTGAAGAGGTGCACCCGAAGCTGTCGTGTTTCTGAGTATTATATCAAGCGGTTCTCCGTCTATAAGTTGTACGTCGTCTTTTACCGGCCAACCGGCTTTTAACAGTTCCTGTTTTACGGTACCTCGGTCGGTAAGCCGGAGCAGAAACGAATATTTTGAGGGACCTTCGCTGGTTTCTACAAGATATTTTTTAGCTGCCGGATTTACACTGATTTCTTTGTAGACGAGAGGAGAATCTGTTATAAGATACAGTTGCTCTTCTGAGACAGTCCGGTTACAGCCCTCCGGAACGTCAGAATGAAGCGGGACAGCAATTCGTGGGCCTGAAACCAGCCTGAGCCTGCCGAAGCGGCCTGCGGTTTCATGAATCCATACGGTAACATTCTGGGGAACGTCGTACCGGCTGTATTTTTTCAGTATTTCAACAGCATCGTCTGCGGAAAAACCTGCGCTTGAGGCGTTCCAGAGTGAAAGGGGTGTAAGACGATACGTGTGCAGGTGTTCAGGCGAGCGTTCAAGCTCTGCAAACGGGATAAGATCGTTTGCACATTCCCTGGCAAGAGACGCATGTACATCAAGAAGCAGTGTTCTGTCACTTTGAACAATGAGCGGATTATCGTTTTGCATAACAGTCTATTATATCGTACCGGCATTTTTTATGCTATGATTTTTAAAGTACAATTCTATACTGTCTGGCGGAAACGGAAAAGAACTGATATACTTAAGATGAGGTTTAATATGACCAGAGAAGATTCTGTTGCCAACCGGGCTGTCAGACGCTCTACGTTGAAATCCCTGAGAGCAAAAAAAAGAGAACGCGTCAAGCAGATAAAACAAAATTACGAGTGTGAACTTCGCGATGTGAATATTCAGTATGCAAAAGATCCTGAACGTCTGCGTGCAAAATATGCAGCCGGTGATTATGCACGGTCGGAACGTGCGCGTAAACGCGCTGAGCATCAGATTGAACTTGAAAAAAAACGCGTAGAACGGCAAACTAAAGAACGACAATTCTGTGTGGCTGAGGAAATTACAAGTTCGATCCTGCAGGGGCTGGGAGCAGTTCTGTCTGTTGCAGCAACAGCGATACTTGTGTATCGTGCAGTTACGTATGCACCGGCAGATGTCCGGCCGATATATGTTTCCACGTTTGCATGCAGCGGTGGAGTAATGATTTTTATGTATATCATGTCTACTCTTCATCATGCACTTGTTCCAGTGGCTGCGAAGGAGGTGTTCAACCGCCTTACGCATGCTTTTATTTTTCTTATAATTGGCAGTGTGTATACATCCTTTACGTTAACAGTGCTCCGCGGTATTAACGGATGGGTACTGTTTGGTATCGTATGGGGAGCATCAATTTTAGGAATCGTTTTGTATTCAATCTGGGGCAGCGAACTTGAAATTTTAAATATAGTGTTTTATTTAATAATCGGTTGGGCCGGAGTCGTTCTTGCGAAACGGCTGTATCATATACTGCCTCCTGCCGGATTTGGATTTTTGTTATCGTGCGGTTTTACGTACAGCATTGCATGCGTATTCTTAATGCTCAGAAAAATAAAATTCATGCATGTGATCGGCAATGCAGTTATGCTTATGGGGACCGTATATTTCTTTATAGCTATGTTTTTTGCAGTGGTATAAGTTTGGGGTGAATTGATACTGCTCTGATTTCCGGGTGGGAAAATGACAGTTCATATGTCCTTTTTATACTTTTTTCGTGCGGACTGAGGATATCCCGCACGTATTGGTATATAAAGAGTGCTAAATCCCGACTGCAATACCTCTGGAGAAACTCCATACACCGCGGCTTGCGGTGGCTATCTTATTCGTTTGAACTGAACATACTGGACGTCAATTCCCGGTTTTGTGTGGCTTAGAGAAATAATGTAATATCCCTTTTCAAGTTTTACTTCTGCAGTTGTGACGACAGCTGTTTTTCCCTGAGTACCTCTGCTGTCGAAAGCTGCAGCCGGTTTACGGTCAATCATAATATTGCAGACAGACTGCGATAAATCTTTGTCTGTTACTTTCGTATATGCTCCGCATACTGCATATGTGCCTGATTGATGTACCGCAAGGCTTATTTTTGGTTCTGTATCGGTAAATATCAGCTTTTCCCCGATATTGCATATCCTGATAGTATCTGCCGGTGCTGCATGTAACGGACGATAGGATATAACTGGTGTAAGTGCATGCGGAAAATGCTTTGCAGCAGGTGACTGCAGGAGAAAACGCAGAATATCTTTTGCACACTGCTGCAATTCTCCTGTTGTTAGTTTTCCGCTGTTGAGAGAAGCCATTGTATTGTCGAAGTATACATTGTGTTCTGCCCCGTCGTTGTCTACGACCATGTATACGTCGTTACGGGCGCGGATCATTGCGGCTGTATTATTGAACGTACCGGTTCCGCAGGACACACAGTCGTTCATAAATGCCCACCAGTCAGTCATAACAAGTCCTGTGTATTTCCATTCGCGGCGCAGAATCGTAACCAGAAGGTCGTAATTGGATGCCGTGTAATGTCCGTTAACAGGGTTGTATGAAGTCATAAGTGAGACTGCGGGGCCTTCTTTTACGGCTGTCTCAAAACCTTTAAGATAGATTTCCCGTAGAGCGCGTTCGGAAACTATAGAATTTGTTATGTGCCGTGCCTGTTCCTGATTGTTACACGCAAAATGTTTTATTGTACCCGACGAACCGCTTTTATGCAGTCCCTGGACGACGGCAGCAGCCATTTTTCCGGTAAGAAGAGGATCTTCGGAATAATATTCGAAATTGCGTCCGTTAAGAGGGTGCCGGTGGATATTCATACCCGGACCGAGAAGAGTATCGATTTTGTTTTCAATAAGTTCGTGTCCTTCATATGCATAAAGAGATTTTACCAGCTTTGTATTCCATGTCGAAGCAAGAAGAGTCCCGATAGGGAGAAGACTTGCTTCTTCTCCTGTATCCATGCGTATTCCTGACGGACCGTCCGAGCAGCAGCCGCACGGAATACCGTAATCGTGAAGCTGTTTCGTTATACCACCAAAAGCAGCTGCCGTTCCCGAAGTTACTTTACGACTGCACATGCCTTCCCCCCGGACGATAGTAGAAAGTTCTTCGGTTGAAAACTGTGCAACAAAATCATCGAGTTTTGACAGGCCCCATTTAACCTGTCCGAATTTAATATTTTTATTCCCGGTCAGAGGAATTTCCTGCGGCAGTCGTTCCTGAATGCGTTTTGCAATGTCCGTATGAGAAAGAGGAACCGCTTCTTCCTGTACGGAGAAAGTATTGTTTTGTTTTTTTATACCCGGTTTTACACGGTTAAACGCATCTGTCGGTGCAAGTGCCTGTTCAAGTTGTCTGACACATACTGTTTTCTGCACAATATATGTTCCTGTACTGCCCAGTTTTACGGGAAGTGCTGTCCGGACATCAGTACCTGCATAGACAGTGTATTCACCCTGTTCAAGAACATAACATGATTCGTAACCTGTCGCTCCGCTGTCATCATAAGAGGCCATATCGTTGATACGGAAAGACATTTCAAGCATTTGAGACATACCCGGCCAGAGCGTGTGTGTTTTTGCGAATGCAGCAAGTTCCCGTACAGGTTTTCCAAGTTTTCCCTGGGGGGCAGAGTAATATAACTGTACTGTTTCTTTGCCCTTATATTTTTTCCCGGTGTTTTTTACCGACGTACGCACAATAATGGTATTATTCCGGATTTCTGCAGATTTGACTTCGATACTGAACGTCGTGTATGAGAGGCCGAATCCAAACGGAAACATGACACTGTCTTTCGCAAACGTCTCGAACCAGCGGTATCCGACATAAATGTCTTCTTTATAATAATTTTTAATAAGATTACCGAAGTTTTTGTCAGACGGATAATCCTGAATGTTATATGCGATAGTGTCGGGTAATTTTCCTGATGGAGTTACTTTTCCGCAGATGACCTGCGCCGCTGCATTTCCGCCTTCCATACCTCCGTGCCATACATATATTACGGCAGTAATGTGACCATTAAACTGCGGTTCGTCTATGAATTTCATGTCAATAATATTCGAAACGTTAAGTACGACTGCAACGTGAGAAAATGCACCACAGACGGAACGCAGCATATCTCTTTCGTTCTGTGTAAGAAGATAACTGCCTTCTGTAATTTTATTATCTTTATCTTCTCCCGCTGTACGTCCAATGACGACTACGGCTTTGTTTGAAGTGGATGCAGCCCGTTCTGCAAGTTCAGGGTCTACAGGCATTTCTGCCTGACTCCACGGTTCTGCCGCCCATGCTCCGTTGCCGTCGTCAGCAGGATGTTCCTTTATCCATTTTTCGTATATATCAATAAGCTCACCGTTTAACAGCGGACATCCGTTAAGTGATTTCAGATTAAGCAGACTTCCCGTAAGTGTCGTCGTATATGGGACATGAACAGACCCACCCGAACCTGTTCCGCTGCGATAATAATCAAACTGGCATCGTCCAAAAATAGAAACAGTATCTGTCTTTAATAACGGAAGCGTATTGTCAGTGTTTCGTAAAAGAACGGCACCCTCGGCGGATGCCTCGCGAATTTTATGTGCAAAATCCATGCGTACCTCAGCACGGAGATACTATCATGTATATGGGCAGAAAGTAAATGGTAAACAGATAAAGTCATTTGAAAAGCTGCCTGTATAGTTGTTTCCCAGCAGAGGTAAGAAACTATTTACGGGCAAAAAGGAAACCGACAGTTCCGATACACCAACCAGTTATGATCATATAAAAACCGATGTCAAGAAAATTACCCGCAATCTTAATGCCAAAATCGTTTGTGTTGAAGAAACAGTACAATCCACCTGCAATGGTGACAACAAGGGCGATAAGTTTGTACAGGGATTTATTCAGAAAAAATTGAAATATAATACCTGCCGCGGCACCTGCAAATATCAGCAGCACTGCAATTTTCATTGCAGAATCGCCTTTACCGACAAGATCAAATCCATTCATGGTAATGTGCCGGCCGAAGGCACTGAAAATAGGAGTAAAGAAACCGATTGCGGTAATTGCCATACCTAGTACATATAAATAACTCATAGAGAAAGTGTTTTTTCTGGACATAGTAAAACTCCTGTTAAATTTATTTTAACAATTTATCAAGCTGCCGGCTGACTGTCTGCACTTTGCCGGAATTAATAACGGGGTGCAACGAATTCAGTATTTGTGTCTTTGCACAGCGTCTGGGCGGCGCGCCTTCCTGCCAAGACGGTAATGGGCAGCCCGCCGGGCATCATGGAACGCTCGCCTGCAAAATAAATACCCTTTATAGTTTGTGATTTTGCAGGTAAAGTAAATGATGCTCCTCCGGATTCCCATACGCTCATCCAGCTGCCTTCAAAACTTCCTGTGTAACGTTCATAAGTGCACGGTGTTGCGACGTCCGTTACTTCTACATTATCTGCAATTTCAGGAACATGTTTTTTTACTTCAATAATAAACCGCTGTATAAGCGCCTCTTTTTCCTGTTTGTACGTTCCGTCCGCTTTTTTTGCTTTCCACCAGTTATAACTGGGGCCAAGCAGCAGACAGGTAAGCGGAGTGCATCCTTCCGGTGCGTACCCCTTATAGGTAGAATAATTATGAAGGCAGACTTCTTCGAATGAAAGACCGGCAGCTTCAAACGGCACATCCAGCGGGATAATGAAACTCAGCGGATATTTCGATAAGTCTGCTTTAATTCCCAGGCAGAGGAACATGTTTTGTTCCGTGATAACAGTTTTACGCATTTTTTGTGCCCATTTTTCATTCAGAGGCGGATTGAATAATGAGTCTACCGCCTGCCGGGTATCCTGTGTAATAACAATTTTATCGGCCGGAATAAATGTATCTTCTGTATTAACGCCGGTAGTCACTCCGTTTTTTGTAACAATGCCGGTAACTTTAGTGGAGAATTGAATTGTACCGCCGAGAGCTGTGAATGTATCCGCCATATTCTGCGCCATACGCAGCGAACCGCCTTCAGGATAACCGCAGTCGCCGGATGCAAACGAGGCCATTGTATAAACAAAAGCTGCAGCATTGTACCGCATACCGACTACGGAGAGCAGCAGATGCCGTATTTCATTATTCTTGAATTGTGAAACATAATCCGGATAAGACTGCTTCAGAAGCGGGCTCATCCGAAATACAGCAGGGATCATCGCACATAATTCAATCAAAGACGGATGCATATGCTGTTTTGTCTTTAGTCCCCATATATCAGTTACAACTGTATGGACGCTGAGAAACCGTCGTATATCGTGGCACATGTGTTTTATTGCAGCTTCGTCTTCAGGAGCAAAATTTATAAAATATTTTTCAAGTTTATCAACGTCACGGTAAAGATTCAATGTTTTATCTCCGTCGAGCAGTGTATAAAACGGATCTTTATTGAACACCGGGTTATTGTCTTTTAGAGCGCCGACTTCATGCCATATACGGTTAAGAGGAAATTTCGGTGAAGAACCTGTAAGCCAGTGCATTCCACCTTCGAACAGATATCCTTTTCGTCTCCAGCTTGTAGAGAGTCCTCCGGGTATAGTATGCTGCTCAAGAATTGTAACTTTGAATCCTGAGCTTTGAAGATAGGTGCCGGTCGCAAGTCCTGCAATTCCGGCGCCTATAATAATAACGTTTGTTTGTGCCATACTGGAAATTATAACACGAGATATTCATTCCCACAATCTGTAAAATTTATAATTAGTTGCATTTTAAAATTTTCCTCTACCCAGTTCAGCGGAAAGTTTTACAGCAGCAACAGGGGATTTATCTAATGAGCTCCATACAACATAGGGCCCTGCACCTAATTTCAGCTCGTTGACAGGCGAATAATAGAGCATGGAGGACGCAGTACACAGGTCTGCACCAAAATTGATATTACCATATACAGAAGCTGTTATATCAGTCGTGAGTATCCTGGCAAATGATACGAGTGCTGCAATATTATGACCATGGGTAGTAAGATTCCAGCTGTCTTCGTCATTACCGTTATAATAGTACTGGGCGGCGAACGTAATCTGGGGTTCCTTCCATGTATACGAGCCGCCGGCCGTTGCCTGCCATATACTGTCTTTGTTGTCCCACTGTACGTTTGTTGACCAGTCTGCATCGGTACCGTATGCATAGACACATTCTCCGAACGTATTTACTTTGTTGAACAGCGTCCCTGATACAGTAAGAAGAGCTTTCGGGGCATGTCCATATTTATAATATGCACCGGGCCCCAGTTCCCAGCCGCCTGATACGATATCTCCTTTTACTGCAAAAGCGGTATCACCTGCCATTGTGTATGTTGAACTTCCTGTTATCGAGGAAGGAAGAAATGACGTATCCGGGATCATATATGCCCAGATACAGTTCTGCGAACCTCTGAATACAATCTGCGTACGCAGTGCAAGCGGGCCTTCCACCTGTTTGGTCGTGTCCTCCGGATCTATTGCACTCAGATTTACCGTATTTCCGGCAGGGCTGAAGAAACAGCCTGTTCCCCAGGTGATTGTCTGTTTTCCGAAACGGAAATATGCAGTATCCCGGATTGCAAAATCCGTGAACAGTTCCTTAACATAGAACAGGTTCTGCATGTTTTTCTGAGAATTGCTGGTACCGACGACCGCATTTGTTTCTGTAAGATACGGATAATGTATGCCGCTTTTGAAATACAGCCGCAGATTGTCCGACGGACGTGCGTCGATTGTAAAGAGTGCATCGGCGAGAGGCGAGAGAACTGTCTGTCTGACTGATTCTTCCACGCTTGTGCTTTCATTAAAACGTGTCAGCGATGTAAGTGACATATCGAATTGTCCGCCGACTTTTACAGTACCATTCCTGAAAATAGTTCCATGGGAAAGATCTGTCTGTTCTCCGGCTGCATTCGTTTCAGAAGAGGTGTCTGTCTGTGATCCGGCATCAATAACAGTATCTCCAAAGAGATCATCGTCTTCTGCCACAGCAGACGATGCCGCTGCAAATATCAGAAGAGCGGCAGCGGCTGCCTTAACGATTTTCTTCATATGTTAGTTTAATCCCTCCAGATAGGCCTTTGTGAAAATCCTGTCTGGAAGCCTGTCGAATGTCAAATCAGAAATAACCTGCTGGGTCTGCTCTCCCGGATTCAATTCGTCTCTGAGAATGACCTGTGTTGCGACATATCCCTGCGGAACTTTTGTATATTTCGGGAGCAGAATCTTCCGCATAATTCGGCCGGAACCACTGAAATTTTCCTGTTTCAATACCAGCGGAATGTCTTTACGGATATAGTATATTGTTTTTACATACGACGGTTCGGTTGTAGCAGCGTGCAGTGTTATAACTGAAACGTCATAATTACCGAGTTTTCCCTCCGAAAAACCAGTGACTTCGTAATTTTTGCGCCATTTTGACTTTCCTTTTTTCATGTCATCGACTTTAACATCTGAGTCACCGAGCGCATCCTTAAGCGACGAATGTGTGAATTTTCTTCCGACCGGATCGTATGCCCAGATGTTGTCACCGTCTCTGAGCCATCCGTTACCTTTGTCAGCTTCAGGAAAAAGCTGGACCATGGTGAATTGATCCGAATCTACACGTTCAAACATTTTGTACTGCATGTTTTCTTTCGGTTTTCCGGGTTTTTCCACGACGAGAGAAACTGTAGCTGAATAGTCTCCCTGATATGCCAGTATATCTTCTGTCGATTCCATAATCGAGAAAGCTTTTTCACTGTCTTCTTTTGAAACTGGAATAACGGTATTATCTGCAGAGACAGGAAGTGTACAAAATAAACATCCTGTGAGCAGAACGGCTTTGTTGATTTTCATACTATTTCTCCTATAAGGGACATTTGATTCTGCGCTTTGCAGTGGCGCAGGCCGGACTCTGCAGACGGCAGACTCCGTACTGATTTTATTTTACGGTCCGCAATGCTGCCGCCGGGCTGATGGTTGAGGCTTTTTTTGCTGTACTGTGTACTGCAAAAATTGTAAGCACAATCATCAGAATATATTGTCCTGCTGTTGATACCGGTGAAAGGACGAACGTTGCATGGCCGTTGTTCAGGAAAAAGGACATTGTATCGCTGTTAAAATGAAACAGTCCGAATATGGCCATACCTGAAACACCAAGTATGAATCCTGCTACAGCACCTGTCAGGGAAAGAATAAGTGCCTCTGTTGTAAATACCATCCCTGTATCTTTTCCGGTCATGCCGAGTGCGCGCATAGTGCCTATTTCTCTGATTCTTTCATAAAGAATCATTCTGTATGTGTTTGAAATACCGATCATGACTATAATCAGTATTACGAGCAGAATTATTGTCGTTACGATGTGGACGACCGAAAGTACCTGATTAAGCTGGGGTACGACATCGCTCAGAGAAACTACCGTATATTTCGTTCCCTGCCATGTGGAGTTCTTGAGTTGTTTCCTGATTGCCAGAGACACGTTCTGCGGATTTGTCTTCAGTGCATCAATTCTGCTTGTTACCGGTCTGCCGTCGCTGCGGATAAGCTGTTCAATGCGGGATGCTGTTTTGTTCTGCTGATTCTTGTCTGAAAGTACAATTGAGAATGTGTCATAGGCGTTTTCCGGCATTTCAAGCAGTTCATCAAGCGTATCCTGCCGTACATATGCAAACATGCTGCTCATAAGTCCTGCATCTTTTATAACGGCAACAAGTGTGAATTCTCCGACTGTATTCTGCCCATTGAGTGTGTGTGTCGTATACAGTACGGAATCTCCGACCTGCATCTTGAGTGAGTCGGCTGTTTTTTTGCTTAATATAAGTGCATTTGGCTGTGAGAGATTTTTAAGGTCACCGGATAGTACTTCAAATGATTTTACAAGATTCGGTTCTGCTTCAAAATTGCGCCCCAGCAGAGAAGCGATCACACGCTTACTGTTAAAAAGCAGCTGTCCGCTTGAACTGGTATACTGTGATGCGTAGCTGTATTTTATGTTGTTTTTTTCAAGCAGCGACCGTATGTATTCAGAATCCCGGATGATCGATATGAGCTTTCCTTTTGAATCCTTATCTGCCGCCTGTCCCCGTTCTGACCCCTGGATAAATACCGTTCCTCCCACAAGCTGTGTTATCTGGTTTTCAAGGTTCTGTACTGCACCGGACGCTAGTCCGTCTATGACGGTCACTACAAAAAAACCGAAACAGATTGCGAATGCAAGCATGATGCTCCGCCGTTTCTGTCTGGTAAGGTTTCGTACCGCGAGTTGTATTATTTCATTCATCTTATTCACCATCCTTGGAAAGCGCTTTGAGCGGTGTTATTTTGAGTGCTGCCGACAGAGGATATACGTTTGCAAGCACACTTCCTGTTGTGATGAGCAGTATAGTCCCGAGTATATTCTTAACTGTTGGAAGAAATGCGATAAGTCCTCCGCCGAGAATGAGTTTTACGGTGTCATTATCAATTGAAATTTTGAAACTGTTGATAACCGCCATACAGATGAGCGCGATAACAGAGCCGGTCCCCGATGACAGCAGACCGATGAAGATGGATTCAGAAAAGAACAACCGGCGGATGAAATTCTTTTCGGCACCGAGTGCACGCATGGTTCCGATTTCTGCTGTACGTTCAATGACTGAAACCGTCATTGTATTCATGATGATTATAAATACGACGACAGCAAGAATGACGACGAGTACCGTGAATATTCCGGTTATGCCGTCAACCGATGAGGTAAATGTGGCAGATGCCTTTTTCCAGGTTAAAGCACGCGCCTGTATTTTATCCGCGGCAAATGCATCGTTAAGTTCTTTTACCGTTTTTTTATCAACTGAACCGTTGGCCAGCTTCAAAATAATAAAATTCCATGCACCGTCGTCAGTCTGGTTCAATTTATCGCGCAGTGTGGTATCGCCGAGAATTCTGTTAAAATTTTCTTTACCTTTTGCCAGCACACTGTTGTCTGATTCTATCATAGCGCTGTCTCCGCCGAATAAATCGTCTTCCGAACTTTCAGAAATTGACGTGTCTACAGACGATGGAAGTGCCTGTGCAAACGACGCACCGTACGTAAGATCTGCAAATGCACGGGCAAACGAAGGATTGCAGAAT
>Ga0172378_10001479_pt1 | contig 21750 bp, 15 predicted proteins | sample GrowelOW332metaG_FD_119755 | JGI IMG/M metagenome (GOLD analysis project Ga0172378, IMG submission 119755) | Groundwater microbial communities from an aquifer near a municipal landfill in Southern Ontario, Canada - Pumphouse #3_1 metaG | ecosystem: Environmental > Aquatic > Deep subsurface >... | reverse complement strand
AGGGAAGCTCATTGAACGTAGAGCAGATAGACCCTGAGAAGATGAAATTCGACTTGATCAAAGACCCTGAAAAAAGGGCTGCGATTGACATATCGGGCGAGAAGGCGGACAAGGAGCAGAAGCTGCTTATGCTTGAGAACCAGGTGAAGGAGTATGACCAGCTTGGCGAAAGCCGGAAGAAGTACAAGGAGCTTCTAGAGCAGCGTGAGGACGACAAGAAGGAATATGTTGAAAGATACAAGCAGTCAGTGTTTGAGGGCGACGCAAGAAGAACAGAGGAGGAGCAGAAGACAGGCGAGGCAAGGTACGACAAGACAATAAACAACTTGAAGACGCAGCTCTCAAACATCAACAGGAAGTATATAGCGATAGGAATAGAGAACTCCGACGACGAGCACAACTTCGCAGTTAAGATTGCCGAGCAGAAGAAGGCGATTTCAGACGAGATTGCGAAGATAGAATCAAAAGAGCACTTAATGGAAGTTAAGGAAAAGTACGACGTAAAGCTTGAGAACGAGCACAGGGAGCGTCTTGAGCGCAGGCTCACAAATCCCCTTCACAAGACCATACAGGGCGACCTTGTGCCGTTCTACATTGTCGAATACAAGGTTAAGCAGGGACGGTTTGACAAGGCGTACGGCAAGGCTGTCGAAGACAAGGATATGAAACTGGCGGAGAGCCTGCAAAAGGAATGGAATGAGTACAAGGACGAATGGAACAAAGACCACAATCCTGAAAAATCAGCGGCAGTGGAAAAGCCAAAGGAAAAAGAGCCTGTCGTGCAAAAGCCTGCTGTTAATAACAATATACAAGAGCCAACTGCGGAAGGAAGAGCGCTTGTTGCAGAAAAAATAGAGGAACAGCTGGGCCTAAAAAACAAAGAGCCTCAGCAGTTTTTATTGTTCGGTGAAGAAGAGCCTGCGTTGAAGAAAAAGAATATTACAAGGAATATAGAAGTCAATGCCAATAGCAAGGAGAAAGTTGAAGCCTCTTTGGTAAACAAGCCGTTATCTTTGGCGGAGCTGTTAAATGCGGTGGACTTTGAATATGAAATAAAGGACGGAAAAATAAATCTTATAGACAAGCAGGACGCATATCTTGGAGACCCTGAATCATATGAAGGATTTTCGACCACAAGGGATATTGTTGAACGCTTGGAAAATTATTTCTCCGATTATGAGATTAAGGGCATCGACGACACCCTCGAAGAGCATGGAGTCATCACCGCTAACATGACTTGGGCTGATAGGCTTGACGTTATAAAAAAGAACGGCCTTGAGAAAGAGATTCCAACTGATATTCTTGAAGTTCTTGTAGACCCTGAAAAAATAGAAAATCCATTGCTTTTACTAAATAATAGCAAGTCGCAAGAAAAAGTTTTTGAAACTCAAAGCCATAAGGAAGAATCAAAACCGCAGTCTGTTAAAATGCCAGACATCTCTACAATAAAAGAAGTCAAATTAAATACTTCATATCCTTCATTTGATATTTTACAGAATAAGGAGAAAGATAGGATAAACATAAAGTTTGACGCTTCAAAGAAAAATCCTAATTTCACGGAGATTATAGGTGAGCTTAAACGGAATGGATGGCGGTTTGCCCCTTCAACAAGATGCTGGTACCCTATAGGCAATGCTGTTGCTGAAAGCAAAACATTTGCCGATGAGCTTTTAAAAAAATATTCCTCCGATTACTCTCCTGATTCTTCACATGAGGAAGCAAGACAAAAGACTGGGAGCGCATACGATGGAGTTAATTTTTTTGACAGGGACTGCAACGAGGCAAATGAGTTCTTAAAATACTACAACTCAGCGGCTACTTCAAAGATTACTATTTCTCAAGCTAAGACAATTCTTAAAAGTCTTGACCAATTCAGTTGTGTCTATCCAAAAACTTCTCGAAATAACCGTTTAGGCGTTGATTCCAACAATAACCTTGTCATAGTGTCGAATATTGACGGAGCTCTTAAACGGGAAACGCTTTCATTGGATCAGCTTGTTTCCTTGGCTTACAGCAAGGCTATGGAAAACTATGAATCCATGAAACAAAATACCCCTGCCCATAATTGCAACTCTGACATTGCGCCTGCTCTTGGCAATCTCTTTGATTCAATATCTAGCACGCAAACAAAAACCACAGAGGAAATGTCGGAATTCTACAAAATTTACCAAAACGAGAAGGAAAAGCATGTAGAAAAAACTGATGATTTGAAGGAGCTTGAAAATGGAGGAAAGATAGGTGATAGGATTGCCTCAAATGTCCTGAAACTATCCAAAGGTGTTTATCAAGCAACCCTTGTAATGGACGAGGACATCTTCTCAGGCTCAAACTATTTCATTTTAGACCGTAGTATTGCGGAGCTATGCAGCAAGGACATTCTGTCCTTTATAAAAAACTATGGAGAAAGGTTTGTCGTTGATGATAAAAATAAGGAGCCTTATGTACTTAAGGAATTGATAGATAAGAAACTTTGCCCACCAAGAGATAAGGAGTATTATCAAAAACTTTGTGACTATACCTCGAAGCATCCTGTTAAATATGCAAGTCTGCTTCCTAACACTGTATATAACTTCAAGGAGAATTTAATGCTTATTTCAAAAATAGACATAGAAGATAAGGATATTTTTTCTCTTGGAAAGAAGCTGATTTCAATGTCAGACAGCGACAATAAGCCTAAGATTTCCGAATGGCTAAAGAAGGAAGGCTGTTTAAATGAGGCTTCGATGAGAAGAACGTTTGAATCTTGGTGTCAAAGAGATGTTTGCCAGGATAAAGACAAATTGATTGATAATAAAAATTTGAGAGGCGATGAATGAGAAACAGGGAAGAAAAAGAATACTATGCTTATCTTGAGAAGGTCATTAGGGAACAGAAGTCATCAACTCCTTTCTTCCACAAAGGCGGGGAGGACTACGAAATGGATGTCCTGATGCTTATGAACCATATTGCAAAAAAAAATCCACATCTTGCTGAGAAAGTCATTGGCAATATAGTGGACACTACAGGAATGAAAAATGCCTCAAAACAGGATATTCTTCGTTTCATGGGCAGGACAGAAAAAGGAACAATTGTAAAATGGAAAAACGAGGAAGGAGAGGAGCTGTATCTTGTAAATAACGGGACAAATCTTATAAAAAATTCAAAGAGAATCCTTGTCTTGGGAAGCCATCTAAATAAAGGAGATATGGAGCTTCTTAAAAAATCGATGTACGGCTCTGTCTTGAAAAAGGATATACAGCATGTTTATGATAAAATGGCAAGGGATGAGCAGCAGAGGAAACAGCGAAGAGGAAAATTTGATGTCTCTGATTATTTTAACGAGAAACGTGAAAGGAAGGTTGAGCATACGGCCTCTCTGTTTGAGAAGAATTTTAAAAAACTTGTTCGGGAATACGGGTCTTCAAGCTCTCCTTTTGCAACTGCGTCAACCATGATTTCCCTTATGGATGGACAGGAGAAAAAGAAACTTTCTGAATCATTGTTGACTCATGGTGTAAGAGACTCCCTTGATTTTGAAAGGCTACTTTCAAAATGGAAAAACGAAGCTCTTCATCCTGAATATGTTGTTGAAAGAACTCAAACAAAAACAATAAGAAAACATGATATAGAGATTGAAAGGGGCTTTTAAATTTTAATATAAAGTGGTATAAATAGATATAAACTATCTTAACATACCAAAGGAAAGAAGAATGGATTATCTAAATCAAAAAGCAGATGGCGGCTTGATGAGCTATCATGGTCTGAGCTTGGTTGAAAGAAAAACTAAAGAAAGCGATAAAAGCTATTCTTTAGTGGAACCAGCTTATGAAGTCAATGTCATGTCCTGCAAGGGGCATTTTATTCCTGAACTTGCACAAAATCTCTTGGATGAGAAATCAAAGAAAATTGACATGTGCAAGGACACAAATAATTTTATACCAGTTATAGCCTTTACTATTCTAAAGGACAATCTGCCTGTAGTAAACAAAAAGTGGAATGAGAAATTTGTTGACAAGATTGAGTCATTAAAAAAGAGCATAAAACGTAATCCTAAAAAAATAGTTCTTGCCGCAGTCGCAGCCGCTTCTATATTCACTTCAATGCCCGCTTTCGCAAAATCAAAGTCTGATAAAAACATGAACAACAGCAAAATAGAAGCATCTTACAATTTTGCCTATGAGGATTTCAGCGATGCTGATTTAAATTTTGCAAAGCTTGAGTGTGCAAATCTTGAGCAGGAGACGATGTATTGCGGAATAAATTTTCCATCAGATGAAAAAGTTGAAGTTTTCTCATCATCAATAAAGGATGGAAAAAGCATAGGTGAAGCGTTCTCCTCCGCATTTGGAGAAGATGCTTTAACAAATGCAAGGCTTAGCAAAGCTGAAAAGGACTTCAACCCTTCAAAGGTTTTCAAAGGCAACAAGCAGACTTTGAATAATTTCTGCAGCTCAATCGCCGATGGATCCGACGTGGCGGAGGCTGCATCCAAGTCCTATAAGTCTTTGGACAGAAATGCACGGGAATATGGAATTGGCTACTAAATTTTAAGATAAAAGGAGAATAAATTATGGTGGAAAAATATTTTAAAACAAAAAAAGGTGTTGTATGTAGTGTCGCTGCTGATTACGACCCTGAAAGTGGTGAGTCTCCAAGAAGCTGGTCAAATCTAGGAACTCTCTATACTTCTGATAGAAAACATTCATTTGGAGATGAAAGGAATGGCGATTTAAATTTCAATAACAACTGGAGCTTAATATCAAAAATGGGGGAGGAGCTTGGCTTAGAACCATCAATTGACAATGATGATGACTTAAATAAATTTATAAGGAAATGGAGAGAATCTAAATTTGTAAGTTTTCCTGTATCAAAATACGAGCATAGTGAAATATCATTATCCATTGGTGAATCAAAAGGCTGGGACTCAGGAATTATTGGATACATATTTGTTGATAAAAAGAACGATGAAATTCAGGCGATGCTTAATGGGCGGGAAGAAAAAAGAAATGAGTATACTATATCCCCCGCCATTAAGAAACAGTCATTGGAAGATGTAAAAAAGTGGGCGGAAAATAGATTAAGTTCAGAAATTAAAACACTGTCATTATATACAAAAGGCAATGTATATGAAGCTAAGGGAAAAGAATTTAATCCAAATACTCTTGAATGGGAAGATAAAGAACAGCCTCTTTATGGTCTGATCGCTGAAACTGAAGAAGATGCTATCGAGGAATATTTAGATAATGTTTATGGCTCTTCAACCTGTGAAGAGCTTTCTAAAGAGGATGCGGATAATCTTTGCAAAACTATCACTCCAGAATTCAAGGAAAAGGTAGGAAATGATTTTGTCTCAGAAGTCGCAAACAATCTTAAAGATTTTGATGGCAATGTGTTTCACACTTACAATGCAGTTCTTTTAGCTATGAAAAATAGGCCAAAGGCTGAACTTTCAAGGGATGCACTAAGTGGCTGGTTAAAAGATAACGGCTGCGATACACAGAAGGAAACAATCTCTTTTATAAATAAGAAATTTGATGACATTCTGCTTTCTTATGCAAAGAATATCGCACAGAATGATATTGACAGGCAGAATCTTAAATACTCTGTTGTTGATGTACAATTCAAGACAAACAATCCTTTTATCAACTATCTTTTTTCATGCAAGGCAAAAAGCAACACCTCGGATAAATACGCTGTATGGACTACATTGAACATAGCGCAAAAATCCTTGAACAATGGACATTATAATTTAACAGAGAAAGAGGCTGATAATATTATGAATAAACATTCCAAAAGCAAGAATCATACAATTGGGAAAGAGCGTAATAGAAAGGGAGAAGAGGGAATTCAAGGAATTTAAATTTTTTTTTTTGAAATGGTAGAAATAGTTAGTAGTTGGAAAAATATACTATAGGAGGATTGGCAAATGGAATTAAAGAATGAAGGTGTTATTGAGGATATAAAGAAAGCTCTTACTGAAAATGAAAAAGGAAAGGGAAGAGTTTCATTCTCATCTTCAACAACAGGAAAAAAATGTATTCATTTTCTCACTCATGTTGAGAAAAGAAAATAAATATTCCAAGGAGATAAACTATGGAAAAAAACAAATTGAGTGTCAAGGGAAACCTTGTCGATGTTCCTGAAATCAAGGCGCTTTCAAATGGAAGCAAGGTCGCAAAAGCAACACTAGGAATCAACAACCGTTACAAGAACAAAGCGGGGGAAGAGGTTGATGAAGTAAGTTTTGTTGATGTCGAGGCTTATGGTGAAAAAGCCGAGGTCTTGGAACAAAACGGGACAAAAGGAAAATGGATGCAGGTTGATGGCAAACTTGTTCAAGACCGCTGGAAGGACGATGAAGGTAAAACTCACAGCAAATTAAAGATTCTTGCATTCGATGTAAAGCCTGTGGATATTGCGGCAGAAAAAGAGGAAGGAAAGAAATTCTCTAACAACTCCGTGTCCATAGAAGGCAATCTTGTGGCAAAGCCAACAGTTAAAGAGCTTCCTTCTGGTGGAAAAACAGCCAGCTGTTCTGTGGCTGTAAACGATATTTACACTGATAAGAAAAACAACAAGGTGAATAATGTAAGTTATTTTGACATTGAGGCTTTTGGAGACAAGGCGGAATTTCTGGAAAAGAATGGCGACAAAGGCTTCCATGTAAAACTAGATGGAAAAATCAAGCAAGACCGTTGGAAGGACGAGGAAGGTAAAACTCACAGCAAGATAAAAATTATTCCATTTGAAATGTCTGTATCTCAGACAAAAAAGTTGGAAAAGAAAGCTCCAAATAAAGATAAGGATGATGATTGTGGCTACGGCCGCTGATCAGCATAAGAGATTATTTAACAACCTTCGTGCTAGGCTCGAAGGTTGTTTCTACGAGGAAGAATAAACAATGAAGAATGAAAAACTTGCAAGAACTATATGGAGTCAATTGAATTTCAAAGATGGCGTTTTTCAAGAAGACTTTAATTTCTGGTATGATAATTGCTTTGATGCTTGTATGGAAGAAGCTTGCTCTCCTATCTTTACGGGAAACTGCGATTTTAATAAAGGCTCATTTATTGAGATTTCCAGGACTTCATCAAAGGATGGAGCAACTCACACAATCAATGTTGATAAAGATGAGCTTATTGAATATTACGGGGAAGACTGCTGCAAAAGGATGTTTACCCCTGAAATATATGAAGCTGAACAACAGTATTCTAAACTTTTGGAGAGAATGTACATGGACGGTTTTGTTAATTCTGTTGAGCGTGGTGAACTAAAAGATTTGCAGCGAGAGCTTGGAATTGATGATGGAGACGCAAAAAAAATAGAAGAAAATTACTTAGTGAAAAATCAACCGAAAATTATAGACGCTGAAAAAAAATTTTGCTCAAGCATCGTGCTAGAAAAAGATGAGGATCAGCTTATGCGTATGGAGATAGGGCAGGAGGACGCAATACTATTTGATATTGAGCATGAGGTTAAGAATCAGATAGATGGAAAGGATGATAAAACATCGTCTTCATTTAAGGAGCTTCTATATAAAGCTGTAGAGAAAGTTAGAGAAACATATAAAGAAAACAATCTTGCTGCACAATACAATGATTTTTTGAAAGCTCTATCCAGCAATGATAATATTTTAAAGTTGTCAGACTTTATTATGACTACATACGGAGACAAGAGTCCGTATTCCAATTCGCAAAAAATAGAAATGCTCAGGCTTTCTTTGAAGTCCTTTGATTTGAAAAGAAACATGAAGCTTCAAAATAATTTAAAATCAAAAGACACTTATGAATGGAATATAAATAAAACTCAAAATAAGAAAGTAAACATATCACGTGATGATGAAATGTACCGTGGAAGATAAAAAGAATAATACAGGAGAATAAACTATGACATTAGATGACAGAAAAACTATTGCTAATTCAGATCTTTTTGATGACGAGCAGAATCTTGCTTGGAATGCAATTGAAGGAACCTCAAAAAGTCAGCTGGACTTGAATATCCATGATTTAAACGATTCCGAACGGAATTCTACCGTGCATCTTGAAAGAAATATTCTTCCATACAGCAAGGGCATTCAACTTGTCATTGACGGAGCTGTTCCTTTTGAACAAAAGAATGATGATTCTGATTTTTCTGACAATAAAGCCTTGATGTCTTATCTTGCGGATAAGTACGGAGTGATGTCTCCAAAGGATATAGAAGAAAAATATATAACTCATATAGACGGCAAAAATATTAAGGCATGGGTGGAATATGAGAAGACCTGCTTCAATATGAAGTATATGCCTAATTACTCTGCCGAGGAATACAACAAGATTGCTTCCGTTTTGAATGAAGATTCAGAACAGGCTTTTGGAATCTATTCCGATGGATTAGATTATGAGCTTGTCTGCAAAGGCTCAACTGACAAGCTGTATGGGGAATATGGAATAAATCTTTTCAAGAGTTATCTCCAGGAGCTTTTAACTAAAGGCGAAAAGGAGCATATGCGTATTTTGTCTATTCTTGGGCCAGAATTGCAAAAGGACATTTTCTCTTTCATCGAAAATATGACGGAAACCCCTGCGGCAACAAAGCTTGTTGACTTTTCCAATAAAAGTCTTGGTAAGGATGTCGTCGATGAGAACGCAGCAAAAGCAATTTTGTCTTATATAGAAAAACGTGACTACGAGCTTTTATTCGAGCATGGAAAGGCATTTGTTTATGACCCTGAATTGCAGGAGAAGAATGAATATGACATGTCTTCTTTAATGTACTACTGCTCAGACATGGACTCCGTGGAAAACGATATATCAGAAGAATATTGTACAGCTTTTGATTCGGCCTGGAATAAATTCAAATCATTATCATCCAATTCAATGGATGAGACCTTCAAGCCGAATAATATAGATTCAATTACAAGATTGTCTTCATTATCAAATGGAAAAATAAACGAATTTGATGCCGAGGTTATACTTGATTCCTTGTCCTCACAGGGTATCCTTGTCAGCTCAAGGGATGGAAATGTATATTCTATTCTTGGCTCTGATAAAAAACATCGTCTTTACGAAATAGTGTCTCTTGCAAAAAATAACAAGTTTATTGATGATGTCCAGATGAAAAGCCTCGAGAAAATACTTGTTGATTTAGATGAAAGAATACCGACAGATTATATTTCGATTATAAAAAAACAGCTTAAACATATTGTTGAGAATGAGCCTGATTGTGATTTCGCAGTTCAAGGGAAATATGAAAAAGCGATAAATCTTTTAGATGAATTGCAACGAACAGACCCGCTTCTTGTTAAGGAGGCTGCATAAAATCAGATGAAATTGATTTTGATTCTTTGGAAAAATCTATGCGGAACAGCTTAAAAAATAACACTCAAGAGGGCAAAACAAAGGATTTTACATATGACTGGAAAGCGTTTACAGAAGAAGATTTCAATGCGCTAAAAAATAAATGCCAAGAGCCTTATCCTAGTGATGATTTTGCAGGACGTGTACGAATTGGCACAATTGATATTGATATTGTTGTTCGTAATGATGGAGAAAACAATTATCCTTCATTTGATTATTACCTTTTGGGAAAAGAGGGTGAAGGTCACACAGAAAAGGGCAATATACCATATGATTTTCTTGATGGTGTAGATTTCAAGGCGCACCAGATAGATAAAATGTCTTATTCTGATTTTAAAGAGGCGTTTGAAATTTTATGCCATGACAAGACTCTAAGTTTAAAGAAAGAGGCAAGCCTTCCTGTTGCTGACTGGAATTCCAATAAAGAGAAGTTCGATGAATGGCATGAAATTGAAAGCAATGTTTATGACTTCACTGGTGATGAATTAAAAACTCATGATTTTTATACTCTTGCAAAGGAAGATTATCTGAAGAAGTATAGTTCTCTTGATGGCTTGAAATATGACAATATAAAACTTTATCTATCAGAAAATCCACAGGTTTCATTCAATGCAAGAAATGCAAAGTATGATTTAGTAAAAGATTTTTTCCCTAACTATGAGAATAATCCTACAGTTGAATTGGCTGATTATATATCCAAAGATTTTAAATTCATCAAAGAATTTAATGACAAGGAGGGCTTTGAATTCTATTCAAGAAAAGCAATTATTGACTATGGCAAGATGCTTGACGAGGCTATATATAAAGTGGCGGTTGCCTATAGAGATGGTGTTGAGAACAGGGAAAAACTATTGGAGGATATTGGCGACGTTTATCCCAATACATATAGCTGGATTACTCATGATGATGGCTCTGGCCATTTGGAGTCGCCTGAAGGAAAGAAATTATTTGAATATGATATGAGCACCCGTGAATTCTGGCGGCTTAATGACAATGGTGGAATTGATGAATCTTTCTATGATTACAATGTTCCATTTGAAGATTCAAAAAGAAGGGCGGAAAGTTATATAAAAGAAAACTTAGAGGATAATTCATTGAATATAAATTTCAAGGATGTTTCCCTTGATGATGAATCTATAGATGATGATTTTTCAACACACAGAAATCCAAAGAATGTCTATGTAATCACGAAATATGAACATAATTCCGAAAATGATATTTTAGAAGGTATGAGTTGTAAAAAGTTTTTTATTTCTGAAGAAGAGGCTTATAAATCAATAAAAGATTTTCAGACTAAAGAAGGTTCTTCTTATGATGTTGAATCAATGCCTGTAACATCAGGTGCTGTCCAAAATCTAATTAAGAATAGAAGCTTTGAGATTAGCAAATCTAATATTGATTTCCTTATAAATGCAAAGGCCTTGTCCTATGGTTCTTTGTCAGATAGCGAAAAGAATATGTATAATAGTATTTATAATGAAAAGACAAATAACTATTCTGGATTGGTAGATTATCTTAATAAAAAAATACCAAAGAAAATGAACAAGTTTACAAGTGAAGAAGTAAAGAATATGTTTGCTTATCTTTCCGGTGACTCTTTAAAAATTGAAAATGGAGAGCTTATAAGATATGGTGATGATGGCAAGGAGTGGGGAAGGGGTATAAAAAATCTTCTTGAGGAAGTTGATAATAATTCCTATGATATTTCTGGTTTTAATCAGACTGAAATCTCTAAGAAGGATTATGTTCATTTTTCAGAACGATTAAAACAATATAATGAAGAAATAAATTCTTTGGATAAAAATATTCTTGTTGTAAGAAAAAGTGATTTTCAATTTGATAATAGTTTAGAAAATATTATTAAACAAAAGAATTATATTCCTTTGGAAACCTTATATAACGATAAAGAAAAAAGAATGGCTTATATTTTCTATGACAGCAAAGAAAGAACATACATATCATACACTCCAAGTACTGCTGTTGGGACAGACAAATGGCATGAAAGAGATGACTTGTATTCTGCAAGAGTTTCTGCAATTGAATTCCTTTTCAATTCAGAAAAAGCTATTATGAACAAGAAAGACTTTTCAAAGTTATACGATGTTATTGATGTTTATGGAAACATTCTTGACCCTGAATCATATTATGATGAAATTCCAATGGAAGTATTTAACAGCGACACGGCAGTGGAAATAAACAGAATCCTTTCAGAAAATGAGATAGACGCATCTATTACTGGAGTTAAATTTTATGGAGATGGAGAGTTTGGCAAGAAGGTTTTAGTTGAATACAAGGGAGATATAAGTGAAGACGGGCTTTATAACGTTCTGAAACAGGAAGGAGTTGTTATAGAGGGAGAAAAACTTGATTGCAATCCAATTAAACCTGACAAGTCCGGAACAATAGAAGAGTATCTCTCTTTCCAAAATTCCATGAATGAAGCTCAGAATAAAAATGAAGAAGAAAAAATTGTTACAGAGAGCGTAACTTTCCCATGCGGTTTCACATTGAGCGATAAAATGGATCGTTCAGAAATGGAAAAAGAAGAGCTCGAAATGTATAGCAGATTGAAGGCTGAATTTGATTTCGCTGATAATGAAACATCTACAGGCCTCTTTGATGGAACAGACCATAATGATCCTTCTTACAATATCAACTTCTCTATTCCTGTTCCTATAGAGGCCCAATATCCTCAATCAAAAACAAACGAATGGGTTTTATCCATTGAGAAAAAGCTAGTCTCTAAATACGGGGCATTTGTGTCATGGGAGGGAGGAGAAAGGACGGAAACTTGTTTTAAAACAAAGGAAGGAGCAAGAAGATTTGCTTTTGACAATTCGCTTTTAGCATCTATAACAAGAAGGGAATATGATGCTCTTTCTCAACTAAAACTGCACAAGGCTCCTGGTGAAGGAGAAGGTTTTTATAATTTCATGGACAGAAATAGCCTTCTTACTTTTGGAATCTTGAAATTCAATGGATTTGAAAAGAAGCTTCTGTCGGAAAAGACTTTGGACACTTCCTTTTATAAATCCATATCTATAATTCCTTCTGATTACAGGGTTTCAAACTTGTATAGATTTGCATTAAAAGATACTGATTGTTTAAAGAAAGATTTTGAGGAAAAGATTTACAGCGCATCAAAAGAGGATAAGATTTCCCTTGATAAGAAGCTTGCTGACGAATTTGCAACATTGTCTATCAATCAAGAAAAAGTTAGGGAGCTTTTAAGATACGGAGCGGATCCATTTTCTTTAGAAGGCCGTAAATGCTGGCTGAACGCAGCGGCTGATGCTGAGCTTGGCGACAACCTTTTCTGGCTTCTTGATAATTTAGGCAGCTCTAACATTGAAAATCTTTTCAAGGACAAGGATTTTGCTGACAAGGTTTATTCCATTGCAAAGGAGTCTGTTGTAAATGATAGAGATTCTTGGACTGCGAAAGAGGATATAGGAATAGATGGACTTCGACATATAGCAAAACTTTGTGGCAAGGACAAGGAGCTGGACACGGAAAAGTACTACAACCAGCTGCTGCATGATTCTGGTTTCCAATTGTACCTTATACAAGGTACAGTCGATTTTTCTGATGCGAGCGATGGTTTTACTCAAAAAGATTTGGATAGAATGAAAAATACAGGAATAAAAGAGGATGATGCAATAAAGATTGCCGGCAATTTAGGAGAGAATATAGATAATATAGGCAATGCGCTAACACCAGATGGAAAAGAAATAGCAAGAAATGATGCTCTGCTCAAGTTAATTGATACTTGCTATATAGGGACAAAGGATGAATTGCTAAATAATTATAATATTCCTGAATATGATTGTCATGGTAACAGTTTATTTGAAACAGCAAATAAATCTATAGATTCGCAACAGAAAGTGACTGACCGGTTTTTGGAAAAACTTAATAACCTAGTTCCTTCTAACAATACGGATATAGAAGTTGTTCTTAAAGCCGCACAAAATGCACTTCTTGGTTTCAATAAGGAGGAGAAAAATCTAATATCAAAATCCTTTATTGAGATGGGTGCTGAAAAAAATAATTTTGGTGATATTCTCAATAATGCTCTAAAAACAAGAAAGCATTCAAAGAGAGATGTTGAGAAAGTGCATCGAAATATTTCCAGAGCAAGTGATGGAATAGAAAGTCTTTAATTTTGTCTTTTTGTGGTATAAATAGGCAGTATATGTCTATTAAAACTAATGATTTGTGAGGTTTTTATGGATAAAAAAGAAGAAGAACTATATATGTCTGAGAATGACAAGCTGCCAGAAAAGCCAATTTATGTTATAGGAAAATCCTTTCCGCATGACTCTTCTGGCCGTCCTACAAAAGAGGGTTGGAATGAGCTTTCTAATACTTTGTCAGTTTTTTCCGACAAGAGGTTTGAGACTGCAAGGTATATCATGGTGAAGGATGGAAGAATAATCCGTCATATAGGAGTGTCTTCATGCTCTCCGTCATCAACAATAATACAACCTGATGATGATTTTATTTTCTCATTAAGAAATTATGCTGAAAAAACTGATTCCAAAGTGATTTTCATACATAACCATCCTTCTGGAGACATAAGACCAAGTGAAAATGACATAACACTTACAAAAAAACTTGAGAATAATTTCATAGACAATGAAGGAGTGAACAGATTCTGCGGCCATATAATTCTAGATCACGGAAATTATGGTCTTTATCTTCCTGAAACAGGCTGGAAATCTTTAATAGATGGAAAAATACAGGATATTGGTAACATGAGTGGTGTTTATGTTGAATCGACATCCTTGTATGGAATAAAAATCAAAGGCGAAAATGATTTGCTACTTCTTGCTGCAAAAGCTGATCAGCTTGATGATGGAATTTCTTGGAATAGAACAAATTGGATACCCGCCTGGTTTGCCACGCCCAAAGGTCTTGTAAAGAATTTAGAATATATAAACATTTCTGAATTCAATGATGTACCTTTATTAAAAACTAAAATTCGCTCATTGGGCAGGGACAGCCGCTCTGAATTTATTTATTTAACTCCTGCAAATTTAGAACAGAATTTAATATGTGAGTCCTTTGCTCAAACAACAGGAATGGTTCGTGATGTTTGTCTTTTAAAGGATGATGGTTATGACTTTTCTAAATATAGTGGTGGAAATATTTTTGAGGAAGTATTGAAAAATGAAATAACAATTGATGATACAGACAAGTATGGCAAAGAGATTGTCGATGAAAAAATAGATTTTGAGATTAACTCAGAACAGAAAAACAATATGATTTCAAAGGAGAATAATATGGAAAAAAATAAGGAACAGGGAAAATTTGGCGACAGACTTATCTTCAATCGCAACAAAGTTGAGTTTAAAGATTTAACGCCTGAGCAGAATTTGGAAAGAGAAAAACTTTATGATGAAGTCTCTTTTAAGAATACAGCTGGTGAGAATTCTGAGTTTATGAACATAATGAACTATTTTGATTTTGCTAATCACAGAGACGAGGAAATTCTTTTTCTGCGTGCGGCAAAGGATATTGGCGGCGACATCATAAGGGATTCAGAAGGAATGTCAAAAGCTGTCGAGCAATACCTATGTTCAAAATTTGATGTCCCTCAGTCTTATAAGGACGGAGAGCATTTGACGTACTCAAAGGAGGAGTTTGACAGCTTCAAGCAGAAATTTAACTTCATCAATTTTGCTGCATTTGATATTGTTCATGGCAGAAAGGAAGCACTTAAAAATAAAAATATTGAAACACCTGAAATTTTTGAAGAATTTTTTAAGGCGCAATTTAGAGAGCCTGTATCACAGGAAGAAACTTTGTCAGCAAAAGAATTCAACAAGGCCGTGGCTGATGAAATTGAAAAAATGGAAAAAGAAAATGTTTCTGTTAATAACGAAAATAAAAAGGTAATAAAGGAGAATAATATTATGAAAAATTATTTTAACGAATTATCAGTGAAATTAGGATTGAAAGATGATGGTGCATTTAATCAATTTTATAATAATCTTTCATTGGATAATAAGGATTTATGTGATTATAAAGAAATGGGTTCAACTGAAAATAATCCTTTTGCTAGTCAAGAATTAAAAATGTTTAAAAATAAATGTGATGCAGTGTATTATCCAAAGACTAATACATACCATATTTGTATATTTGGAGATGAAAGAAGTGATTATTATTTTGATAAAGACTTTAAACCTATGACAGAGGAAACTTTTGATGCTGCTAATCCAATAAATATTGAAACAATAAATGAAGGAAAGCATATTAACACAATAGAATTTCTTTCACATCTAAAATCTAAGGAGCTAAGTTTTAAAGCAATTGAGGTCGTAGATTATTCTGAATTTGCAGGTATGCCAAAGGCTTCCTATTATACAGTGAAAGATAATACTAAAGACCCTCCATTATTAGAAACATTTGTTTCCGATGAAAATGGAAATATTTTAAATTCTGCTTTGGAAAAACAAAATTTTATTGATAATAATAGACATAATCTTGTTGACTTTTTTGATCATAATAAAAACAATCAAATAAAACTTCCTTCTTATGTTAATGATTTTGTTAATAAAATAAATAATGAGTTCTTAAGTAAAAAAGATTTCAATTTAGGTACAGAAGTAAAGAATATTTCAAAACAAGCTGTGGAGTTTTCTAATTTTATTAAATCTAATTATATTAGAAATAAAGAGAAGCAAAACACAAAGCAAACTAATGAAATAAGCTATCAAACTTTTCAAAAAAAATCCAAATCAAAAGATGTCGCAAATACAGAGGATAAATCAGAAAGCACACAAGAAAAATTGCATGAACCCGAAGCTTCTGAGAGTAGTCAAAATATTTCAGAGCCTGTAATAGATAAAACAAAAGATAATAAGATGGAAATTCTCCAGGAGCAGCTGAAAAGGGTGATGGATAAACTTGACAAAGTTATACAAGAAAATAACGAGCTGAGGAAGGAAAATGAGCTCTTAAGAGAAAATGGAAAAAATATTCAAAATCCGCAGGAAGCGCATGAATATAATTCTTCTTCTGAAAAGTCTAATTACAATAAAAGAAGCATGGAACCAAATTCTTTTACCAGAGAAAAAGCATTTATTGCCAATGCAAAAGTACCACCCTTTGGCCGTCTTGTTGATGGCAAAATTGAAATTTTAAAAGACTGCAGATTTCAGGAAAGATTGGAGCATGAATGGGACAATACGCAGAATAAAGTTATTCTTATCCATCCAGAGAAAGATGGAAAAAACACAAAAATTGAGATGTCTGAACTCGACTACTACAAAATTATAAATAATTACGAAGAGCTTGAGAAAACAAAGAATTCCGTTACTCAAGATTCTTTTGAATGGATAAAGGCGCATGAGAATTATAACAAAAATCTTTTGCTTGACGAACATAAATATCGAATCAATACAACAGAAAATTTTCATCACAATTTTAAGGTGCGTTGTTCAATCAATAAGCCAAGAAATCCAGAGGATGCGATTCTTGAGGCAAAGCAAATTATTGATGGAATGTCAAAATATGAAAAGAGCAAGTTCAATAAAATGAGACATGAAATGGGTTCTGAAAAGTTCGACAGGATGCTAATTAATGAATTCACGTTGAATGTTGGTGAACGTGATATGGACAAAGCTACTTTTAAGACGGAAGGTGTTAATGAAATATATTATGATGCAAACAAGGAACTTACGGAGCTTCCTGTTGGCGCAAAAATTGGTAAAACAGATTTCAAGGTAGGAGATTCAATCACAATGGCAATAAGAACAAAGGGCTGGAATGGCAAGGTTCGTAAAACGCCTGCTTCTGATTTTAAAATCGTAAAAGTCAGCAAAGATTTTGTGCCAAACCGTGCGATCGTTTATAGCGAAAAATCAAAAGCGTCTTATTTACTCCCTCTTGATGAACTTGAAAGACAAATAGTAAGAAGTCAAAAACAAAAAACTAAGGAAGAAAAAAGACAGATTGCAAAAGACGATAAGCTTTATGGATATGAAGGGAGGTCATAGGCTTTTTTAGAAACAATCTTGATTTTACTATTGATTTTTTCAAGTTTCCTTGTTATACTTAATATAGTAAGAATCAGGAGGCAATCTATGTTTATTTGTTTAGTTTCTATACTTTGTTTTCTCTTAGCAGAAGCTTTTTGTGGAGCGGTGATAATTGGTATCATAGCTTTGGTTGTTGGTGTTGCGGCTCTTGTTGAGTTTCTAACTTCATACGGACTTATTATTCTTGGTGTAATAGCGGGGGTTGTTGCTCTTGTTTTTATAATAGGAAAAATTCAGGATCAAATTGAACTAAATTCTTGGTGCAAAGAACATTTGGCTGATTTTGAAAGGGGAATATAAATATGAGTTTTTGGAAAGCATATTATGATGAATTGCCTGAAGAGCCAGGCGATTATCTTGTTGTTGTTAATAATAATGGTATTGCCATTGACAAGCTTCATGTTGAAACCAGTCTACCACAGGGGGGAATTCTTTTATGGTGGGAGGATTATGAGGAAAGAATAACTCATTGGTCAAGAACTCCTTCACCGGACGATAAGAACTGGAACAAAGGAAAAGCTCCTGATGTGGCAGGACGTTATCTTGTGTTGAATGATGATAATAATGTCTGCATCGATAACTTCTGTCTAAAGTCTGATATTAACATGAATGGCTGGGATTTGAATGGCGGGCATGTGAAAGGCTGGATGTTTCTTCCTGAATTGCCAAATGAATCATTAAACATTTAAAAACTGATGCAGAAAAAAATATGAAAAAATATCTATTTATTTGTTTGCTTCCTTTTTTACTTATTTCTTGCAATTGTATATGCGATGACAGTGACACAGGCTCTCTTGTTATTTCAAATAATTTTGAAAGTTCAACTGCTTATATTTCTGAAGTTTTTGTAAAGGAAAAAGAAGATTCCGGTTTTGTTATGGTTTACAGTGGCAGAATAAATAATTCTAGTTCCTATTTTATAAAATTAAAGACAGGCCTCTATTCTGTAAAGGTCTGTGTTAATTATTATTATTTAGATGGTGCATTTGAAACTACGAAGTATTTTAATACAGGTTATAATATTTATGGAACTCTATCAAATAAAGAAGGCTTGTATGTTGCTTTTGATGGAGAAGGCATATATTTTAATTAGTTAATTTATCTGAAAAAAAGTCCTGTGGTAACATCTTCCAATATTTATCACATAATTTTAATATTGTATTAAAATAATATTGCGACCATAACGATTGAGGGCATTCCTTTTCTGGCCTATAATAATCCCAGCGGTGAAACTGTCCCGCAATTATTTTATCTCTTATTGAGCGTATATTCTGCAGAATCATATTATAAGCCACATATTTAGGGCACCGATTTGTTCTTGAATAAGCAGCGATATTTTTGCCTGCTTGGTAAATTATGCTGTAAACGATTGAAAGAGGCAGCTGTTTTGTAACTGTCTTGAAAAAATCATCTGTTTCCATACCTATTTCATAATTTATATTAAAATAATTAAGAACATAATCAAATAAAGCACGTGCTTCTCTATACACAATTTGCTCCCATATAAAGGAATCATTCTTTGGATAATCAAGCATCCAGTCTTGTGGATTTAGAAATTCTCTAACAATATCAGGACTTTCAATAACTTCTTTTATATTAAGTTGAAACTGTACATTCATCAAATCATATTGAAAGGTATTATTTTTATAATCTGGTGTAAAATAGTCCAATTTGCTTTTTGGTGAAAAGACTATCTCATGCCCTAGCAGAAATCCTGTCAAAACTGAATACAATTGTCCATCGCTAGGAAAAATTTGCATCGAACATGCAGAAAAAGGCTTTAAGGTTTTCATGTCATCTTCAATGCCTGCCTGCATAAGGGTTCCCAATAGGATTTTATCGAAGTATGTTAATTCTTTAAATGGGGTTGGAGCAAACTTTTCAAAATCTATTCGTTCCCAAATGAATCTCCTTTTTGCTTCTAACTCTGATTTTTCCAAATCGTTCCGAAGGTTATTACAAAAATCGCATTCGCAAGACGAAGTATCTTCATGGCCACAAGAGTTGCAAAATAATACATTGTCATTACAACCTCTGAATTCATCACGTGGATTTTCTAGATAAAAAAGATTTTCTTCACAATTAGGACAAATTTCTTTTGTTTCTTTTAATGGAAAAATATAATGACATTTTCCTAATGAGAACTTAGATGTACTGATTTTATATTTTTTTTTAAGTTCCGTGCTTTTCATTCCTGAAAAATAATCTTTCCGTAGATTTTGAATTTCATCTTCCGAGAGGTGTGAAACTGTTTGCAGTAATTCATCTCTAATTTTCTTAATACTTTTTATTGTTTCATCTTCCATTATTTATCTTCCTTACTTTCATTTGTTGTTTCATTATCTTCATCTTTTTCTTTCAATGTAAAATATTTTGGAATACAAATAGCCTCATAAAAATAAAAAATAGTTTCATCAGTAAATTCAAAAACATGTTTACATCTGTAGAATGAATAGGCATCGAACAATACTGAGTGAAAGTATTCCAACTTATTTGAATCAATGTCATTTGCCATTACAATCTTGTAAATCACGCAAAGTGCATTAAGAAGGTTGATTGAATAGTTTTTAACTGATTTGCTTGGATTTGTTTTTCCCAAAATATAATTCAAGAGCTTATTCTTGATGTTCTCGATATGTATAAGAAAATTATTTTCAGGAGATAAATTGCTTGAAATATAATTGAATTTTATTTTTTCAACGACAGAAGGCTGAATTAAACTCGACAGTCTCTTAAGATTTGAATCCATTATTTTTTTGCTTTGCTTCCCGTAGCTTATTTTAAAAGTCTTTCTATTCCAATTGCCTTGTGAAACATCTGGATGATTTTTTTTAAGCCATAACAACGCTTTTTTTACAAGAACATTTGTTTTTATCATATTGGCATTGGATTTATCATATATTAATTGATACCATGTATTTGTCCTCGAAGGAAAAGCACGCATTTTATAAGAAGGGCCCATAAGAAAATTAAATTGCCCAATTTCATCTGGACTAAGAAAAAAAACAACATCAAAACTGCTAATCGGCTTAATCCAGCGGCCTGTGCAATGATTGGCTGTATTAAGTATGGTTGCTAATATTTTTCCTATTATTTCTGAACAATGATTTTTAGATTCAAAATCCAGCGAATCGCAAATATTTTCAAATTCATGCTTTGTATAAAAGAAAGGAATATAATTTCTAAATTCTTTCTCGTACATGCTTGTTAACTTTTTGTCATACGCCTCATTGCTTTCATTATTGCTCATTCATTTTCTCCTTTTCATCGAAAATAACTCTGTCTACTATTACATTTCTATCAAGCTCGTCCTGAAAAACATATCCTGGTGTCTCTTTTGCGACATCAAAAGACTGAACACACCTTATGATTAAATATTTGCAACCGTCGAAAGTGTCCTTTTCATGAAGCTTACTTAAATATTCCTCTGCGGCTGGCACAGAGTTAAAGATAAGGGAGTCGGACAAAGGATGCTGATAGCTTGGTGCATCAAAAAAAGGAAGAGGATTCCATTCAACACCGCAAGCCTTCATCTGGCTTTTATAGCAAAGAAACTGCAATAAATTATGGAAAGCCTTGTCCTTTGAATTCGGGAATATTCTTGCAATCTTGTAGTAATCAATGTTTGTCATGCTTAAATAGCCGAAAGTTGTAGGCGCAAGACTTCCCATCTTCGCTAAAGCCTCCGCTTCGTCCTTGTATTTCTTTTCAACCTTTATGTTTCTAATTTCACCTGCTCTTAAATTACTTTTCATACTTGAATGATGTAATTTATCATCTGGAGTGAAAATATTGTTTTTTTTTAAATCGTAGTGGGCATATAAATTTAATGCTAATAATTGCAAACACATAGTAATCAAAATCAAAAGTGGAGAAATGTATTTAATATAAATTCCATTGCCACCAACTATCAATCTGGAAAAAAATATTGAGCCTAAAACTATTCCATAAATCAATGTAGCTACTACTACAAAAGAAATTCTTGTTTTTTTCATTTTTCTTCCTGTTCCTTGTCTATAAATACAGCGGCTTTCTTTTTTGCCTCAGAACCAAGGTCTTCGTAAACTCTTATTGCGACATGCTCGTCTGTCTCTTTAAGCTTTAGGCGGCATAGCACGGAGCATAGAATCCTCATTTCATTCACATCATTTTTTTTGAATATTTCGCTTCTTCTTGATATTTTCAATGCGTCTTTTTTTTCCTCATATTCAAGAAGGCCCCATTTAGGAGGCAGAAGTTCTACAGGAATTATTCCGGCAGGTGCAATATACCACCTCTGGCTACCCATTCCGTTCTCCTCTAAAGAAGGATTTCTAAAAGGCTTATCCTTCAATTCCTTCAGAAAATCGGAGCGTGAGGTTTTCGCCTCAAGAAGAACTGTAATTCCCCGT
>Ga0172378_10001478_pt1 | contig 21761 bp, 27 predicted proteins | sample GrowelOW332metaG_FD_119755 | JGI IMG/M metagenome (GOLD analysis project Ga0172378, IMG submission 119755) | Groundwater microbial communities from an aquifer near a municipal landfill in Southern Ontario, Canada - Pumphouse #3_1 metaG | ecosystem: Environmental > Aquatic > Deep subsurface >... | reverse complement strand
ATAAATATGGAAAAATTTGGATGGTGGAGTACCTTTAAACTTAGTATTGCTTATGCTTTATTAAAAAATGTATTAAAAATAAAGAATATGTACTATAAATATGATTATTCTATGCTAAAGAAATCATTTGGAGGATTACAGAGCAGCCTAGTCTATCAAGTATTGAAGGGTTTTGATATTACACCTAATGGATTGAATAATATAGCTAATAATCTACCATATGAAGTACCTATTTTTATTGATAAATTTGATAGTAGTTTGTGGGATGAATCAGGTTCATTTATAGGATTTAGAGATATTTATAGGAAACTTGTAAATAATAATATGATTGTATTCTTCTGTGGAGCTGTTTATTTTATAACAGAATCCAATAATATTGTAATGAATCAGAATATTATTGATGGTATTGATGAAATACAGGAAATAAAGTTAGATAATAAAGGACAAACTTTGTTTACTCCACATACTTTTAAAATTACAGTAAAAAAGGATGATGACGGTATATATCATATAAAAGATAGACATCAATTAACATCCGCTAGAAAAATGTATAATATACCGAATATAAAAAGAACTAAAAATAAATAGCTTTTTATTTGGTAGTTAGAAATGTAATTACTATATTAGCAGAATCAAAATAATAAATTATATGAATGATTTTTTAGACAGATTAAAAGAAGAAAAAAGTGAGCTTAATCTAAAGATGGACTCATTAAGAAAATTTATGGATAGCGATAAATTCGCTGAAATAGATAATGTACAAATGACATTGATTAATGTGCAATTAAGTGCTATGGAAACATATAGTCAATGTTTACTAGAGAGAATAGTTAGATTAGACATAACTAACTAAAATATAGCGTTACTCGACAAGGAATGCGCAAAGAGCCTATTGATAGCGTGGCGAATAAACTATTATATAGGCTCTTATTTTTAACTGAGTTCATCTTACCGTTCGGAAGAAGGAAATCGAGAATCGCTAGGGCTAAGATTCCTAGCGTTTCTTGCTTTAAACAAGTACTAATATGATAGATTTGAATAAACTAGATGAAGATATTACTAATCTTCTTGAGAATGAAACAGAAGAAGAGTTGAATGATTGGTTAAAGAAAGAAAGAAATAAGATATTAAAAGAATCAAAACCTATTCCTAGTGATATATCTAAATTAATTAATGAAAACTTTTGGGAATTATTAGAATAAAAACAAATAGTTATGGCACTATGTTTATATAAAATAGAGCATATTGATGGATGTTTTTGTCATCCTAAAGCTGGTGTTAGAAAATGGCTGAAAAACCAACGTAATAGATGGATTCGTAAATGGAATAAATATGAAGTACCACCTGTAAAATATAGATGTGGTTGGGAAGATTAGGAATAAAACCATTTTCCTGACGTCGGGAATATGGTTTAGAATAAATATTAAACAAACAATAAATGAAAGTAAAAGTAACAAAAGTAACAAACAAACAATTAGCAGATGATGCTTGCTCAATGACTATCTTTGGCAAAGGAGGTCCATCGTTAAAGAAATTATATGCAAGCGAACATTCTCCAATCAGAACACAAACATTTAAAGTAGAATTATTCAATATTCCTTTATTTGTATCAACGCACTTACTAAGACATAAGATAGGCAGTGAACCATTTGCATTATCTTATCGACCTGACAGAAATAAGAAGTCAAAGGTATTAAAGGACTACACACAAGAGTTAAGGACACTAACAAATATACTTGTTAATGGTGATATTAATAAGAATGAATTTATTATTAAACAAGAAGAGATATTAAACGAGATAGAAACGAAGACAGATAGATATACACCCACTAACTTAATGCTTTATGTAAATGTACAAGCATTGATTAATATGGCTCGTGTACGTCTTTGCAATAAGGCATCAAATGAAACTGTTGTTGCATTTAAGAAAATAAAAGAATGTATAAAGATTGTAGACCCTGATTTATATCATTTCCTAGTACGTAATTGTGTGTATCGTAATGGTATTTGTCCAGAATTTAAACCTTGTGGATATAATAAGACAGAAATATTTCAAGATGAATTAAAAGATTATCAGAAGTTATTTAATTATAAGCAATGAAAATATACAAAGAACTAGAAGCATTTAAAGAACGCAGTAAGGTTTTAGGACTATGCAATAATTATACAGATAAGTGGAATAGCGCACAAGACACGTATGACCTTATTAAATTAGCTACTGATATAAATGGTATGCCTTACATATTAGAGTCCTTAAATGACCCGCAAATGGGTATAACAACTAAATTTGCTATTGAGTTCTTAGGAGAATACGTAAATAATAATATACCAATAGTAAATGATGGAATTGAATCTAAATTATTCATAGATACAGAATGTACAGTAATTTTATCATCTACAATAAATGGATTTCTAAATACTAATGCAAAGCTATATGTACCTAAAGGAGTAGTGTGCCACGTTTATTGTGTGAATAGCGACCTTGAAATAACAGGGAGTGGAATAATATATTTTCATAATTTATTAGAAGGGAAATGGATTAATAACATAATAAAGAAATACGAATGAGTTATTTTACAATTGCTGAGTTAACATATTCAAACACAGCAGAAGAAAAGAAAATAGATAACGAACCTAATTTTGAACAAAAACATAATTTACAAAAACTAATTGATGTTATCCTTGACCCAATTAGAGATAAATATGGAAAATCAATTATAAGTACTAGTGGTTTTAGATGCGTTAAGTTAAATAAGTTAATAGGTGGGGTATCAACAAGTGACCATCTAAAAGGTAAAGCAGACGATATTGTAGGGACACCTAATACATTAGTTGAGAATAAGAAATTGTATAGTTTAATTAAATCTATGGATTTACCTGTAAAACAATGTATATTAGAAAAAGGTGGAAAATGGATTCATATTTCATATGATGAAAATGATATTCGCAGACAATATTTTAATTTATAATAGAGAAAGTCCTAACCTTAATTGGCTAGGACTTCTTCTTTGTCTATGGCTGAGTATATGTAATTTATTATCAGCCTAAAATCCTTATCAGAATAGTCTAATAACACATTGCTGATAATATAATCAACAGATTCATCGCTTGTATAAATACATATATCATCCATCTTATTGTGCTTTGTGGTGATTGTATTAAAATAAGAAATAACAGTTTATTTATTTGGATATTAAATAATTTATTCTTATATTTGTTGCGTATTAATACGAAAAGATTTTAAATGTATGATAACCACACAGAATGATTATGATAAAGATTTTGTTAAGTATGTTATAGAGCAGGTTTTTACCTATTTTAAAATAGATAAAGATATTGCATTAACTTCTAATAGGAGTAGGGATGTATCGGATGCTAGACATATGATATGGTATCTTTTACACTATAACTATGATTATTCTTCTTTTCTAATAGCTAAGATATTCAATAAGAATAGACGAAGTGTTATGTCAGGAATTGCTAACACAAAATTCTTTATAGAGAATATGCCTGATGATTCAAATGATTACAATAATATAATAGAAAAAATAGAGTGGTAACTATCACAGCCACCACTCTACAAATAATATATATAAACAAATTGAAAACATTATCTAAGCCATAAATACTCTTATGCCTTTTCCTCCTTCTACGGAAGAAGACTTAATTATATCACTCATATTATTATTCATTTGATTTACTAGTGCTCTTATTGCTTTTACTTCAATAATCATTTGGTTATCACTTCCTGACCCATATTGATTTTCAAGAATATTCTTAATAGAACCCAAATAACTATTCCTTTCTGTTGCAAAATATCTAAGAGAGTTAAGGTATGATTCAATAACGCCAGCAGTCGCTTCTGTAACACCTTGTATCCCTTGTTGTAAGCCTGATAAATCAGTGCTACTAAATGTAGATGCTTTAATATCCAAAGCATCATTAAGTGATGTGAAATATCCATCAATAGATTCAGTGTAATCAGCTCTCATTGCTCTTAATTCGTTCATCTCGTTCGTAGTAATTCTCTCTCCACCTTCACTCTTCTCACCAACAAATTCATTAAACTTATCAACAATAGGTTTTACGTATTTCTCTGAAACAGTAAGTAGGGCTTGTTTTTGTACTAAATTCTTAAGGAAATCATCAAACTCATCTTTCAATGCTGTTAAACCACTACCTGTATTATAAAATGCTTCATACCAAGCATCAGTAAAATCTTGTGCAGCCGATTTTACATCAAGACCTCCAAATGCTTCTGCTCTTTCTTGTTCTAGTTCTTCTAGTTTTTTAATATTCTCTTTTTCAGCTTTCTGCCATTCTTTTATTTGGTCATTGTCAACATCCTTTTTTTTCTTTTCAGCAGCAATCATTTTTTCATATGCTTCATTTTCTTCTTCTATTGTTTTTTTCTTTTCTGCATAATTAGTAGATAAATCTTCAAAGTCATATGCCTTTTCAATTGCATCACCTAAATCATCATACTTATCTTCTAGTTCTTCTACTAACTTCTTTTGCTTATTAATAATCTTTTCATATTTAGCATCGTGCATACTATTAAATGCGGTCACAACAGAAGCTAAACCTTGAGCAGCTTGAACAGCACCACCCATTATATCACCACTTGCTATTTTAGTTATACCTCCAGCCATATCACCAAGACCTTGTATTGATTGCATTACATTTTGTACATCTGCAATAGCTTCATCACTACCGCCAAATGCACCCATAAGACTAACAACAGCTCCTCCCGCTTCCGACGCATAAGTAGTAATACCTTCTATACCTGCTTTTACTTTATCTGTTGCTTTACCACTTTTTGCAAATGCTTGTTTTAAATTATCATGTGCTACACTTAATTTATCAGTAGATTTAACAGATTTTAGTTTTTCTTTATTAAAATCTGATTCAGCCTTTTTGTATTCTTTACTATTTTTACCTGATTCTTTTTCTACTTGTTTAAGTTTCTTTTGAGCAGATGCAGCAGATGCTGAATTATGGGTACTTTCTTCTAAAACTGAATCATATTCATCTTGTGCATTTTTAGTTTCAGTTAAAGATTTTCTATATTCATTAATACCACCGGCTAATGATGTAAATGGATTTCTAGAAACAAGAGTATCATCTAATTTACTAATGCTATCATTAATGGCTTTAAAATCGGTTGGTGCTAAATCTCCATTACTAGAAGACATTAAATCATTTAACTCTTTTTTTACTCGTTTTATACTAGCAATAGACATACTAGACATATCCTCAAATACAGATTGATAATCATACGTATTTTTAAAATCCTCGTATGAAGACTTAGCAATTTCTTTTTTCTTTTCTTCACCTATTCGATAAATAGCTAATTCTTTTTCAGAATCACTTAGTGCATCAGTATCATTAATACTAGCAATCAAATCATTATATTTAGTTTCTATTTGCTCTTTTTCACTAAGTGTTTCTGTGAAATACTTTATATATGATTTAGCTCTTTCTGATATTGATTTCTTTTCTAGGTCTTCTATCTTCTTTAGATAATTATTGTATGCTTTTTCTCCATCAGTACCAATAAACTTATTTTCATATGATTCTATTGTTGTTCTAAGTTCTTTTAATGACGTTGGGGTTATTCCAAATAAACTCTCCTGTAAATCTTTTGGTACATTAATATTATCTAAATCTAAAGACATATTATAATCAGAAAAAGATTTATCTATTCTTTTAGATAACTTATCTAACTTATCTTGTGATACATCAACATCAATATCTACTTTTATACTAGCAACAGCTTGTTGTATAGTTTTTAACACATCTCCCTTAGCTTTTTCAGCTAGCTTATTTAAACTAGATATTGTGCCAGCTTTATCAAATTGAGTATTATTACTAATTGGTACACCAACAGCACTAGCAGCATCACTATATTGATTAGCAACACTACTTTTTGCTTCGTCTTTTGTCTTATATTTAATTAGTTTCTCATACTCTGAGTTCATAGTTTTAAGAAGAGATATTCTATCGTTAAGTACTTTCTTATTATCTTCACCTCCACTTGTAACTGTTTTGTTTTCAACTACTAAGTTTTCTCTAATCTTTGATATTATATCGTATGTAGCTTTTAACTTGTCGTATTCCTCAGTACTACCAACACCTTTTAAATCAGCAAATATTTGATTACTAGAAATAGCCTTAGAAGATGAAACTTTTGCAAATATATCAGACATTTCTTTATAAGAACCTTCTATATCTTTTGTATATTCATCAAAACTTTGTCCTTCTTTAATTAGATATTTGAACATATCATTTTTAGACAAATTACTATCTGCCTCAGTCATAGTGATAATAAGATTATTTATCTCATCTTGTATATGACCTGTACTAAATTTATCTCCTATTTTATTAGCATCATTTATGATATTAGTATAATATATCTTATCTACATCAGAAGCCTTTGACATTGCATCTGACATAGTTTGTGTAAATTGAGATATGTATTTCTTTGTTACATCTTTCTTTAGATTAGAAATATCAAACGGATTAACTGTTTCATTCCATTTTTTACTAGTTATTGCATTTTTAATTTCTTTATCTATGGTATTAACCATATCATCTAATTGCGTTTTTAATTCTTTTGCTTTAAAATCAACGATAGGAGTTATTTTAGAATTATTTATTTCTACCATCGTATCTTTGTACTTAACAAGAAGAGATACTGCGTTTCTTATTTCTTTTGATGGTCCTACTTCTATTTCTGTAAATAACTTATCACTAGAAGTACTAGAAGTCATTAACTTACGATATTCTTTTAATGAAAGACTTACGTTTTCAGATTGCAATGTTAATTCTTCTATATGCTTCCTAAATGAATCATTATCTAATTTTATTTTACCAGCTAAAGCATCTGATATAGCATTTTGTATTATACTTTTTGCAGCTATTTTATCAACACCTTTTTCTATTAATTTATCAACTAAATCTCCCTCAGAACCCATAACATCTTTTCTTAATGTTTCGTTAGCGGAAGAAATCATTTCCTCTTGGTTCTTAGCATTAATATAACTGTATATACTTTCAGTTACATCGTCATATCTACCTTTCATTGCTCTTAGGGCTTCAATCTTAAGATAATCAGTTGGAAGTATCTCTTTATAAGTCCTATGTAGTTCATCTAACGCTTCTTTCTGTTCAGTAGACCCATCGGCTGCATCTACGGCTGCCTTTGCTAGGTTTTGAAAATTACCAGACAGTTTACTTGCTTCATATAAACTTTCATTTGTAATTTTATTAAATTTTTCTTGTTCTGCACTTGCTGAACCAATAGCTTCTGATATAGCATATACAGCTCCAATAATAATAGAACCAATAAGAATATATGGATTAGCTTTAGCAGCTAAATTAAACCCTGTTTGTGCCACCGTTGCTGCTTGTGTTGCTATTACTTGTCTAGCTGTATATGCCACCATTAATTTAGATACAGATAGTCTAACTTGTTCCACTGCTAATAAAGCAATAGAAATTGTTTTATATGTAGTAAATCCTAATATAAGTGGTTTAACTATATTCGCAATAGTTTCCCAATTCATCATTACATACCTTAACAAATCTAATGTTGATTTAATTGCCCCCTCACTTTGCTTTCCAATATCATTATACATAATATCCAAAGCATCTTTAAGGTTATTAATCATACCAAGAACAGTATTAGCTTGTATTTCCTGCATCTTGTAGAACATACCACCCTTTTTAGTTAAATCATCAAAGACATCAGCAACATCTTGAAAAGAGACCATACGTCTAGATACTTTTTCAAAGATATCACCTACAGACACAGCGTGTCCTTCCAATTCGGTAAATTTATCAGATAATTCACCAAGAATATTAATACCCGCCTCACTAAATTGTCTTAACTCAGTTCCTCTAAGGTAATTCGCTGCTTTAACTTGTCCGTAGGCTAATATGAGTCGATTCATATCAACTCCCAAACCAGCAGACACATCAGCAAGTTGCTTAGTTGTTTCAAATAACTTACTAGTTTCCACCCTATAAGCTGCTAATTGCTTAGTGTAAGTAAGCAATCCTTTCAATCTAAATGGTGAACTTACTGACAATTCAGTTATTTGAGCAAAGAGTTTATTTGCTGCATATTTATCTTTGAGAATTGCTTGCAATGCTTTCTGCTGTAATTCAAATTCACCACGTACTTGAACCATAGAACGAAGGAATTGCTTAACCTGATTAACACTAAAATAGATTGATGCTGATTGAATAAGTGCTTTTAAAGTAGAGTTAGATTGAGTAAAACTTTTACTCATAGATTTAGTAGAAACAATAGCTTGTTGATTAGCTGTATGTAATCTCTTAACAGCAATAGAAGCTTTATCTAATTCCTTAGTATGGTCTCCTTCTGTATTCTTTAGATTCTTAGTAGCAGTATTAATTGCATCTATTTTTCTTGACCTAGTAGCTAAAGAAGCCTCAGACATATTCATAGCCTTATTGTATGATGCTAAGGTTTTTTCAGCTGCTTTTTGTGCTGATGCTTTTTCTTTTTCGGCTTTGGCTAATTCTTTAGCTTGTGCAGCCGCTTGTTTATCATTAGCTGCACTTTCTTTAGCCGCTGCTAATGCTTCTCGTTTGGATTGTACTTCTTCTGTACTGTATTTAGCTTTTAATTGCTCAATTTCAATAGAACGTATTCCAATACTATTATAGTCTTGCTTACTTTCATTAATAGCTATTTGCTCTATTTGAGCTTGCTTCTCAGCATTTGCAGTTTCTTTAACTAGAGCATTAAATTCTCTTTGATATGTTATTTCTTCTGCTTTTTTTGTATTAAGTCTAGTAATTTCATCTGATATATCTGAATAAATAGCTTTTTGATGTAAAGTGGCTTCTTCTTTATTTATACCTGATAATAATAATGTATATTGTTTTAGTTTTTCATTAATAGATGTTAATCCTTTCTCATCCATATTAGAAGTAGAAGATGGAATCTTATTAATACCGCTGCTCTTTAATGTATTATTAAGCTCATTAATCTTACCTGCTGCATAAACAGCATCACTACCAAGTTCTTCTATTGCAGAAGACTTAGATGATTGAGAGCTATTCATCTTAGACATAGCTGCTGATGCTTCTGTTATCTTCTTAACAAAGGCATCTACATTATTAAGATTAGTGCTACTAAAATCCTTATTTATTTTACTTGTTGTATCATCAGCCTTTTTCGCTAAGCTATCTAGTGCTTGTTCAGCTTTACCTAAATCACCTAAAAAAGACGCAACATCAGCACTTAGTTCAAAACCTGTACTATTTTCACCTGATTCATTTGCCATATTATATATATATTATTGAATTGGTTATATTGTAGGAATAAGACCAATAATTGTTTTTTCTCTTTCTTTCTTTTCTTTCTCTTCTTTAGAAGCAATATATTCTGTATGTGAATAATCTAAACTTGCAATCTTAATTTGTGGTATAGTCATATCCCATAAATATTCATTTCTACTACACCAAGGATTAGCTTTTAGAAAATCACACATTTCTCCAATAGCTGTTCTAGCTATTATTCCTTTAGTTCGTCCATCATCGTCCTCCGCTCTGTCAGCATCTGCAATAACATCGCTGTCGACTTTATATTCGCAAAAAAAAAGCCAACATCCATCTTTTGTATGATTTCTAGGAACAAACTTAATAACTCTTTTTGAGTTGTATTATTTAGTATTATATCATATACTTCATCAAAGTTCTTTTCTATCTTATGCAAATTATTTAATAATGCATACGTTACTATCTTACATAAAACAGGTATTTGCGTAGCCATAGCAATCATAACAGAAGCCGTTTTATCAGCTGATAACGTTTCTACTTCTTTAATCTTTACAGCCTCCTCACATATCTTAATCAAAGTACCATTCTTCAATGCTCTTACTTCAAAATCTGTACCTTCAAATTTAAATAGAGTAGGTGTATCAGCCATTATTTCTACTAGTTTTGCTCTAGCTTCATCTGTAATCTTATCTTTTACGTTCATATATATTGTTTATTAAAATAAAAAGGGCAGAGCAATTAAACTCCGCCCTTATTTTATAATTAGATATACACTATTATAGTGTTAATTTACCATCTTTTATAATAGCGTAAGCAGAAGTAACAGTTACTTCACCAGCGTCTTTAGTAACCTTGTATTCCTTAGAATACGCTGTTCCTGACAATGCACCAAGTACCATATTAGAACTTAATGATGTACCTGTAATCTTACCTGCTAGCATCACTTTAGGTACTTCTATGATATCATCAGAGCTATCAAATACGAATTGCATCTTAGCATATACATATTTGTATGTAGCAGGACGATACGCACTACCTGTATCATCAATAGTATAGCCAAGGCACTTCTCTAAGAACTCATTAGGAATCTCAGCAGAGCTAAGTGCAATAGTCACATCGCCTAATGTTGGTATCTGAAAAAGTGGTTCATCTTTTGTCTCACCTGCAATACTATTAATTGTAGGTTCTGCTTCATCAATTGAAACTGTATCAGCAACTATATTCTCTAAATCAAATGGAGCATTATCACCTTCTAATAAACTTGAAGTCCAAGGGTAAAGAAGTACTCGTGTTAATTTACCTAATTTTCTTGACGTTGCTATGTCTTGTACTGTTATTGCCATAATATTTATTTTTTATATTTTAAAAATTCTTTTATTATAGTACAGTTACCTGTACTGTTATTACATTACTAAAATAATCTGTATCATCAACCTTTGATGGATTAGAACGGATTTTACTTAACATATACTCATTATTCTCATCTTGAAATTCACTTATAATCTCGTTTAGTGATTCTTCCATAAGTTTCAATGCATTTGAGTTTTTTGTTCCTCCTTCATTCTTAGCACACAACCATATATAAGCATTTACTTTTATAGGGGTCGTTTTTAAATTAATTCCATTCGCTAAATCTATAATAAGTATTGTGTCGTCAGTACCTTCTTCTAAAACTTCAGGGAAAAAACCTATTACAAGTTTTTCTGATATACCGAAAAATTCAGTATAAAGAAAATCCTCAATTGATGATATGTTTGCGTTTTTGTTAATTTTATCCATATTCTTCTAAATTACCTTTATATTTTCTAGTTAATGAATATACATCATCTCTAATAATATCCTTAATAACCATATATTTCCGTTTAGTTCTTATTCCACTCTCTAATATTCCTCCATAGAACATTGCAGCAAATACAACAAGTACTAATCTATCTTTGTCAGCAGTAGCTAATTTATTCTTTATAACTTTATCAATTTCAGAACTAGCATTTTTACCTTTGTTAGAACTTGTTGCTACGTTACGAGAGCGTTTAGTTGCTACTATTTCACCTTTATAAAATATGGCATACGCATAACTAGAAACTAAATTACCTGTTCTATCTTGGTAGTCTTTTTGCTCGATAAGATTGTCTAGCATTTCGTCTGCTTTACTAGTCATATCAGCAATCATTACATTAAGATTACCTCCCTTAGTTCCTGAACTGTTACCTAAATTCCAATATTTGTTTGCCATATTCTTTTAGTTATCTTTATCAGATATATATAGGTTAATTCCTAGCTGACTAGGGAATAAAGCTAAAACCTTACCATTAATCCTAAAGCCGAAAGCTGAGGAATCTAAAATATCGCCCCTTAAAATAGTTATTGGGCTTATTAGTGGCAAAGAAACAACAAATTTACTCCCTAATACAGTAGAATTAATAGATGCAGAAGCTTCAGTTATATCACACACAGATGTTAAATTAAATAAATTAATGAATCTATCACTTTTAGGTGATGATGGAACAATATTCTTTGGTTTAGATTCGTATATATTACCATTTTCATCTCTAAGATAATCATCATCTACCTTTAGCGGAAAATCATCATCCTTTAGATTGAGTAAATCAACACTCCTCTTAATTGTACATTCATAGGGAAATCTTTTAATAATTTTCATATTTTGATTCATCTATAAATTGAATAACCCCATTTGATTCTTCTAATCCTTCAAGTTTAGCATCTCCATATTTATTATACACTGAATAGATTATATTATAGAGTTTTATTCGTTCACTAACCGTCTGTGTTCCGTATGTTTGAGAAAATCCATTATGTGATTGACTAACAGAAGCAAGTGTTGTAGGTGCAGTATATGCAACATACAATAAATCAGCTGTTAATAAATCAATATCTTTTACAGATAATGAATTGTAATCAGTTACAGCGGATACAGACCTATCAAAGATGATACGTGTATACACGTTATCATCAAATTGATAAGCTGTTAGCCCTTTTACATAGTCTATAATATTAAATTCCATTATGCACTAGCTTTTTTGTAGTTAATACACCAGTGTTTATTCCACTCATCCAATACAGGTTCATAACAACCAATAACCTCAGTAATCCACTCGGGCATACGTCCGTTTGTATTAACACGATTCATCATTGATAATAGACCACCTTCCATTTTAGCAGTTGCAAAAGTTGAAATACCATTAAGTAAATCATACTCATCAGAAGTAGCCCACATTAATTGACCTTGATAACCTGATGGAGAAAGAACAATAATACCATCTTTCCAACCTTTCACAGCAGTAGAAGTAGTTACACCTTGTATAAGTGTTTCTTCTACCATTAATTCAATTGGTGGTAAGTAATTACCATTAGCTGTATTCCAAGCCTCATATGATTCCTTAGTTGCTAGATATCCACTAGAAAGAATAGAACCATTAGCTTGACTATATGTCATAATAAGGTCTCTTACTTGCGTATTCTTCAAGAAAATATTATAGAAGAAATCCTTAGGCATTTTAAGAGAAATAGGACCTGTATAATTAGTCTCATCTCTATAATCCTCAACTAGATTACGAATATCGTCAATAATAGTTGCATCAGCATCATCCCAAGTTTTTAATCCACAAGCGATATCTCGTTTTGTAGAATCAGTTACTTCATAAGGGGTAGTGATTGGAATATCATAACCATCAGCTAAATAATCGGCATTAGAGAATCTTGTTGTAGATATCTTCTGTGCAGCCATTAAGTTAATAGTCATATTATGAGAATCAAGCATATTACCTACATAATCAATATACGCTTTGAATAATTGTAAATTACCTTGTAATTCTTTATCCAATTTATCATATACTTGCTTATCCTTACCAAGTAAAGTATGACTCTTACCAAAGTCACCAATAGAACCTGTACGAGCCTTAGGACCACTGAATCCCTCTGATGGCATATCAGAATACTTAGCACGTGACATCGCATTAGTTGTACCTTTAATCTCAGTCTCATCTATTGAGTAAAGAGATGCACCACTTGAATTAGTAAGCAATGGAATACCACTTTTGAAAAAGTATTTTTTCCAATAACTATTTTCGTACTTATCAACCCATACCGAATCTACAAGAGATTGGAAGACTTCACTGTCTTTATAAATATCTGCGAAGTCAACTAAAAATGTGTTGTCAGTCGCTAGAATAGTTGCATTTGTTTTATCTATCTGCATAATTTTTATTTTTTAATATTAAAGTTGATAAAATTCTTCAACTGCGCTCTTATTAGCTGGAGCAATCTTAGGAACAATTGCTAAGTCAGCAATGATAGTACAGTGCATTTTAGGCGTGATTGTCAAGACATTATTAAAATTATCTTCCATAAGCTCTGCCATATCTTTCTCTGCGATAAAGTTATCATCAAAAATAACATTAACCTTAGTAAGTAGAGGAGCGACATTTTCACCAGCTTCTGCGGCTTCTACATAAACATCACCTTTAGTACCTGTACCCAATGAACCTGCTGTAATAGTTACTTTATATACATCTACGTCATTAAGTGTAGTCTTAACCATAGTCGTACAAGCAACACTTTTACCTGTTGATGTAGCTGACGTTGGTTCTGCTGTAATAAATAGACCTGTTCTCATATTATGAGTATAGTCTGTATTAAGGAAGTACACGTCTGTGTCTTCTGCTGCTAAATCTTGGGCTAATACGAATTGTCGCAAAGGATATGATTTTCTTGACTTGTATTCAAAATAACCAAAATCACCTGCGAATATTACATCACCAGCCTTTAAATTTCCTGCTAGGATAGAACCCATCCAAACTTGCTCATTCCAAGCATTTTGTTTGAAAATAGGTCTTCCACCACCTTGAATCGCCCGACTTCTCGAACTTAATCTGTTTAAATTTACCATCTCTTTTTATTATTTTACAATTGTTTTTAATTTAGCAAATGCCGAAGTATAATCAATAGGCTTACTTCCCTTGCTATCATTTACTGAGTTAGTATCGTTAACGGAAGCCTTCTTTATATTAAATGCTTCTACTATTTTGTTTGAAACCTCGTCAACATCTGTATCTTGAGTTATACTAACAATATGCAAGTAGCTTTTAATGTCTGCTTCGTTCTTGATACCTTTATTCTTAAGCGTATCTGCTAACAACTCTTTCTTCTTAGCAATAGAAGTTTTTGCTTCGTCTTCTACTCTTTGTCTCTTAAGAATATTAATTTCGTTCAAAATTGCATCTAACTTAGAATCTGATTCAGGAGCTTTATTATCAGCAACTTTATCATTTACTTTATCAGGTACTTTAGATTCCTCTAATTTCCTTAGCTTTTCTTTTAATTCCTCAAACTCACTATTCTTTTTATTCTCAAAGGATTTAGCGAATACTGAATTATCATTCCTCATATTATTTTCATTAATTTTCATTAATGGTAATATTTCCTCAACAAAAGCACTCATTTCTGTTTCTTCTGTTGCAAACTTAGGAATATAAATATCTAAAGCTTCATTAATTGAACGCTCTGACGTGCTTAAGGTTTCTCCATTAAGTGTCATTTTTCTGATAAGTTCTTTACCAGCATCTTCTTTATTAAATTTCATATTGTTTATATTAAATTTCTATTCAACAAAGATAACACTTATTAGTGATAAGTTTTGCATAAAATTAAGGATAGTTAATGCACTGTGCCTTATGTTAATTAAAATATGTACAATAAGTAGCTAATAATGCGTACATTTGTGTTGTATAATAAATATTAATAGTAATGGCAGGAGTAAATATAATAAAACCACAAAAAGGCTTTCAAGAAAAGTTCATAAGAAGCGTAGCTGATGTTACATTTGGTGGAGCAGCGCTTGGCATAGGTAAAGAGCAATCCATTTACAGTAACATTTTAACGCCTAATGGGTGGATAAAAATGGGTGACGTAGAGCTTGGAACAGAACTATATGCTCCATTTGGTGGAAAATCTATTGTAACTAACATATTTCCACAGGGAAATAAAGAAGTTTATGAATTAGAAACTCTTGATGGAAGAAAAACGCTTTGTGGAATCGACCATCTTTGGAATATAGTAACAAAAGGACAAAAAGAAAAATATAATAGAGATAGAAAAATTCGTTGGATAACAATGAAAACTGAAGAAGTGATAGAAAGAATGGATAATGGTAAGCCATTATATTTGCCTATTGCTGATGCACAAGATTGTGAAGATAAAAAATTTCCTATTCATCCTTATATATTAGGTCTATTGATTGGAGATGGATGCTTAACAAGAATTACTAACGGAACAGGTTTAGTAAAAATATCGAATGATGAACCTGATATAATAGAAAGAGTAGCTAAAATTTTATCATCAACATATAAATTACATACTAAAGCAAATTATAATAATAATATATATTGTGATTCAATTTGCAAAGAAATAATTAAACTTGGTCTTAATATATATTCACACGAAAAATTTATTCCTGAACAATACTTATGGGGGTCTAAAGAACAACGATTAGATTTATTAAAGGGACTAATGGATTCCGATGGTAGTGTAGGTATTAAAAATAGATTTACATATTCAACTACTGCACCAAAATTAAAAGAAGGACTGACTACTCTTTGTAGGAGCTTAGGCTATGCTATTAATTGGTGTAAAGATAAAAGAAAAAAATATAAATCAGGAGAATGTTGGAAAGGTTCAATCAGAACAAATGAAATTATATTTAGTAGTAAAAAACATATAGATAAATTTGAAGCTAATTATGAGAAATATCAAAAAGGCAACAAGAATTGCAGAAAAAATTGTTTTCTAAGAATAAAGTCAATCACAAAGGTAGGTGTTCATCCTTGTCAATGTATAATGGTAACAGATAAGAATAACCTTTATGTAACCGATGATTATATAGTAACTCATAATAGTTTTGCTGCTGTATTGTCTATTGCTCGGTATGTTGACAACCCTAATTTCCGTTGTGTTTTTATTCGTAAGAACTTATCAGAAGTAAAAATTGCAGGAGGATTATATGATATAGCTAAAACAATATATGGTGATTTCACAGATTCAAAGGAATCAGATAGTCCACGTATTACGTTTCCTAGTGGTGCTTGGATGGATTGTACCCACGTAGCAGATGAGCGTCCTAAACAGCTCCTAGAGCGTATTAAAGGATGGCAATATCCATTTATATACTTAGATGAGTTAACCTCATATAAGTTTGGAACATTCCTTAAATTAATGTCTCGAAATCGTGGTGCAAAAGGAATACCTACTTATATTAGAGGGACAACCAATCCACATAACAAACATTGGATACGTAAGTTTATTGATTGGTATGTTGGTGTAGATGGTTATATACGAGAAGATAGAGATGGTGTTGTTAGATATTTTTATATAAGTGGAGAAACAGTTGATGATGTTATATGGGGAAATACCAAGAAAGAAGTTTACTTACAATGTAAAGATGATATTGATAGAAAATTACGTGCGGTAAATAAAAACGAAACAACGTTTACTTATGAAAACTTTATTAAGAGTTTTGTCTTTTATGCAGGTAATATATCTGAAAACAAAGCACTTATTGATGGCAATAAGGATTATGTAGGAAGTATTGTAGCATCAGGAGGTAAATCAGGTAAGCAATTACTAGAATCGAATTGGAATGTTGACCCTAATGAAGTTGAAACAATACCTATCCCATCTGCTGTATCAAATGCCGCATTTTCTAACGATTCTCAAAAGAATGGTGATAGATGGCTTACTATTGATTTAGCAGACCACGGAACAGATAATTATGTAGCATTAATATGGGATGGTTTTGAGGTTATAGATTTTTCTACAATGAGTACGAGTACGCCTAAGTTAAATGCAATTAGAGCGCAACAAATACAACAGAAATATGATATAGCTAGTTCACACGTACTATATGATGCAACAGGAAATGGAAGATATTTAAGTGATTATATTGAAGGTTCAATACCTATTATATCTAATAAGAAACCTAGAGGTAAAGAATCACTTGCATATGTATTCCTAAAAGATGAATTATACGCAAGATTAGTGTGGATGCTTAATAATGATTATATATCATTTTCAGAAGGAATTGGAGAAAGAATATATCAGCATAAGAATTTATCTGACAATACAACCATACGAAAAGAATTTTGCGAAGAATGTAGTGTAGTAAATTGGAAAGACCAAATAAATGGTAAGAAAAGATTAATGAATAAAAAAGAAATGAACGCATTGTTAGGAATGGGTAGGTCAATGGATTTACTTGACCCTATGGCTTTCAGAATGTATCCTATTCTTAATTGTGATAAAGGAGAAGAATTGACCTATGGAATAGAAGAACAATATGATGATGAATCTTACTATGATAGGTTTGGTGCTAGAAAAAAAGAAAAATTTGATATTTATAACGAAAATAATTGGGCATAATGAAAATAGAAGATGTAAAAGATATAATTAGTTTTGCTGAGGTTAACGGATATAGTGCTAAAGTTAGTGATGTATCATATATTGTATTGGAAAATACATTTAGTAATAAAACACTTGCTTATCGTGCATTATTCAATAACACAGAAAATAATACAGAAGAACATATTAAAGAATATGATAAATCAGAAATGATACAATGTATTAAACAATATATGTTCTCTAACAAATATATTATTACTAATGATGAGTTAGATGAAATTAAAAATAAGGATAATATATCAGCAGAAGAAAACAGGGAAGGATTAATTAAATTAATTGGTCGTATAGAAAATGCGATGGATAATGGAAAGATGTCCCAAAAGGATGGTATTGCTAAAATGGTTGATATCCGAAGTCGATTACAATCTAAATTTGAAATGGAAAAAACTAATGAGAGAACAAATATTATTATACCACCTAGTTATAATGCTATTTGCCCATATTGTGGACACGAAGTAACAGCTAAAACAGAAGATAATGAGTAGTATAAAAGAATCAAGAAAAGAAAAGATTGAAGAACTATTGGGTACGCCTGAATTGTTGCTTCAAAAGAACCCATTTGTCAGAAAAGGAACTCTTGTAAAAAAAGATGACAATGAAGTGAAAAAGAACTCTGCAAAAAGAGTTAAAATACCCGAACGTACGTATAAAGAGATTAGTCAACAGGATTATCTTGATGAGCTTAATCCATATACGCACCAAGTGTTATTCGATGAGAATGTACCTCATATCTGTGTAAAATCAGGTGAAGCAGGTAAAATAATTGAAATAGAATACAAAAAGATGGCTATTCCATTTCAAGTTAATATTAAAGATAAAAAAGTATTACATCTTTGTGGAAATCCAACAGAGTTCACAATGCTTAAAAAAGCTCCATCTGATGAAGAAACAGACTTATTCCTAAAATTCAAAGAATATTGGGTATTAAGAAATCAAGAAGGTATGAAAACTAAATTTGTAAATGCTCAAAAATCTATGGGTGATGCAGGTTTACTTTACTATTTTGATTACAATGGAGAGATAAAAAGTAGAATATTATCATACGAAGATGGATATGTTATATGTTCACATAATGATAGGAATGGCGATAGATTAATTGAATCAGTATATTCTATTGGTGAAGACAATAAAGAAGTAATAGATAGTTGGGATAATGTTAATCATTACAGACACGAACATATTGATAATAGTGATGATTCAAAAGCAACCAATGATTGGACATTAGTTTTTACTGAACCACACGGTTTTAGTGAAATTCCATTAATAACTCATAGAGGAGAAGTAGCTTGGGAAAGAGCGCAATCTATTATTGAAACTTATGAGATAATGTATAATATTTTTACTGTTATACAAAAAAGACACGGTTGGGGAATTTTGTACATAAAAGGAAATTTCAAAGCGACAGACCAAACAGTAGCAGGAGCAATTATATTAAATAATACAGACCCAGAAGGTAATGGCTCTGCTGACTTTAAAACGCCAAATAACCCTGAGCATATGATAGAGTATATGAAGGATTTGAGGTACGAGATTCAAACAGCAGGAGGTGCTACATTCATCTTACCACAAGATATTAAGATGTCAGGTGATGTATCAGCAATAGCAATACAACTATCTCAATCTTTAGATAACGAAGAAGCTTTGAAAGGTGTATCAGAATATCAAAATGTAGCAAGTAAGATGTGTAGATTATTTAAAGAAGGTATGGCTAAAGAGTTAGTAAATAAAGGTATTAATACACAAGCTGTTACTAAATATGAATCATTATTAATAAATGCTAAGTTTGTAGTATGGATGCCTAAGAGTGATTCAGAATATAATCAAATGTTAGCTACTATGAAAGGTGCTGGTCTTATTTCCAAAAAGACAGGTATTGAAAAGAATACTCAATCTAAACCCGATGAAGAAAACAGAATAAAGACAGAAGAATTAGAAGCAGAAGAAAAGGCAGCTAAATTAGCAGAACAAACAGCTACAATAGCTGCTGTTAATAGTACTACCGATAATACATCAACTTCTACTGATACTACTTCGTTAAATGAAGAATAATAAATATAATAACATTAAATATTAAAGCGTATGGATATAATAACAATTATTGCTACTATTGTAGGAAGTGTAGGGGGAGCATCAGGACTCCTTACACTCTATACCTTACGACAGAAAAGAGATTCTTTCTCAATAGAAAATATGACGAGAGTTGTAACTGAGATAAAATCGCAACACGCATCTTTCAAAGAAGAAGCTAATGAGAAAATTGATAAACTAGAAAATAGGCTCAATAAGTTAGATTTAAAAGACCAAATGCAGACTAGAGCTATTAATAAAGGCTATCGTTGCGAACATCTATTAGCAGCAATAAATAAAAAAGCTCATTGTCCTATTATCTGTGAATTTGAAACTGAAATGAGAGCAATAGAAGGATTATCTAAAATAAAAGAATAATGGAATTAAGTGATATAGAAAAGAATAAAGTAAAAGGGCTAAGCCCGATGTTAAAGTTAGCATTAAAGCTACTTACTGATTGCATCAATAAAATTATAAATGGGGAATGTAATGAATCAGAAATATGTGAAAGTATCGCACTATTAGAACCGAAAGAAAACGGTTACGTACTTCCTGAGGACTATATGACAGTTGATGAATGCTTACGTCTATTAAATATGGATAGAGCGCAATTCTACGAAAAGGTTGTTAATAAGGATAACTTAAAAATTACTTATTTTAAAAATAAATCACTTGGATACAAACGTTCTGATATTGAAAGGTATTTACAGAAGAATAGAGATAAAGAAAGTAGAAGGCTCTTCCTTAGAAATAAGCGTAAAGAGAAAAGGAAATAGACATATCGATATATATACATAAAAGGAGAGAGTTCTATTTAATTTAGACTCTCTCCTTATTTTATGTTCTGAAACTTTTTACCATTCTATATCATCATCATCATCCTCTATTCCTTCCGAAGAATAAAACTCATTTATATTCTTCCAATCTTCTAGTGATAATTCATCCATTGATACCTCTTTTTCTTCTTCTTCTTCTATCATAACTTTATATTATTGGTTTTTTATTTATATACAAATATAGTATATTATATTTACATACACAAATAATAATCAAATAAAATAACGCACAGAGAATCAATTAATAGAAGTCAATGCTAATGTTACAATAAGTGTTACTACTGCACCTACTAGACCTATACCGTTAGCAAGCATATCATTCCAATCGAACTTACCACCAGCTCTTCGGTTTGTGTCTTCTATTGCTGCACCTACCAAAAAACAAGTAATAGTAGCATTTATAATACATACCATCACAGATAAATCAAAAGCATATAATGATAATAAACTTATTCCTGCTACAAAATACATCCCTAGAGCGTGCTTGTACCGATTACTCTCCATCAACCATTCTTTAATTTTCTTCATTTCTTTTTTATTTAAATTATTATTCAAAAAATTCATTCCAATCTACATCAACCATTTTCTTTATTGCAATTCTTTCAGCTAAGAAAGTCTTGTAATTATCTACAATAACATCAGCTTCATCACCATCGACAATGCCTAGTTGTACAGAGTTGTACTCATTGATTAACTTCTTTTCGTGGTCGCCACCCCAAAGGTATTCTATTACTGTTTTTTTAACTACTTCCTTTGATAGTGGTAGCCAAATAGTGACCTCCTCGCAATTATATGAGGTTATCTCATCTCTTTGTACTTCTGTTATTCCCCATCGGTAGAAGTAACTCCCATTGCCTTTAGCTTCAAATGCTAAAGGTCTTTTGTCATAATTTGCCATATTTATCTTTTTTTTAAAATAGTTTTTATATGTTCTTGAATGTCAACTATCCAAAATGAAGTATTTACTATTTTTTGCTGATTTGTTGTTGGACAATTAAAAAATCCATTTTCTTCTCTAGGGATAGCTAGAAAATTCAAGCTGCCATCATCTTTTATTTCGTTCATATATTATTT
>Ga0172378_10001477_pt1 | contig 21764 bp, 17 predicted proteins | sample GrowelOW332metaG_FD_119755 | JGI IMG/M metagenome (GOLD analysis project Ga0172378, IMG submission 119755) | Groundwater microbial communities from an aquifer near a municipal landfill in Southern Ontario, Canada - Pumphouse #3_1 metaG | ecosystem: Environmental > Aquatic > Deep subsurface >... | reverse complement strand
TGGAAAAACTGCCGCTTAAATATTTTGACTCTCACACACACGGCGAACTAATGTCGCTTTTTACAAACGACACAGACACGTTGCGCGACATGATGAGCCAAAGTATTCCACAGCTTTTTTCAAGCGTGATTTCTGTAGTTGCAGTCTTTATAATGATGATAATTCTAAGCCCACTTTTAACGGCGGTTATGATTGTAACAATTTTCTTAATGATGGCTTTGGCAGGAGCTATTGGCAAAAAAAGCGCCAAAGCTTTCCGCGAGCAGCAGAAGAACATTGGCATTGTAAACGGCTACGTAGAAGAGTTCATTGAAGGCCAGAAAGTTGTAAAAGTTTTTAACAGGGAAGAAAAATCAAAAGAAGAATTTGGCGTTCTAAATGACAACTTGTGCAAGGCTGGCACTGCGGCAAACACTTACGGAAATATTCTAATGCCTATTATGGGAAACTTAAGCCATGTGCAGTACGCTCTAATTGCTGCAATAGGCGCATTCCGTGTAATTACAGGCCACATGGACATTGGCTCAATTGCGGCTTTCTTGCAGTACACAAGAAGCTTCAGCCGTCCAATAACAATGATGAGCCAGCAGGTGAACGGAATATTAAACGCGTTGGCAGGAGCCGAAAGAATATTCAACGTCATAGATGAAAAGGATGAAGTTGATGAAGGCAAAGTGACATTGGTTAACGCAACAGAAACTTCAGCTTCTTCAAGCAAAGACAGCAAGATCCACTTGGTTCAGTCTTTTGCAGAAACAGGCGAATGGGCGTGGAGAGTTCCACAAGCTCTAGAAGTAAAATTATCCACTCCAGAAAACAAAGAAAAATCTTACGCAGACAACGAGGACTTCAAGCTTGTAAAATTACGCGGCGACGTAAACTTCAGCGATGTTTCTTTTGGCTATGTTCCAGAAAAAGAAGTTCTTCACCACATAGACTTGCACGCGGAGCCAGGCAAAAAAATAGCGCTAGTTGGCTCAACAGGCAGCGGCAAGACAACAATCACAAATCTTCTAACAAGATTCTACGACATTGATGAAGGCAAGGGCCACATAACTTACGACGGCATTCCGTTAAAAGAAATTACAAAGGACGACCTAAGAAAATCATTAGGCATGGTATTGCAGGACACCCACTTGTTCACAGGAACTGTTCGCGACAACATAAAGTACGGAAACCTTGAAGCAAGCGAAGCCCAAATCTTAGCAGCCGCAAAACTTGCAAACGCCGACTCTTTTATAAAGCATTTGAAAAACGGCTACGACACAGAAATTACAGGTGACGGCGGAAACTTAAGCCAAGGCCAAAGGCAGCTTCTAGCAATTGCCCGCGCCGCTGTAGCAGACCCGCCTGTTCTAATTCTAGACGAAGCCACAAGCTCCATAGACACAAGAACAGAAGCGCTTATAGAAAAAGGCATGGACCACTTAATGGAAGGCCGCACTGTCTTTGTAATAGCGCACAGGCTTTCTACAGTAAGAAACGCAGATGAAATAATAGTTCTAGAGCAGGGGCAGATAATTGAGCGTGGCAGCCACGAACAGCTTATGCAAAAGAAGGGCCGCTACTACAAATTGTACACAGGAGCATTTGAGCTAGACTAGTAAGATAAAAGTGTTATTGCGAGAAGCAAAGCGACGTGGCAATCTCTTATAAAAGAGATTCCTCCACTTCGGTCGGAATGACGTAATCAACCAAATGAGATGCAGTCTTTTCCGTTGAGTTTGCCTCTGTACAGCCTTTCGTCAGCAAGACGAATTGTTGCCGCTATAGAGGCATCTTCTTGACGGGAAGCAATTCCACCTGTAACTGTAATAACAATGTTGTGTCCCCCGTAGTTAAAATTGTAAGTCTTAATTGCGTCATGGATTTTCTTAATTGTGTTAATGCAAGGAACAACGCCTTCGTTCACTTCACGTGTATACTCTTGGACAATAAGAAATTCCTCTCCGCCCCAGCGCCCTATATAAGTGTTAGGAGCCTCTTTACATATTTTGCGCATTATTGAAGATACGCTTTGTAAAATATAGTCCCCTGCGTCATGCCCATAAGTGTCATTGACAATTTTAAAGTCATCAATATCAATTATTGTGGTGCAAAAATTTATTAACTTGTTGCTTTCTGCGTCGTTATAAACTTTAGAAAGAATATCGCGCATCTTGTGCCTGTTGAACAATTCTGTAAGTTCGTCGTAGTCTGCAATTTCATGAAGGCTTTTTTCACTTTGTAAAACATTAGATGTGTACCACAAAAGAAAAACAATCATAAAAGTAAAAACTGCCACCGCGTTAAAGCAGTAGAATATTTTGCCAACAATAGCATTAAATGAATATAAAGGCTTGTCATAAATGTAAGTAAAAACTCTAAGAATCATAAAGAAAAGAATTGATGTAATGCAAATAACAGGCTGAATAACTTTAATGAAGCTTTGTTCATTGAAAATATACTTTGTGTAAAAAATAACAGAAATCATTGCAAACGGGTAGAGCGCAAATCCAAAGTCCCATCCGCAGCAAATTGTGGCAACATAAAGGTGAACCCAAATTTCAAATAGAAACAACGATAAAAATGTCTTTACATGTCGCTTTTTAATTACAAAAAAATTGACGGTGTAAATAATCAAGCTGCCAATATTTATAAAAACTAATTCCTTGACTTGTAGAAAATAAAAAATAATTAAAAAAATAGCATGGAATATAAACATTAAGCTGTTTATAGAAAATGCGGTTCTTTTAAATTCATCCTTTTTCTTAAAATTTGTGTCGTCCAACTCGCTCATAATTTCTTCCCAAAAAAAATATTTTTAACTTATTATTTTATACAATAATTATAATGCTAACTGTTTGAGATTTCAAGGATTCTCTAGTGTTTTGGTCATAAAAAAATTGTTTTTTACAAAAAAAAGATTATAGATAAAAGAAAACAAGTGTGAAAAAAGTGAAAAAAACTAATTAAAAAAGTGAAATATAAATGGAAAAGAGTGGAAAATTATGTAATACAATGTAAATAAGTGCAAAGTATAGGGGAAATTACCTATTGTTTTATGCTTTTTTCAATTTACAATATTCGTTTGATGCTGACAAGACTGTAAAGGCAATTGCTATTCTTGATGGATATACAGATTCTGCGGTAGCTTCAAAAGATGTAACATATTGCAAAGTTGCTACACCTGTAATTGCATGTGCAAACAACTCTGTAACAATCACTACAACAACAGCAGACGCTAAAATCTACTACACAACAGACGGCTCTGCGCCAACAACTGCAAGCACAGCTTATACTGCGGCTTTCCCAATTACAGAAACAACAACTGTAAAGGCAATTGCTACACTTGCTAATTATGCAGACTCTGAAGTCAAAGAAGAATCTTGCACATATAAAACACCATACACTGTAACTTTCTATAATGGTGCTACAGCATATGAAACCCCTGCTGCTCAGACTGTTTATTCAGGCGACAAGGCAACAAAACCTGCTGTTGATCCAACAGCAGCAACTGGTTATACATTTGACGGCTGGTATTCAGATAACGCACTAACAACAGCATTTGACTTTACAGCCGCTATTACTGCTAACACAAGCGTATATGCTAAGTTCACACCAATTTCATATACAATCACTTACAAGTTGAACGACGGCACTAACGCTGCTGGAAACCCTGCAACATATACTGTTAAAACAGATACAATTACACTTGCAGACGCAACTACGACTGTTACCGATTTTTCATTTGGTGGTTGGTATAGCGATGCTGCATTCACTACAAAAGTAACAGAAATTGCAAAGGGGTCTACAGGTGATGTTACACTATATGCGAAATGGTCTGGAAGAAAAGAAATCAAAACTGATAAGTCTTCTATAAAATTAAGTGATATTTCAAGCTATGCAACTGCAAAACTCGCAATAAAAGTTACAAGCACGGATTCCACAGATACTAAAAAAGGCTGGAGTGCTGGCAAAATAGTTTTGCAAAAGAGTTCAGATTGGTCAGGTTCAGATATGACAACTACAGATTTATTTTCCACTCCTGCTTATGGCAAAGTAGTAACATTCTTTGTACCTATCCAAGACATTATTACCGCCTGCGGAACTACTTATGATTATTTCTATGAAAATGTTTATAACAACGCTTCTGTTACAAGTGTCTCAATTGCATACGGAATTCCAGATGATAAATCTGCTGTGTTAACAGAATTGACTGGCTATAGTGCAACGGCAGGGGGCCTTGATAAAGTATGGAGTAAATATACAGCATATTCTGCAGCATTTACAATTAGTCTAAGTTCTATAGGTGCAGACCAAGGATACAACCGCATTGAAATAATTGGTAAAAACATTGTATCCGGCTCAGATAATTTGGCAGAATGGTCAAACAATTTTGGAGCCTATATTGGTGTTTCTTCTGATGTTTATAAAGGAGCAAAAGCAGACAACATGGGATATAAAGGACATTATCTTACTTGGTCTGACAGTACTTATGACACTTTATTAATTCAATGCAACGCCAGTACTTCTGACGAAATGATTGTTACTGCAATCAATTTGTCATATACAGAGGAATCAACAGTAGAGTAATCTTTAGTTACATTCCACAGCCAGAACAGAAGCTTTCTTTCCGTTCAACTGTGCAATGTTATTTTCTAGCACCCCCGTTGCGTGTCGCAAGGTACGTGGCGGGGTGTTTTTGTTTTATGAATATCAAAATTGTAAGTGGAGAAAGCATGGCAGGGAAAATATTTAACATTTCTTTTGATGGTTATTGGAGATTAAAAAACATCAGCGGTGTTCCATCTGAATCTGGCATTTATTGTGTTTACACATGTTCATATAATTCAACTGCAAAAAAAATCACATTAAAAAAACTTATTTATATTGGTGAATCAGAGAATGTAAATGAACGTTTATCAAATCATGAAAAACTTGAAGAATGGAAAACGTATTTAAACGGCTCTGAAACTTTATGTTTTAGTTTTGGTGCTGTAGATGAAGATTACAGGGAAAGATGTGAAGCCGCTTTGATAAATTACCACAATCCGCCTGTTAACACAGAATATACAGACAATTTTCCTTATGATAAAACCCAACTGAATTTATATGGAAAACGAAAATTTCTAACTGATGAATTTGAAGTTGATAGAACAAATTAAAAACTGATCTAATTTTTCACTGTCCAGCTTCTGCGCCCTTTACCACGTTCATAATCTGCTCGTCAGAAAGCCCCGTCGCCTTTGCAATGTCCGCAACAGACAGCCCCGCCTTGTAAAACTTAGCAATAGTATTATCAATTCCCTGAGTCCTGCCAATGTTAATTCCGCGGGTTTCACCAATTTTTTCGCCCAGCTTTTGACCGTCTATTTTGGCTTCCATAATTCTTGAAGTATATGTCATGTAATACCTCCGCTTGTCGTCATTCTCTTTGAGCTGCGCAATGGCGCTGTTGAATTTTCCAGCCAGCCTTTCTGCGCTGCCCCTCTTTTCAATATAATCATGAAATGACTTTAGGTCGCTCTTCTCGGAGACACTTGTGTTCATAAAAATTATACAGGAGCCGTCTTTTAATAATAAGTCTTTGCTTTCTTTGCATGTGTAGTAGAACGTGTACTTTGGAAAGTCCAGCTTGAACAGGTCGAACGTGCAGATGAAGATTACGTAGTGGTCAATTAATGTGCCGTAGAGTTCGCCTGGCGCAAGGCTGTTCACGTCGCCCACACTTTGGTAGAAACGCGCACGCTGTGGAAGGCCGTTGTAATTACGAGTCTGCATTTCAACATTGATAATCTTGTCCTAGTCCTTAAGGTAGATGTCCATTCTGATTACGTGGGAACATGGCGAGATTTTTTCCTCTTGTTGATCGTTCAGGTATTTAATTTTTCCAATTTTAATAACAAGAATTTTTTCAACGAGTGGTCGGCATAGGCTTTCGTCCTTCATGACTTGTGAAAAGATAAAGTGATAGTTCGCCATGTAGCCATGCCGTAGGCAGTGCGGTAGCACCGAAGCGTAAGCGAAGTGGCGGAACGGCGGTTGGTTCAAAGCTGCTGCTCCTTAAGATTTTACATTTGATTTTCATAGGAATGATTTTCTTCGTAAGATGTGTTTTGTTGTTAACTATTTTTTATGGTCCCTAGGAGAGTCGAAGGCTACAGTCGCAAACGTCACAACTTCGTCGTGCATTTTCAAGGAAGTTATTAACTTATGCGCTTTCGCGCATGATCAATTCCATGTTTGTTCCTTACGCCCGCCTTCGTTCGCTGACGCAGACATCCTGTCTGCTTTTCGTCGCACCTGCGACGCGCTCACTACGTAGTTCGACTTTAGCATTTGATTTTCATAGGAATGATTTTCTTCGTAAGATGTGTTTTGTTGTTAACTATTTTTTATGGTCCCTAGGAGAGTCGAACTCCTCTTTAGAGATTGAGAATCTCTCGTCCTCAACCGATAGACGAAGGGACCAAGTGTAGAAAAAAAAGGCTGACCTGTTGTAGTCAGCACTCTTTAGTTCCCCAAGGAGGATTCGAACCCCCACAATCAGAACCAGAATCTGAAGTGCTACCATTACACAATCGGGGAATGCAATGTGGTAAGAAATATATATTAAATACAGGTTTTTGTCAATTATGCGAAGAATGAATAAGCAAAAAAATAGTTAGAAAAAAATATAAAAAATACTTATGCAAATAAATATAAAACTTAAGATTTTGAAGTTGCCTTTATCTTTACAATAATTACACTAGCCTTTACAATAGAATATATGGCAAAAGAAGAACAATCTCAGACGTTTGATTCTCTTGTTTCTGGAATCAGCACAGATGAACGAAAAACATTGCTTAAGAAAATGCAAAACGGCTCAACTTCAGAAAACTCATCTCTAGAAACATCAGAGGCTTATTCCGATGAAGATTCGCTTATTGATTTAAAAACAAAAATCAGTGAAGAGTCTATTTTTGAAAGATTTTGGCTTTGGTTGATTTCAATTTTTACATCAACCCCAATTGAAGAAGTTTACAATAAATCAATTGTAAGTGGAATTGCAAAGAATATTGAACAGCAGTCGCCAGGCTTAGTTGATTACAAGCACAAGTATTTGACAACAATTTTTTATAGCAAACTTGTAGAATTAAAACACGCCGCTGATTTTTTCAAAGGCTACATTGATTCATATTTAAAAAATCCTGGCGCATTTTATATTTTGCTTGGCTCTTTGGTTATGCCGGAAATTGGCAGTGAAATGGACAAGCAGGCTGACCCTTACACTTATTCTTTTGCAAAAGACGTTAACAGCGAAATGAGAACTTCTCTTTTAAGAAAGATGGATGATATTCTTCAAAAAATTCCTGCTGATAAAAAAACAGAAATGTATGCATGTGTCAGAAGCGTGGAGTGGCTTACTCAGTTTACAAAGCTGCCTTTTCAAATGTTTCTTTCTAAATTTTCAGCTGTTGTTGAGAATATAAAAATATGCTCTTTTGATCAGATTGGAAGTGAGCTTATATCTTTTTCTAGAATTCTTTGCAATGGCAGAACAATTCCTGATGAAGTTATTGAGGCCCTTTATTTGTTTTCAATGCGGCAAAAAAATATTGTTGAATTTGATGATGTTGACAGGAACGTTACAGGTTCTGCTTTTATGGACACAGCCTCTTCTCAGATTTCGTTAATAAGCATGTTTATTTCCACGGTTCCTTTGCGATCTGTTTCTTGTGTAGTTTACAACAATTCACTTTATGTTCCAGAAAATTTTGGTGGAGGCGAAGACTGGTTTATAAAGTATAAAGGCGAATGGAAAAAACTTTTTGACAGAAAGTGGGAGTCTTGGCTTAAGGACTGCAAAAAGGAAAAGCTTAAGGGCAAACTGATGGAATATTTTGAGCTTGCTAATTTTCCAGTTTATACAAAAAGACCGTGGGCCTCTTTGTGGGGCGGGGCAGTGCAGTTTAATTATGAATTGACTTTGGGATTCTTAAATGAGTTTATTAAAAATATTTATCCAAGCTATGCTCAAATTTTTAAAATTGTCACTCTCGAAGGTGATTTTGCCATAAAAGAAAACCGCTTGGAATTTAATGACACTGTTAATTTATTTGCGAATATAAATGAAAGCCTAGATGAGTTGTCAATTAAGCTAAGCTCCGCTGGTGAGTATGGTGCTGAATTTGAAAGATACTCAACTTTGAATGCAAGAACAAAAACCGCCGCTCAAAAAATTCAAGAGATGATGGAAAAAATAGAAAGTAATGTTAAGAACATGATCAATTTATTTGGCGACGCTTGTAGAACTATGCAAAAACTTCTTACTGGTTTGACTTCCGAAAAATTAGACGCTGACTATGGCAACCTTGCAAACATTGCTTCAATTCAAGGTCGGCAGAATAAAAAATTCCGTGAGAATTTAGAAAAATCAAAACTTGGAATTGACCATGCTTTTTATTTGATTAAAGAAATTGAGCCGCTTGATAAGCCTATAGAAATGTAAGTTTTAAATGAGATTATTATGGAAGAAAAAAAATTTGTAACAGAGCATTTTTATCACGGACAACTGCCATTAAATAATTCTCCAACTTGGGGAATGTCGCTAAGGGCTGCCGGCTCCATGCGCTTTAGATGGAACGAGGTTAATGAAAACAGGGCGGCTTTTTTAAGAAGGCTTGCTGGTCCCAAAGACATTGCGGCTGTTGAGCTTATACACTCTCATATAGTTTACGCAGTTGATTCAATTGAAGAGCTTAACGGCAAGCAGGGCGACGGAATAATCACCACTAATAAAAATTTAATTCCTGTTGTGACTGTGGCTGACTGTATGCCAATATTTTTGTTTGAGCCTAAGAAAGGTGTGTTTGGAGTTCTTCACAGCGGCTGGAAGGGGACTGGCATTGTTCAAGACGCAATTGAGAAGTCAGAAAAAGTGTACGGCACTAACGCTGAAGATTTTCATGTTGTAATGGGACCTCACATTCACGACTGCTGCTACACTGTTGACGAAGAGCGCGCTCAGTTTTTTAGAGTCAACTTTACGCCAGACTGCGTTACAGAAGTTTTTGACTCTGACGACAGAAGCGGAATTATTTTTGCAGGCGACCCCGCTAAAGGCGAAGGCACTGCTGTGGAAAAAGCTCCGTTTGACAAAGCAAAAAAGTTCAGGCTTTCTTTGGCAAAAGCGAATCTTGCGGTGCTAAAAAGAATTGGAGTGAACGAAGATAACATTGTTGTCTGCAAGGACTGCACTTGCTGCAATCCGCTGTTCGGCTCTTTCCGCAGAGAGACAATGGGGCTGCCAAACGACATGCCGCTTTCAGAAAAGCAAAAGCACTTCACCGTTCAAGCCGCCTGGGTCAAGTGGTGATAATTCTTGCCAGAACAACGCACATCCTTGTGCTTACTTGATTCATAATATTGCATGATTATAATAAAATGTGAAATAAAATACCTCCATGTATTTTATTTCACTGCAAGAATTATAGTGATAATTCTTGCCAGAACAACGCACATCCTTGTGCTTACTTGATTCATAATATTGCATGATTATAATAAAAAGAGTATAGTAGACGCATAAATATTCATTATTCAATGGCATATCAAATTAAATCATTCCATTGAAACATAGAGGTCAGTATGGCTGTAAAAGCAAAAGCTCCTTCAAAAAAGAGTGCAAAAAAAGACAAGGTAATACTTGCTTATTCTGGTGGACTTGATACAACAGTAATCATTCCATGGCTCAAAGAAAATTACGACTATGATGTAATTGCTGTCTGCATTGATGTTGGACAGGGCGATGACTGGAAGACGATAAAAGCACGCGCATTAAAAACAGGCGCTTCCGCTTGCTACGTTGTTGACGCAAGGGCTGAGTATTGCAAAGAATATGTTTGGCCTGCTGTAAAAGGCAACTGTGTTTATGAAGACGAATATCTTCTTGGCACTTCAACTGCTCGTCCTTTGATTGGCAAAATCTTAGTCGAATATGCACGTCAAGAAAAAGCTGTTGCAATTTGCCACGGAGCAACAGGCAAGGGCAACGACCAAGTTCGCTTTGAGCTTGCAATAAAAGCATTTGCTCCAGACTTGCGCGTAATTGCGGCATGGCGTGATCCAAAGTGGAATCTTACAAGCCGTGAAGAAGAAATGAAATATCTAGAGGACAGAAAAATCCCTGTTCCTGTAAAGAAAGACAATTCATACAGCTGCGATGAAAACATTTGGCACATTAGCCACGAAGGCCTTGAGCTTGAGAATACAGAAAACGAACCTGAATGGAAGCACATGCTTAAGGAGACAAAAACTCCAGAGGAAGCTTCAGAAAAAGGCGAGTATGTTAAGATTGAATTTGTTGCAGGAGAGGCTGTTAGCGTTAACGGCAAAAAAATGAGCCCTCTTGAAATTATGGAAACACTTAACAAGATTGGCGGCAGAAACGGTATAGGCCTTGTTGACATGGTGGAAAACCGTGTTGTTGGTATGAAGAGCCGCGGCGTTTATGAAACTCCAGGCGGAACAATTTTGTACTACGCTCACGAGCAGATGGACCACCTTTGCCTTGACCGCGACACTTACAGCTTTAAACAAATTGTAAGCTTAAAAGAAAGCGAGTTGATTTACGACGGAAAATGGTTCACAACTTTAATGGACGGAATTATGTCTTTCATGGATAAAGTTGAAGAGACAGTGACTGGCTGGGTTAACCTTAGATTGTACAAAGGCACAATGAGAGGCGCTGGCAGTTCTTCTCCTTACAGCTTGTACAACGAAAGCATTGCTTCATTTACAACAGGCGACTTGTACGACCACCACGACGCGCAGGGCTTCATTACATTGTACGGATTGCCTTTAAAGGTGCGTGCTATGATGGAGCAGAAAGCTGGTAAAGGGCAGGCTATTATTGGCAGCAAAAAGCTAAAGAAACGCCCGACTGAGTAAGTTTAGATTTCAAGCCGCTTGCGATTAAAAATTGTGAGCGGTTTTTTTTATAGGTGGATTTATGAAGCAAGAAAAAAAAACTTATTTAAAAGATTTGTTTGAACTGTATATCACTTTTTTTAAAATTGGCTCCATCACTTTTGGCGGAGGGCTTGCAATGCTTCCTATTCTAGAGCGGGAGCTTGCAGAAAAAAAACATTGGACTACACCTAACGAACTTCTAGACTACTACGCAATAGGGCAGTCTACACCAGGCGTTATTGCGGTGAACGTTGCGACTTTTATTGGCTATAAAAAAAACAAAATCTTAGGCGGAATTGTGGCAACTCTTGGAGTAATTACACCTTCTATTTTAATAATCACTTTGATTGCGGAATTTATTTCTAACTTTGAGCATATTGTTTGGGTTCAAAAAGCAATGAAGGGAATAAACGTAACTGTCGCGGCGCTTTTAACTTACTCTGTTTTTACATTTGCAAAGCGCACTATTAAAAATTTGTGGGGAGTTCTTTTTTACATTGCGGCGTTTGTTTTAATATTCTTCTTCAATGTGAATTCGATTTTTATTATTATAGGCTCTGCTTTGGGCGGAATAATCATTGGCCTTTGCACTGGAAGAATCTCTTTTACTAAAGGAGACAAATGGCTATGAGTTTGCTTTCTCTTTTTTGCGTCTTCTTTTACATAGGTCTTTTTGCAATTGGCGGCGGCCTTGTTGCGGCAACTTTTATGCAGCAGGTTCTTGTTACAAAATACGGCTTGATTACTACAGAAAAGTTTTTCTCCATGCTTGCAATAAGTGAAAGCACACCTGGCCCTATTGGAATTAACATGGCGACTTATATTGGAAATGAAATGTACGGTCCTGTGGGCGGCATTGTAACTACAATAGGCGAAGTTCTTCCTTCTTTAATAATTATTATTTTAATTGCAAGATTCTTTTCTCAGTTTGAAAAAAAGCCTTTAGTTCAGTGCGCGTTCAGCGGCTTGCGTCCTGCAACAAGCGGCATGATTATGGTTGCAATGGCTCAGGTTTATAAAATAGCGCTTCTTAATTTGGATAAGTTTTATGAGACAAAACAGTTTGTTGACTTGTTTCCATGGTCGTCTTTAGTTTTTTTTGCAATCTGTTTAGTTCTGTTATTTAAAACAAAACTGCACCCAGTGTTCTTAGTCTTGCTAGGCGCAGTGTTCGGCGTGCTGTTCCTATAGTTATTTTGTGATTTCTTTAATTGCTGTAACAACGCCCGCGAGGTTTTGAAAGTCAGCTGGAACAATAATCTTTGTGGCTTGTCCGTTCGCGGCTTTTTCCATTGTCTCTAGGCTCCGTAGCTTAATTACCTTTTCATCAATCTGAGCGTCTTTGATCATTTTAAGGCCGTCTGCAGTTGCCTTCTGCACTTCAAGAATTGCCTGCGCTTCACCTTCTGCCTTTTGAATTGCGGCCTCCTTCATTGCTTCTGCTTCAAGAATAAGCGACTGTTTTTTGCCTTCTGCTACAAGAATCTCTGACTGCTTTTTGCCTTCTGCAATAAGAATTGCCTCGCGTCTTTCGCGTTCAGCCCTCATCTGTTTTTCCATTGCTTCCCTTATTGCGTCTGGCGGCATGATGTTCTTAACTTCAACACGGTTCACCTTAATGCCCCAGGGGTCGGTCGCTTCGTCAAGAATAGAGCGCATCTTTGTGTTTATAACATCTCGGCTTGTAAGTGTTGAATCAAGCTCTAGCTCGCCGATTATGTTTCTTAAAGTTGTGGCGCTTAAATTTTCAATAGCTGTCATTGGATTTTCAACACCGTATGTGTACAATTTAGGGTCTGTGATTTGCATGTAAATTACAGTGTCAATTTTCATTGTGACATTGTCTTTTGTAATTACAGGCTGTGGCGGAAAGTCCAGAACTTTTTCTTTAAGAGAAACCTTGTTTGATATTTTATCAATAAAAGGAATCTTTACGTGAATGCCAACTTGCCATGTAGAAACATAAGCTCCAAGACGCTCTAGAATGAATGCCCTTGACTGCGGAACAATTCTGATGTTTGTAATAACCAGAATCATCACAATTAGAATGATTGCAATAACAACATAAACTGTCATTTTTTTCTCCTGACATAAATATTAAATTCACCGCGTTTGCAGTGTTGAATCAAAAAAAAATTTTATTTTACAATAGCAGTTGCGCCCTGAATGTCTGTTATTTCACACTCAGCGCCTTTTTCAATTACAGAATCATTTGCAGAAGCCGCTGTCCATTCAATGCCGTTGATTTTGATTGCGCCCTTTTGAAGAGGCTCAATTTTTTCTGTGACAATTGCTTTCTTTCCAATAAGGGAGTCGCTATTTGTTTTTATTTTTTTAGACTGAAGTTTTTTTAGAGCAAAAGGCCTTGTTGAAAAAAGAAGTGCGCATGAAATTACAACGAACAAAAGAAGCTGCCACTTAAAAGCAATGTTTGTCATTGAAACAAAAATCATAACTGCGGCTCCAAGTGCAAACCAAATTGTTGTAAGCCCCATTGTGAACGCTTCCACAACAATGCAAATGACAGTTACTGCCACCCAGAACCACGGAAGATTGTTTAAAATAAATTGTGATATTTCATTCATGTTTATAAGTATAATGGAAAAATCTTAAAATGCAAGAGTCGTTTTTTGAGTAGAGAAAAACGTTGTTACTTGAAATTTTTATAATGCTACTGTTGACAATTTCTTTTTTACATGCAAATATTTCTAGCAAATGATAAAAGCTACAGGTTCAGAAATAATTGTAAAATTGTTGGAGTTGGAAGGCATAAAAACAGTTGCGGGAATTCCAGGCGGCTCTATTCTTCCTTTATATGACACGTTGAATAAAAGTTCCATTAAACATATTTTGGTCAGGCAGGAACAGGCGGCGGGTTTTATTGCGCAAGGCATGACCCGTGTTACAGGAAAACCTGCTGTTTGCATGGCAACAAGCGGACCTGGGGCAATGAATCTTCTAACTGCAATTGCTGACGCACGGTGCGACTCTATTCCAATAATTGCGATTACTGGACAGGTGAACACTAACCTTATTGGCACTGACGCTTTTCAAGAGGCTGACACTTTTGGACTTTCGTTTCCAATTACAAAGCATAGCATGATGATTAAAGACCCAAAGAATTTGCTGACTGCAATTCCTGAAGCTTTTGAAATTGCGGTGAGCGGCCGACCTGGGCCTGTTCTAATTGACATTCCACGCGACGTTCAAACTTCTGTTGTTGAATTTGAAAAGTGGCCTGTGATAAAAAAAATAAAATACAGCGGAGACGGAAAATTCTGCACTCCTAAAAAAGAGTATCCTGCTAGAATAAATGAAATGTCTTTGGCGCTTCTTTCTTCTAAGAAGCCTGTTTTGTATTTAGGCGGCGGCTGCAATTCGGAAGCGGCTTCTGTTGGAATAAAAAAATTCCTTGAGCAGTTTGAGTGTCCTGTTGTTCAAAGCCTTATGGGTATTGGGGCTGTTCCAAAGTCTTATAAAAACAATTTAGGCATGGTTGGTATGCACGGCTCTTACGCGGCGAACCTTGCTATGTTTGAAGCAGATGTTGTTCTTGCTTGCGGTGTTCGTTTTGACGACAGGGCGACTGGCGTTATAGAAAAATTCTGCCCTAACGCAAAAATACTTCATATTGATATTGACGCGGCTGAAATAAATAAAATACTGCCTTCTTCAGTTTCGCTAGTTTGCGATGTTGAAAGCGCTATTCCTCTTCTTACAGAATCTGTTGCTGAGATGAGAAAAAATTCTTCTGTAAAAAATGTTGGTCTTGCAAAATTGCTTATTGAAAAAAGTGAGACTGCTAGGAAAATGGCTCTTAGTAATTTGGAAAAAGTTTTTGCGCAAAATGATTCTGTTCTTGAAGGCAGAAATAAAAAACTCACAACTGCGAACCCCCGTGAATTTATAAAAGAGCTTCCTGTTATGGCGGCAAAGGCTGGTGTCTCATCTAATGATATTGTTGTTACAACAGATGTTGGTCAGCACCAGATGTGGGCGGCGCAGTATTATCCTGTGGAACATGCGCGTCAGTTCTTAACTTCAGGCTCTTTGGGGACAATGGGCTTTGGCCTTCCTACTGCAATTGGAGCAAGTTTAGCTTGTGGAAAAAAGAAAAGGGTAGTGTGCTTTAGCGGAGACGGCAGCATTATGATGAACATTCAGGAGCTTGCGACTTTAAGCGAGCTTGGAACAAATGTCACTGTAATTGTTTTTCAGAACGGAACTCTTGGAATGGTTAAACAGCAGCAGCAGTATCTTTTTAATAAGAACTACAGCGCGAGCGTCTTTGAAAAACAGCCTGACTTGCTTTCTATAGCAAAAGGCTTTGGCATTGACGCAGTTGACGCTGACACTGACAAAGAGTGGTACTTGAAGGCGTTCAAACCCGGTCCGCATTTTGTAAAGCTGACAATCTCCCCTGACGAAGATGTGCTTCCTTACGTTTCTGCGGGCAAGGCGAATGTTGACTCACTTAGATAATTAACTTAGAAACTCCGTCGCCGCTTTCACATGCGAAGAATCCTGCGGCATAGCCAATCTTTTTTGTGTAAGCGTCCTGAACATTTTCTATGAACTGCTCAACAAAGTCTTTGTGAACCAAAGCAATTGCGCAGCCACCAAAGCCGGCTCCTGTCATACGTGCGCCAAGACAGCCTTTTTGTTTTTGTGCAATTTCCGCAAGTGTGTCCAGCTCTATGCCTGTAACTTCATAGTCGTTCTTAAGGGATGAGTGTGATTCATTCAAAAGCTTTCCGAGCTTTACCAAGTCGCCTTTTTTTAATGCTTCAACTGCATTCAACACGCGATCATTTTCGTAAACGCAGTGCTTTGCTCTTTTTCTAATAATTTCATCTTTAATTTTAGACGCGGCGCTTTCAAAAACTTCTGGTGTCATTTCACAGAGCGCATTTATTTTTAAGCCTGAAGCCTGTAGTTCAGCAAGAGCTTGTTCGCACTGGCTTCTTCTTTCATTATATTTGCTGTCTGCAAGGCGGCGCTGCTTGTTTGTGTTCATTACAACAAATCTATAGTCGCCTAATTCAAGTGGCACGTACTGGTAGTCTAGTGTGTTGCAGTCAAGAACAATGGCCTTGTCTTTTTTGCCCATTGCAATTATGAACTGGTCCATTATTCCGCAGTTAACGTTCATAAAGTTGTGCTCGCTCATCTGTCCAAGCTTTGCGATTGTCACCCTGTCAATGTTGAACCCGTAAGTTTCGCTTATTGCGTATGCAAATCCACATTCAAGCGCTGACGACGAAGAAATGCCGCCGCCTGCTGGAATGTTGCTTGCCATTAGAACTTCAAAGCCTTTGTCGAACTTGCAGCCTTTTGCTTTTAGCTGTGAGAGAATGCCGTTTAAGTAGTTTGAATAGCCGTCTTCTTTTTTGTAAGAGAAGTTGTCGTTGATGTCAAATGTGAAAGTGCCTGGAAAGTGAATGTCGTTGTAAATTATCTTGCTGTCGTTTCTTTTTCTAATTGCAACGTAAAGATATTTGTTTATAGCGGCAGGGAAGACTTTTCCTCCGTTGTAGTCAATGTGTTCGCCAATAATATTTATTCTAGCTGGAGAAGAGTAGAGCTGGACGCTTTTAGCATCTCCTCCATACATTGCGCAAAATGCCGCTGGCAAATTTTTTGGATCATAATTTGAAGAAGTTAAAGAATTGTTAGACATAAAAACACCTCGTTTACAAATTGTTGTTAAATGATGTAAAATCATATCAGAAACAAATTTACTTATCAAGATAAGGTGTTTTAGTAAATGCAACTGTTGCACGAATAAATATAAAAGAATTGTCTTTAAGGTTTAATAGTAAGTGGCAATTCTTGCAATCATTAGAGCGCACATCATGTGCTTGCTTGTTTTTAATCTAGTTATTAAGGGGAACATTTTATATGAATAAAAAGGTTTACATTATTGGACATAGAAATCCAGACACAGATTCCGTTGTTGCGGCAAAGGCGTATGCGGAACTAAAGCACCTGCTTGGAAAAAACGAATATGTGGCGGCCCGTGCGGGTAAGCTTGCGCCTCAGACTGAATATATTTTCAAACGCTTTAACGTAGAGCCGCCGCTTTACATTCCAGAGCTTCTTCCAAAAACAGAATTCTACATGAACGACAAATGCTCAACTGTAGATGAAGATGTTTCTTTGTGGAAGGCTGTTGGAAAAATGGTGAGCACTAACTCAAAGATTCTTCCTGTTGTGGACAAAGACGGCAAGTATCTTTCTGTTCTTCATTACAACGCGTTCGCGCTTAACACATTTAAAATCCTTAACCCAAAAAGGGACGACATTGTTCAGACGAGCATTCAGTCAATAGAAAAAACTTTAAACGCAACACCAATCTTTGAATACAAGCCAAGTGAATATTTTAAATGCACAATCATGGTTGGCGATGATGATATAGAAACATTCAAAAAACTTCTTACAGAGCACAAAAGCGAAAACTTAATTGTCGTAACAGGCGACAGGGCTGACATTCAACAGTCATGCATTGAGTTCGGCGTAAGGGCTTTAATTATTACAAAAGACTATGTTGTAAAAAAAGAATACAGGGACCTTGCAGAAAAAAATCATGTCTCAATTCTTTCTAGCCACTACAACACTGCGACAACTGCAATGCTTATTGAATATTCGTCACCAGTTTGCACAATGGCCGATGAAAAAATAAAGCCTGTTCGCGCAGACGACAGTGTTCAAAAAATAAGGCCGCTCTTAGCAGAAAGCCCGTCGCGTTGCCTGCCTGTAGTTGACAATGAAAACAAAGTGATTGGCATAATAAGCGAAAACGATTTGCTGCACGAAGCGAACATAGAAATTATCTTAGTTGACCATAACGAATTTAGCCAGGCTGTTGAAGGCGTTGAGCACTACATAATTCAGGAAGTCATTGACCACCATAGGCTTGGAACTTTAAGCACACGGTATCCAATTACATTCATTAACAGGCCGGTTGGTTCAACAAGCACTTTGATTGCGAACATGTACAAAGAAAACCATGTGTCAATTCCAAAGGACATTGCCTCGCTTTTGCTCTGCGGCATTCTAAGCGACACTTTGATTTTGCAGTCTGGAACAACAACAGATGTTGACGTTGCAATTGCGGAATACTTGAGCAGCATTACTGACTTGGACATTAAGTCATTGGGAAATGATATTATAAAAAGCGGCAGCCACATTGGTGGAAGAAGCGCGGAAGAAGTTATTCATCAAGATATGAAGGAATATGCTGAAGGCAAAGTTAAGTACACTGTAAGCCAAATTGAAGTTGACAACACTGATGAAATTCTTAACCGCAAGAAAGAATTTATTGACGAGCTGGAAATTGAGCGCAGAAGCTACGGCGGGCTTTTTGCGGCATTGCTTGTAACAGACATTACAAAGCTAAGCTCCATTATGATTTTGTCAAGCGACATTCGTTTTGAGCAGATGCTTAATTTTCCAAAGAGTGAAGACCACATCTATTACTTAAAGGACGTTGTTTCTCGCAAGAAGCAGCTAATTCCGTTGCTAAGCGAGCTGATTGCAAAGCTTGGGTAAAAGAAAGAGATTCCTCCACTTTGGTCGGAATGACAGTCTGTTCGTTGGAATTACAGGGCTCTGGTCAAAATGACAAAAAAAAGGCTGCTCACTTTTCAGCAAGCAGCCTTCCTCCTAATTTTTTTAACTAATGTTTTTACTCTATTGTTGCAATAAGATAAACGTCTTTTACACCTTTTGCTGCGTTAACCAAAGTGCCGCCAATGTTGCCAGAGGCTAGGGCGTTCTTCAAAGTTGCTTCATCAGTTCCAAAGTTTTTGTCTGTTAGAACAAGAGAGACTTTTCCTTCATTGTTTTTATTAACAACGTTTATGTGGTATGTTACACCGCGGAACTTTCTTGTAAGCTGCGCTTTCTTTACATGAGTAGGAAGACGTGGCTCTACACGGAGTCCGTCGTATTCTGGCTGAAGTCCGCAAATGTACTGTGAAAGTGCTACAAAGTTCCATGCAGCTGTTCCTGTAAGCCAGCTGTTCTTTGCTTCACCAAAACGGCGCGCCGCTTTTCCTGCGACCATCTGCGCGTAAACGTAAGGCTCTGTTCTGTGAATTTCGCTTATGTCCTCAAGGTAGGCTGGGCATATTTTTTTGTAATGCTCCCAAGCATCCTTTGGACGACCTGACTTTACTTCGCCAATTATAATCCAAGGATTGTTGTGGCAGAAAATACCACCGTTTTCTTTGTATCCAGGCGGGTATGAAGAAACTTCACCAAGCTCCACATGGTACTTTGAATAAGGCGGGTCAAGAATAACAATGCCGTATTTTGTGTCTAGGTATTTCTTTACACTGTCTAGCGCCTTGCACGGCAGGCCGTCTTTAGCGCCAATCTGAGCCATTGCACCAAAGCCTTGTGACTCAATAAAGATTTTTCCATCTTCACATTCGTGGCTGCCAACCTTCTGCCCCATGTCGTCGTAAGCCCTTATGTACCAAGCTCCGTCCCAACCTGTTTTGCAAATTTGCTTTTCCATTTTAGAGGCTTCGTCTTCTGCGAACTTTGCTTCTTTTTCATCGCCCTGTATTCTGCACATTTGTGCGTAGTCAGGGGCAACGTAAACAAACATTTCTGCAATCATAACAGACTCTGCATGAGCGCCGTCTTTGTTTGTGCAAGTCTGGAAGGAATCGTTAGGGTCCTTAGAGAAGCAGTTCAAGTTCAAGCAGTCGTTCCAGTCAGCTCTTCCAATAAGTGGAAGTCCGTGCGGTCCAATGTGAGTTGTAATGTATCTGAATGAACGTTTTAAGTGCTCGTACAAAGTTGCAGTGTTCTTTTCGTTGTTGTCAAAAGGAACTTGCTGTGTTAAGAAAGAAGAGTCGCCTGTTTCACGAATGTATCCGCCAACGCCCAAGATTAGCCAAAGAGGGTCGTCGTTGAAGTTAGAGCCAATGTCTGCGTTTCCGCGTTTTGTCAAAGGCTGGAACTGGTGGTAGGCAGAGCCGTCTTCAAACTGAGTTGAAGCAACATCGTAAAGCCTGTCGCGTATACGTTTTTGTGGAAGCTGGTGAACTGCGCCAAGCATATCCTGTGAAGTGTCGCGGAATCCAATGCCACGTCCAATGCCGCTTTCAAAGTAAGAAGCAGAGCGCGCGAAGTTGTAAGTAACAACGCACTGGTACTGGTTCCACATTGCCATTCGGTCAAGCTTTTCATCATTTGTCTTAAGAGTGAAGTGGCTCATAATCTCGTCCCAGAAAGACTTTAGCTCTTCAAATGACTTGTTAACTTTTTCTGGAGTAGAGAATTTTTCCTGCATTGCATAGGCTTTTTCTTTATTGATAATTCCACTTGCAGTATTTGTGCGCTTTAAATCCTTGCCAGCTTTTGACTCTGGAATAAACTTTTTGTCCTCTGGATTTTCTACATATCCCAAAACAAAAATGTAAGTCTTAGAAGCGCCTGGCTTTAAAGTGCAGTTCAATCTATGGCTTGCGATTGGTGACCAGCCGTCCGCTACAGAGTTGCCGCTTTTTCCTGCCATGATTGTGTCCGGGCAGTCAAGTCCGTTGTATAGTCCTAAGAATGTTTCCCTGTCAGAGTCAAAGCCGCTCATTGGAGTGTTCACACTGTAGAAAGCATAATGGTTTCTTCTTTCACGGTATTCTGTCTTATGGTAGATTGCGCTGCCTTCAATTTCAACTTCGCCTGTAGAAAAGTTTCTCTGGAAGTTAGTGCAGTCGTCCTGCGCATTGTACAAGCACCACTCTACAAAAGAAACAAGGGAAATCTTTTTTTCAGAGCGGCTGTTGTTTTTTAAAGTTATCATCTGCACTTCGCAGTTTTCACCGTTCGGCACCATGTAAAGAACATCAGCGGCAAGAGCGTTTTTAGAAGAAGAAATTTTTGTATATCCAAAACCGTGTCGGCACTCGTACTTGTCAAGTGTAGTCTTCATTGGTTTATAGCCAGGGTTCCAAATAGTTTTTCCGTCTTTTATATAGAAGTATCTTCCGTTTGTATCAAGAGGAATGTCGTTGTAGCGGTAGCGTGTTATACGGCGTAAGCGTGCGTCTGTATAAAATGCGTATCCACCTGCTGTATTAGAAATAAGGGAAAAGAATTTCTCATTTCCAAGATAGTTGATCCATGGGTATGGTGTAAGTGGATTTGTAATTACATACTCTCTGTCTGCATCATCAAAATAACCGAATTTCATAGGTTCCTCCAAAAAAATTCTTCTATTTATATATTGAAAAAAACTGAATAAACATAGCTTCTTCTTATGTTTTAGGCTTTGTTTTTCAGAATAAAATCAATATAGCATGAATAAAACTGACTGTAAAGGGCAACCGGTTACCTTTTTTTTGTTGAAAAAAACTGGAGAAATTAGACAAAATACAGTATACTATAATTAAATAATGTAAATATGCCGATATTGATATCATTACAAAAATGTAAATAGTGAAGTTTGTTAACTAGGAGCATGTATGAAGAACCTTTTGAGCGTTTTTATAAAAATTTTTTCTTTTGGAATTGTTTGCTCATTTTTACTTTTATCATGTCAAATAGGTTTGGGTGCCTCTGTAGATACTGAAGCGCCTACTGTTGAGATTACATATCCTCCTTCTAATGTTGCAGTTAGAGGTGAATTTACATTAGCAGGAAATTGTGCTGATGATAAGGAAGTGAGCGGAATAGAGGTGTCTGTAGAAAGTACAGTGGAAAGATACAATAAAAGTGCAGTACCAAAACACCCGATAATATAAGGGGTAAAGAAAATGAACAGGTACACAAAAGAATTCAGGGAGCAGGCGCTGAGGCTGTCAGATGACATAGGCGTG
>Ga0172378_10001476_pt1 | contig 21764 bp, 22 predicted proteins | sample GrowelOW332metaG_FD_119755 | JGI IMG/M metagenome (GOLD analysis project Ga0172378, IMG submission 119755) | Groundwater microbial communities from an aquifer near a municipal landfill in Southern Ontario, Canada - Pumphouse #3_1 metaG | ecosystem: Environmental > Aquatic > Deep subsurface >... | reverse complement strand
TGTCCAACATCGTGACCGCGCCTCTGGCCGCGCAGATCCTTCTCCTGCGCCTTCCGCCTCCGCATCCGCACGGTTTCTCTTCCCTGACCGGCTTGGCCTCCTCGACATTCCTCAATCCTTTGATCAGATTGTCCAATTCGATATCGGTCAGCGACCTCGGATAACAGCATTCCTTCTCTCCGGAAAGACGCTGCATCGTATCGTTTGCGATATCCGCTACCGCCTTTGCGGCTTCGGAATCCGGGAATGCCGTCACTACCGGGAGATTCATATCCTCGGCCCTTTCGAACACATGACTGCGGGGGACGGCCGCGATCACCGGAACGCCGGTGGCCTCCGAGAAATCCTGCATGTAACGGTCCTCGTTCTCCAATCCCCTCTTGTTGAATATCAATCCTGCCAGTCTCGGACCGCCGGATGAATAGTTGTTCATCCCCCTCATGATGTTGTTCGCGGCATACAGGGCCATGAACTCGCCCGATGTCACGATGTATATCACATCCGAGTTCTCGGGCCTCATCGGCACGGCGAATCCTCCGCAGACGACGTCTCCGAGGACGTCGTATATCATAAGGTCCGCATTCAGACCGTCGATATCCGATCTGGAAAGGATGTCGAACGCCGTAAGCAATCCGCGTCCTGCACATCCGACCCCGGGCTCCGGACCGCCGACCTCTATACATCTGACTCCGGAATCGGAGGTCGTCATAACATCATCCAGGGAAACGTTGCTCTTCTCTTTGGCTGTCTGAAGGACCGTCTCCTGAAATCTGCCTTTCAAAAGCAAACGTGTGGAATCATGTTTCGGATCGCATCCTATCTGTATCACGGAGAGCCCTCTGTCGGAGAGTTCCTGAGACAGGTTTGCGGATACGGTGGATTTACCGATGCCGCCTTTTCCGTATATCGCGATCTTCAGCATGGAAACACTCTGGTAACAACTTTGGTATATACATCCTTTCTGTTGGATAATCATAAAGTTAACATTGAACGGAATGATACCGAACGGGCATTACGACAGGTTGGTTTATATTTTCACTCTGACAGACGTCTTCCCTAAATCCTATAAACATGAGCGTCATTAGGAAAGAGCAAGGTGGTATTCCCATGAATGAGATCTGGACCGAAAAATACAGGCCGAAGACCCTGGAAGAAGTGGTAGGACAGAAACACGTGACCGAAAGGCTGAAGGCCTACGTCGCCGCGAAGAATATGTCACATCTTCTGTTCACGGGACCTGCCGGTACGGGAAAGACCACATGCGCCCTCGCAATGGCGAAGGAGATGTTCGGAGACGAATGGAAGGGGAATTTCATCGAACTCAATGCCTCCGACGAGAGAGGTATCGATGTCGTCAGGGGAAAGATCAAGGAGTTCGCAAGGACCGCCCCTCTGGGAAATGCCGATTTCAAGATCATCTTCATGGATGAGGCCGATGCATTGACATCCGATGCCCAGGCGGCCCTGAGAAGGACCATGGAGAAATACTCCAGGATCTGCCGTTTCATCCTCTCATGCAACTACGCATCGAGGATCATCGACCCTATCCAATCGAGATGCGCCGTCTTCAGATTCACGCCTCTGTCGAAAGAGGATATCGCGGAATATCTCGGAAAGATCATCAAGAACGAGAACGTGGACATCGAACCCGATGCTTTGGAAGGACTTATCCACGTGGCCAGAGGAGATCTCAGGCGTGCCGTCAACTCACTTCAGGTCGCCGCATCCATGGGAAAGACGATCACCTTGGACACCGTCTATCAGACCACCGGAATGGCCAACCCCGAAGAGGTCAAGAAGATGCTGGAAACGGCTCTGTCCGGCGACTTCGTACAGGCTAGGGAAAAGCTCGACAACATCATGATCATGTACGGTCTTTCCGGACAGGACATCATCCGTCAGATCCATGCGACATTCTTCGAGCTCAGCATCACCGATTCCGAAAAGGTCAGACTCATGGACAAGACCGGAGAGATCGAGTTCCGTATCGTCGAAGGAAGCAACGAAAGGATACAGCTCGAAGCGCTCCTGGCCTATCTGGTCATGATCGGCGGAAACAAGAGATGATCCCGCACTTCCGATGATATCGATCAGTATCTGTTATCGAAGATACGGGGAGTCTTCTTCTCACTGCGGGGAAGATCTCCGATATTGACGGCCTTCGGAATTATGGTTATGTTCACCATTTCCTTGAATTCCTTGGCCATGTCCTTTTCCAACTGGGGCCTCTTTTCCTGTTCGAGCTTGGTCTCGAAGAACAATGTAAGATGGTCTTTTCCTTCAAGGTGATCTATCATTACCTGATATTCGCTGCTTGCATCAGGGAACTTGGCGATAAGCTCCTCGAACTGCGCGGGGAACATGTTGACTCCCTTGACCTTGATCATATCGTCCGTACGTCCGGTGATGATATCGATCCTCGGGAATCTCGAACCGCAGGGGCAGTCTCCGGGAATTATCCTGGTAAGGTCGTGCGTCCTGTATCTGATCAGGGGCGCTCCCTCTTTCCTGAGCGTTGTGATAACGAGTTCTCCCACCTGTCCGTCGGGCAGTACCTCTCCGGTCTTGGGGTTGATGACCTCGAAATAGAGATAATCGTCCCATACGTGGATACCGTTCTTGTAACTGCAGCTTATTCCGATACCGGGGCCGTAGATCTCGGTAAGACCGTAGATATCGTAGAGTTCGACACCAAGCTCGCCTGCGATCCTCTTCCTCATCTTGTCTCCCCAGCGCTCGGAACCTATCACACCCTTCTTGAGTGCGAGCTTGTCCCTTATTCCGCGTTTTTGGATCTCTTCGGAAAGGAGAAGCGCATACGATGAAGTCGCACAGAGGACGGTGCTCTGAAGGTCTACCATCATCTTGAGCTGTTTCTCGGTGTTTCCGGGGCCCATCGGTATTGCCATGGCTCCGAGTCTTTCGGCACCTGCCTGGAATCCAATACCGGCGGTCCACAGACCGTATCCGGGCGTTATGTGTATCCTGTCCATTTCTGTTATTCCCGCCATGCGGTAACAGCGTTCGAACTGAATTGCCCAATCCTCGACGTCCTTCTTGGTGTACGGTATGATGACAGGCGTTCCCGTCGTACCGGATGACGAATGGATCCTCACTACTTCCTTGTCGGGAACCGCCTGGAGTCCGAGAGGATATACTTCGCGAAGATCGCTCTTGTCGGAGAACGGAAGGGTCTCGAAATCCTTCTGATCCCTGATCTTGGTCAGATCGATGTCCTTGTACTTCATCTGGTAGAACGGACTTCTGTCCTTTATTGTCGACAAATTGCGCAGGATCGTTTCCAACTGGTAATCGTTCATCTTCATATTGTCACCGAGGATCTGGACCTTCGATACCCTGAGCATATAACTATCTTTTGTCATTAATGTATGCTTTTATACATCTCCATATGTGATAAGTCTTTATCCTGGGGGATCTTACGGTATAATTATGAACACCGCCCACGACATATCTGCCCTTCTTTATAAGGCGAACAACGGCGATCCGCACGCGCAGACCGATCTTGGGCTGGCCTACATGAACGGCGACGGCATCCCCAGAGACATCTCCCGTGCCGTAAGATGGCTTTCCGAAGCTGCGGAGAACAGCAATTATACCGAGGCCAAGGAAAAACTCGGAGAGGCATACGAAATCCTCAGGAAATACGATCTCGCCGAGAAATGGTACACAGAGGCGGCCGATGAAAGGAATGCCGAAGCGATGTACCGCCTCGGATTGCTGATCTACAGAGGGACCCTGGGATTCAGACCCGGAAAGGAAGGCATCGACCTTCTGGAAAGGGCCGCCAAAAAAGGACACAAAGGCGCCCGGGAATATCTGGACACCTACGTCAACGATCCCAAAAGCAAACGCTTCTCGAAAGTGGCCGAATACAAGGCAAGGGCCGAACTCGGAGATGTGGGAGCCCAGTTCTTCCTGGGAAACAGCTACGAGAACGGATTGGATGTTCCCAAGGACAACATGAATGCCACCGTATGGTACAGAATGGCCGCCGAACAGGGACATTCGCGCGCACAGTACAGATTGGGAATGATGTACTGGGAAGGACGCGGAGTACCTCAGGACAGGGACGAGGCAAAGGTATTCTTCAAGCTCGCCGCAGAACAGGGAAATACGGAAGCAAAGAAGATGCTGGAAAAAGAGTGATCACTGAAGGCTCTTGAAGACCTTTCTGGACATCGCCCTGGGCATGATCTTCGTCAGACAGCCTATGATCTTATTCGCAGTGCCGGGAACAGCGATAACCTTGCCTTTCATCATCATCCTGTAACCGAAATCGGCTATCTCGTCGGGATCCCTGATCTTGATGCGGTAGAGCAGTTTGGACCTCTCCCCTTCGGCCTCTGCGATGAAATCCGTATCGACGGTACCGGGACACAGCGCCGTGAACGTCACTCCGGAATCCTTGTACTCTTCCGAGATCGCCTCCGTGAATGACAGGACATATGCCTTGGTGGCCGAATATACCGCCCAATACGGACATGCCTGGAATCCGAGAAGCGAGGACACGTTCATGATCTTTCCCGATCCCGCCTTGAGCATGTCCTTCAGGAACAAATGCGTCAGATCGGTCAGGGCCCTTACGTTGAGATCTGCCATCCGATCGTATTTTTCCAACGATTCCTCATCGAATTTACCGAAATCCCCGAACCCCGCATTGTTGACCAGGTGATCCACATGGATCCCGGCCTCTTTTACCTTTGAATACAGTTCTTCGGCCGCCCCTTCCTTGGCAAGGTCCTGGGCTATCGGAGTCACGCTTATACCGTATTTCCCGGTGAGATCCTCGCGGAGCTCTACAAGTCTGTCCATGCTGCGCGCAACAACGACAAGGTCTATCTTCTCCTGCGCGAAACGGTAGCATAAGGAATGGCCTATCCCTTTGGATGCGCCGGTTATCAATGCTACTTCGGACATAGTACGTCCAAGGTATTACTTCGTATATAGACTCTTGGAGTTTTTACTTAACTGGATTCAAAAATAATTGAACAGAACCCATAGAAAAAATTATCTGGGTCCTGTTTAAATTTATTTAACGTGACTTCACTATTGTCGTGATCGCAATGATCGCGGAAACAATACCAAGGAACAACCAGAAAACGGCTGTGATGCTTATGTACGTGCTTCCGGAGACAGTCACCGTATCGCACATGAACAGAGCAATGATCGATACGATGAGTATCAGCAGAGAGAAGACGGTGGTCGTGATCGCCATCTGCTTGAAGTTCTTGCGGGAAACCGTCTCTTCCGAGGCGTTACCGCTCTCTCCCTGAAGCTTGGATCCGCATTTATCGCAGTATGTGAAACCGTCTGCGTAATATATTCCGCATTTAGGACAGTACATTCTTTCGCCTCAGGCATGTTATGGATAAGGAGAGCATAAACCTTACCATTATCGTGAGTAACACCGGCCGCCAGGATACATAATAACTTATAAATAACCTGAATCAAGTTAAATATGCTATGTCCAAGAAGAGAACGATGATCTGCTGTGTGACCTTCGAAACCGTGAAGGTCGCGGACCCGATCATATTCTATCATCCCGACAGCGTCCATCTAATACACTATGTGAAGGACGATTCTCCGGACAACATGATCTATCAGGAATTCTACGATGAGGTATGCAGACGCATCTCCGAGTGGAATGATATACCGATAATCGAACACAAGGCCAAAGTATACGATTACCACACCATACTCCGCACGGTGTTCTCCATCATGCAGGAAGAAAAGGATAAGACCATTCTCGTGAACGTATCCTCGGGAACATCCGAGTATGCGGCGGCATCCATGATGGCCTCGACGATGAACGGGAACACGATACCGTTCACGGTAGGTACCGAGGAATACACCACGCCCTCCGACAAGCTCAGGGACCTGTATTTCGAGAACGGCAAAGCGGTAGGACTGTCCAAAAAAGTGTACGAACCGAGAGAGGTCACCACATTTACGACCGAAAGTCCCAGCGTGGAACTCGTAGCCTGTCTCGAGATCATCGCCCGCAGCGCAAAAGAGAAGATCTCGGGCAAATCCTCGATGCAGATCCAAATGCTGAAAGAAGCGGGGATCTGGTCCTACGAAACCAACACCGCGAAGAGGAAGACCGACGATAAACAGAAAGAACTGATGTATTACAAGAGACACTACATCGAGAAACTCATAGATAACGGATGGATCAGAAAGGATTCCGATCTCAGAAGATACATGCTTACGGACGAAGGCAACATCATCCTGACGGTCTTCGGTCTTAAGCCGGACAGGTCCGTATGAACGGGCTCTTATCGGTGAGATGTCCTGCCTGCGGCGGAGAGGCCGAGGTGGACGAACAGGAAGGATTCCTGTTCTGTACAAGATGCGGAAGGATCATAGCCAAAGAGAACAGCATACCTGTCCCGTACACTCTAGCACAGTTGATAGAGATTGGCGATAAGGCGGCCGATGACGGGGATTCCGTCGCTCTCAGAGATACCATCGAGATGCTTTCCTCCGGCTACAGCAGTCAGACCTCCCTTCTGTATCTGGGATACCTGTCGGCCATAAACGGACGTACGGACCTTGCATTTGACGTGTGGGGGCTTCTGATATCCTTCAGCAACGACAAGGAGGATGTCAGGAAGATGTTCCCCAAGATTATATCATTCATGGGAAGACACCTGATCGAAGAATCCGAGAAGGGAAACATCCTCGATATGGAAGATGCCGAATTGGTATCATATTCGTACATGGACAGGATGGACCCCGGCAAAGAGACCTGGGAGAACATACCTTATTTTGCAGAAGAGGTCGCAAAGGCCGCACTGAATAATGCTTCGGATATCGACGGAAAGGGATTCCGCGATACGCTGATGGCCAATCTGTCCCAGCTCTATCTCCAGATGATAAAGAACGATACGGATCTCCTGAAGGTGCTGGAATTCTGCGATCTTGCCATCTCCGCAGGCAATTCCCTTTCCTCACCCGATACCGGGGATACCGGAAATAAGAGAACGGTGAAAAAGGAACTGGACTTCTTCCAATACCTCAAAGATACGGTGAACGGCGGAATATCGGAAATGAGCGATAAGGAACTGTCCGATCTCGAAGAATACTGGTTCACGAGAGATGACGATACGCCTTTCCCGGGAGAGATCCTTGAAGAAGCGTACATTGATCACGCGAAATGCGATAGCTCTTCATCCGTCAAAAGAATGTTCATAAGGAACAGATGGAAGAAAAGGATCGGAAAGTACCTGGATTGCATGCTCAGGAAGACTTCTTATCAGGATTGAATATCTCCATCCCATTGACCTTGAAAACACTGTCTGAGAGTTCCTTGTCCGTGAATACGACAAGATCATATCCCTCTTTACGAAGTGACCTTGCTTTCAGAATGCAATAATTGTGAATATTGGAATTCGTCATCTCGACCATGGATTTGACATACCAGAGATCCGGAACGGAGTCATTGATCTCAAGGTCCGCGTCCACACGTCCGTGGCATTCTTCGAACTTCCCGTCATTGATAAGTCTTCTGAGACTGATTATCTCAGAAATTATGCTGTTCTTCGTATCCAGTTGCATTCGGACGTTTGAGCACATTCAAATTTATAATAACTAGCATCATTAAAAATTAATTCAGTCCCTGCCGTACACATATCTGTACTGATACGGAACAGGGCCCTGATATCCGGTCATTTCCTCATAGGTATTGAGGTCCGGACTCCACTCGCAGCAGATCCCTATCGAGATGTCCGGATTGATAAGATTGTAGTGCATGCTGCCGCGGCAGATACGCGTGCATACGGAACTGTCATCCGGATCGCAGTCATGGACCTCGCACCACTTGCAGTTCGAACAGCTGCATATCCTTCCATTATCCTCTTCTTCCATACTCACACCATCCTCCGAGGACCCTATTTAAATTTGAGAGGGGAGGTCACCGAAAATGACCGAAAGGCCGAATGCCTCCCCCCGATTGGTTTTGACACGTCTTCAGATCATATTCGATTCTACCAGTTCGTTTATCTCCTCCTCTATAGCACAATATACGAGCTCGAGTCTTTCGGACGGGACATCATAAACGGCCTCTATGAGTTCTTTGAACTCTATGATGAGGTCGCGCATTATCATGAGCGCCTCGAATTCGTCGTTCTCGATTATTCTCTTCTCTTCCGATTCATTATAGGGTGCATCCATGGTCTCTTAGACGACGGATGGCGAATATAACAAAACCCGCTACAGTTAGTATAACTCGGAGAGAAATAAGGGGGCGTACCCCCTTGAAAAGATAAGGATCAATCCTTTGCCAGTTCGGCGGCCAGATCTTCCAGTGACTTCCTGTCCCCGTCGTTCATGGCCGACCTTATGGAGATCACGGGTTCCAGAATGGTTATGTCCGTCATTCCCTCGAAGTACTTCTTCATGAGATTGCATGCGTTCGGGGCCCAGGTACCGTTATCGATCATTGCGACCTTACGGTTCTGATATTTCTTGGACTTCAGTTCCATTAGGAAGAATTCCATCTCGGGGAATACCCCGCCTTCATAGGTAGTGGTGGCGACCGCCAGCCTGTCGTACCTGAAAGCGTCCTCCAATGCATACGAAAGATCTGTACGGGAAAGATCGGAGATCTTGACGTTGATGCCTCTGTCATCCAACAGTTCCGCCAACCTCATGGCCGCCTTCCTCGTATTGCCGTAAACGGACGTGTATGCGATGAATACGCCCTTGTCCTCTGGAGTATAGGAGGCCCATGTCCTGTACAGCGAAACGTAATGTCCGAGGTCCTCTTTGAGTATCGGGCCGTGAAGCGGACAGATAGCGGATATCTCGAGGTCCGAGACCTTATCCAAAAGCTTCATTACCTGCTTTCCGAACTTGCCGACAATGTTAAAATAGTAACGTCTGGCACCTTTGCACTAGTCATATGACGGATCTGCCGGACCGAACCTTCCGAATCCGTCTGCGGTGAACAGGAGTCTATCCGACTGCTCATACGACATCATGACCTCGGGCCAGTGCACCAGAGGGGCCATCACGAACCTGAGGCTGTGCTTTCCGAGCTCCAGTACTCCGCCCTCTTCCATGACGATGCTCCTGTCGGAATAATCGATGCCGAAGAACTGGGTGACCATCCTGAATATCATATCGTTGCCGACCAGTTTCATATCGGGATACATATCTGCAAGGGTCGCTATGTTCGCAGCGTGGTCGGGCTCCATATGGTGAATGACCAGATAATCTACGGAACGTCCGTTCAGTACGGTCTTCAGATCTGCAAGCCAGGCATCCGTCACACACTCGTCCGCCGTATCCAATACAGCAACTTTGTCGTCAAGGATAACATATGAATTGTAGGTCACACCGTCGGGGATGGGGTACCTGCTTTCGAACAGGTCCAGGTCCATATCCTCCTCTGTTATGCATACCACGGAATCTGAGATCTTACTGATCATGCCCCTGAATGCGGCTTTAGACGTATAAATATCTCCGAACATCAGAGACTGACCTGCCTTCACAGATAGAAGGTGGATATCATCCTCTCGCCCTCTTCCGTCAGCTCGAGTCTGTTCTTGAAGATCTCATCGTTGGTCACCCAATTGAGGTCCTGCCAAGGTTTGACGAAATCCCTGTGATAGTATACCGCTTCGGTCTGACCGGTCTTGGAAACATCCTTGCTTGTGACCTCTCTGAACCAGACGCCTTCATCTTTCAATGCCCGGATCATGTATTTTGCGGATGTGGGCTGTTTGCTGTCCAGCCTGTTCTTCAGGATCCTCAGTCCCTTGACGAGATGCTTTTTGGGCCTTTCTATCTTGTAGACCGGCAGCGAACGGGGTTCGTAGGTCGATTTGGTAAGTCCTACGGGGCGGTCGTTCTCGTAGTAGATCTCTCTGATCTTGTCATCGCTGACGGTATACTCCTGCGTACCGACAGAGAACGGCACCGTACCCGGAGACATCATCGATGCGATCGCCGCGGCGGCCGCATATTCGGGAGACCCGGCAGATATATTTACAAAGATCTTCGAGTCCTTGTCCTCGGACATTATTATGTTGAGTACCTCTTTCAGCATCTCGGAGAAATTCGTAACTTTCGAGTTATGTTCGACGATCTCGATGCCGGGACGCTTCTCAATCAGGATCTCGCAGACCCTGTCGTAGAAATCGGTGTAGACGGAGTTCTTGTCCTTATCTCTGACATAGTGGATCAGGTGGACCCTTTCAGCCTCATAATATAATGCTGGCTCTGTTACCTTCGCGGTCTCGAATGTCACACATGCTATCATTACCCTTTTCTCGCGTCCGCTTGCCATGGCCTCTGTATCGCACTATCCGTATTTCAACATTTACATTTATTACAAATATTACAATAATCTGTTAATATAATTGAGAACGATTACTATACAATGCGCACAGGTTGCGCAGGAAACTGAAAAGATGAAGACAAAAATGAACACTGATGAGAGGGTTATGATTTTCATAGACCTCCGGAACGTCATTGATTGCTCTGCGGACATGACCAATTTGGATCTCAGATTGGATTATGAGGAAATGGCAGACGAACTGGTCGGCAGCAGAACGCTTACTGCGGCCTATATGTTCGACAGCAGGAAAAGGACCGGGGACGATCCCTGTATAAGATTCCATGATGCCCTCAGATCATTGGGATTCAGGGTGATCACAAGGGACAGCCTCGGCGGAAGCGAGGACCTTGAAGGCGACAAGAGAACTCAGAAAGAGGTGGATGTCGCCCTTGCCAGCAAACTTATCGAACAGGCGTTCAAGGACAATTACGACACAGCCATCGTAGTTAGCGGAGACAGGGATTTCCGTCCTGCGATAGAGACCGTCCAGAATGAGGGAAAGAGGGTGGAGGTCGCAGGATTCAGCTACGGAATGAGCCCCATACTGAGAAGATGCTGCGACCAGTTCCACGATCTGGACACGATGCCTATAGTCACACTCAGTACGCCGTACGAAGGATCCGAGGAAGAAGAGATCCCTGCGGTCAACTCACAGGAGGCGACCGAAGATGCAGCCTAATCCGTACATGAGGATAGCAGGATGCTCCCCCGCGAGGGAAGAGGAACCCTCCGTATTGCTGAAATTCGCTTACGACAAGAAGAACAATCTTTCTTCCTGCCACAAAGGGACCATCGTGTTCGTATCGCAGAATTACGAAGGCACAGTCAGGGACGGCGAAGTATGGATCTGCAATATCGAAAGGTCCGACAGATGCTGGTACGCCACACCTCTGAGACAGGTCGACGACCAGTTCTACATGGGACTTACACACGGACAGATCGGCGAGATGGCGAAATACCTCTGGGAAACAGACAGGGAGATGCTCATGCCGTACATCGAAGAGACCGCGTCCGATAAGCTCAGGACAGAGATCGATAATCTGAAAAAGGAACTCGATTCGTCTGCGGAATCGTATTCATCCGCCGAGTCGCAGATCCTGACCTTCAAGGAAGAGAGGGAGAAACTCCTGAAAGAGATAGAGGCTCTCAGATCGAAAGAGGACTCGTCCGTGGCAGAGGAAACGGAATCCAGGAAGCTCATGGATGAGAACACGGAACTGAAATGCCGGGTGAAAGAACTCCAGCATCAGCTCATGTCCCTCAGGAACAGGATGGTATGCGAAGCAGATGACAGCGAACCTCAGTGCAAGGCAACGGTCAGGAGCTTTGCGGACAGGTCCGTAATACTCTCCGGCCCCAACGAACTGTACAGCCGCAGTTTCAAGGACGGAAGATACGACGTAAGGACGGATATCTGCGGAACGAAGATAGTGATCAGACAGGACGACAACGGACAGGCGGAGTCTGTCAACGGCATGATCGTACTGGACGATCTCGAGAACTTCGTCGAGTTCAGCGAAAGGACCGAACTGCCCGCAGACATCGATGACAACGGAACGATCACCTGCTCGCTCAAGGCGTATCAGACAGCCTGAGAGGAAAGAACGATAAAAAGGAAACACCATACGCATCCGAGGATGTAAGAATGACCGGCAACACGGACATAGAGGAAAAGCTCAGACGCATCGAGGCAAAACTCGATCAATGCATAGCCATGAACAACGAGACCCGCATGATGTGCGACAGGATACTGCACGAGGTCATGGAAATGAAAGCGGGACCCGAGGTCAAAGAAGAGAGCATGGCGGCCCTGGAAGAAGAGATGGAGACCGAATCAAGGAAGGTCCGCATCCAGAGGGCAAGAGAGCAGAAGGAACTTCTCACTGAGAAGATCTCCGATGTGGCCCGTGAGAGAGAAAAGGTCAAGAACGAATACTTCAAGGCGACCGACAAGGAACTTGCGAAAGAACTCAGTCTGAAGATGGACAATCTTGAAAAGGAACTGGAAAATCTTCAGGCGGAGCTCACCAAATGTCTTGAGTATCAGCAAAAGGCCGGCAGATACTGACGGCCATACATCCTCCGATGCGGGGAAGGAAATATGAGATTCATTCACACATCCGATCTTCACATCGGTAAGACAGTTTACGGTTTCTCGATGACCGACGATCAGAGTTACATACTCGACCAGATCGCAAACATCGCAGAGAAAGAGAAAGCGGACGGCATCATTATCGCCGGAGATGTCTATGATAAGGGCGTCCCGACGGAGGATGCCGTACATGAGTTCGACAGGTTCCTCAGCAGAGCCGCGGACATCTGCCCCATCTACATCGTAGCGGGAAACCATGATTCCGCGGAAAGACTGTCCTTCGGGCGCGATCTCCTGATGAGGAACGGCGTTCACATAACGGATACCTACTCCGGAAAAATGGAGAAAATAACCGTAGAAGACCAATTCGGCCCTCTGAACATCTATCTTCTGCCGTACATCAAACCGTCCCTTGTGAGACCGTACTTCAAAGACGAAACGGTCACCACTCCGGACAAAGCTATGCAGCTGACACTGGATGCATCGGATGTCGATCCGAATGCCAGGAACCTTCTGGTGTGCCACCAGTTCATCGTCGGAAAAGGTATCGAATTATCTACGACCGATTCCGAAGACGCGAAACCGATCGTCGGCGGGATCGATTGCATATCGGCAGAACTCCTGAAACCTTTCGATTATGTCGCATTGGGCCACATCCACAGAGCCCAGTCCGCAGGAAGGGACACAATCAGATACTGCGGCTCACCGCTGAAATATTCGGAATCGGAAGCATACGACAGCAAAAGCGTCACCGTTGTCGATATGGAAGAAAAAGGGAAGGTCGGACTCAGGACCGTGCCTCTGATCCCCAAGAAGGATCTCAGACTGCTGAAAGGCACGATCGAAGAGATCCTGTCCCCGGAAGCGTTGAAACAGGGGAACAGGGACGATTATGTTATAGTCACCCTCAAAGAGAATCCCAAGAATGCGATCGAACGCATCAGAGAGATCTATCCCTTCGTCATGCACCTGAACTTCGAGAGCGACGGAACCTCCGGCCTTTCGGATTCGGACATCAGCATCGAAGATATCCGCAAGATGGACCCTATCGATCTCTTCGAGCAGTTCTTCGAAAAAATGAACGGAAGAAAGCTCACCTCGGAAGAAACAGCCATCGTTGAAAGCATCATCGAAGAATTGGACGGGGTGGACATATGAGGCCTATCACGTTGGAAATGTGCGCGTTCGGACCTTATGCGAACAAAGAGACGGTGGATTTCTCCAAATTCACCGGCAACGGCCTATTCCTTATCACAGGCAACACGGGTGCGGGAAAGACCTCGGTCTTCGATGCGCTGACATACGCCCTGTACGGCAAATGCAGCGGCTCCGAAAGACCCGAATCATCGCTCCGCAGCGATTTTGCGTCTCCGGATGTCGAATCGTATGTCAAATTGGTCTTCGAACATAACGGAAAAGAATACACCGTGGAAAGGAGACCTGTGCAGCTGAGGAAAAAGAAGAGAGGAGACGGGTTCACCAATCAGCCCCGCGACGCATGTCTCACCGTTCCGGATAAAAATCCCATCGTTAAAGAGAGCGAGGTCAACAGTGAGATCTCCATCCTCATAGGACTCGGATACGAACAATGGCGCCAGGTCGCAATGTTGGCGCAGGGGGAGTTCGTGAAACTACTGAATGCCGACAGCAAAGACCGTGAGGAGATATTCAAGAAGATCTTCAACACATGGATCTACGACATGATCCAGACAAGCCTGGCAGATAAGAATAAGGAAACCAGAGCGAAAAGCGAAAGTGCCAGAGATGAGATCGCACGTATCGCGACCGACCTCCAGATCGATGAATCGTCCGAAAAGGGGATAGAACTGAAAACGTTCATCGACACTAAGACCGTAGCTTACAACAAAGAAAGATTCTTCGAACTTTTAAGAGAGGTCATGGAAGAGGACACAAAGATGTCCGAAGGCCTTGCGAAAGAATCATCTGCCGCAGAAAAAGCCTGGGAGGGTGCACATTCAAACTATATTTCCGGAAAAGCGGTCAATGATGATTTCAATGCTCTTGACGGGTCCCTGAAGGAATCTGAGGAACTGAAAAAGAAAAAGCCGGAGATCGACCAACTGTCAGACAGATGTGCCAGAGCGGAATCCGCATTGTTCAAGATCAAGCCCCTGTCCGATAGCAAGGACAAGATACGGGAAGATCTGAAAGATGAGACCGACAGATGCGAAAATGCTTCGAAAAACCTTGAACAGCTGAAAACAGACCTCGAAACAAAGAAGGGCGTTCTTGCGGAGGCCGATGAGGCCGCCAAAGAGGTCAGCGAACTCATAAGCAGAAGCGGGGTCATCAAAGAATCCCTTCCCAAATATGAGGAATTCACAAGATCATCTAAAGAATCGGAACGGTACAAAAGAGAATACGGTGAATGCTCTGGGATTATCGCAAAGCTGACCGAAGAAAAGAGCCGGGTCGAAGATTCCAAACAGCCTTTCATCGAGTTTGTGAACGAACACGCTTCTGTCACAGACGATCATCAGAAGGCAAAAGATAACGTCAGGATCACATCCGAGAAGATAGACGATCTCAATGAGATCCGCAGCGAACTGAAAAGTTACAAAAAATTCAAAGAAAGGGCAGACAGCCTCGACATCGAGATATCTTCTATTGAAAAGAGCCTCGACGAATCGGAAAAATGCCTTCAGCATATGAGAGACCTCCAAAAAGAATACGGAGCCGCTGTTTTGGCCATGGGCCTGGCAGAAGGCACGAAATGCCCCGTATGCGGATCCGTTCATCACCCCGAACTTGCAAGATTGTCGGGCGACGTTCCTTCCGATAAGGATATCGAGGACCGGCAATCGAATATCGATAAAGAAAGGGAAACGATCTCAGAGCAAAGAGGGAACGCCGTATCTTTCAGAGCAAAAGCAGGTGAGAAAAAGGCCAATGCCGAAAAAACAGCCGAAAAATGCGAATATGCCTTGGGAGAACCGGATGACGCCGATACGCTCAAAGCCCTTTCCGATCTCATCGCCTCCCTGAACGGGGATCTTTCAAAACAGAAAACGGAAGAGGAGAGACTGTCCCGGATCAAGGATGAGTTTAAGAAAAGATCCGATGAACTCAATGAACTGGATGCCCGGGCAATAGAACTTGGCAACAAGATCAGAGACCTGACTCCCCGCGCAGAGGAACTGAAAAGCAAGAAGGTCCAATCCGAGACAAGGGCCGAAGAGCTGGCCAAAGGCCTGGAATTCCCTACCGAAGAACAGGCCCGCAGAGAATATGAACTGTGCAGCAGCAAAGCAAATACATTGACCGATGCGGTGACAAAGGCTCAGAGGGATATCAAAAACCTTGAGGTCGAGATCGCCTCCGAAGACAGCATCAAGTCCTCTGCAGAGACCAAGATCGCTGATCTAAATACAGCTTTGGAAAAGGCGAATACCGGACTTATCGATGCATTGAATGCCCATGGCTTCTCGGACACAGAGGATTATGAAAAGTCCCTTGTGAACGAAAAAGAACTTGAATCGATGAGGAAAACGATCTCGGATTACGCCACTGAGGTCTCCAAGAATCAGGGAGCCATAGAACAACTGAATGAAAAGCTCAAAGACAAGGAAAGAGCGAACATAGAGGCATTGGAATTCATTCTCGAAGAGAAGAAACTTACCAAAGACGGAATAGCAGACAGACTTCAGAGTGTCAACAGCCGTCTCGGCAACAACGATCGCAAGAAAAAAGTCCTTGAAAAGAAATTCAAAGATCTGGATGAAGTGCTCCGCGTTGCGGACATTATGGAAAAACTGTCAAAGACCGCCAACGGAGGCCTTAACGGAAAAGTAAAGATAACTTTCATCCAGTATGTTCAGGGAGCTTATTTCGACAGGGTCGTAACACAGGCCAACCGCCGCCTTAACGGAATGACTGGGGGAAGATTCGTCCTCATGAGGAAAAAGGATCCGGATAACCTTAGATCGTCCAGCGCCTTGGACCTTGAGGTATTGGACAACCATACCGGAAAGATACGTCCCGTAAAGACGCTTTCCGGCGGAGAATCATTCAAGGCCGCATTGTCTTTGGCCCTCGGCCTTTCGGATATCATTCAGAACTCCTCGGGCGGAGTGAGGATCGATGCACTGTTCATAGACGAGGGATTCGGATCGCTGGATACCGAGTCTCTGGGACAGGCCGTCAACGAACTGGAAAGCCTTACCGAAGGCAACAGACTCGTAGGCATAATCTCCCATGTCGATGCTCTCAAAGAACGCCTGAACAAGAAGATAATCGTTACCCATACAGAGTCGGGAAGCACACTCAGAACGGAGGTGGATTGATGGCAAATTATTCTAACACAAAGATCAGCACATTCGAACAGTGCCGGTACAAATACGATCTGAAATACAACAAAGGCATTAAATCGTACAAAAACACCATAGAGGCATTCATGGGCAGCATGGTGCATGAGACCCTGGAAAAACTCTACACCGACCTGAGATACATGAAAAAACTCTCTCTGGACGAGCTTCTCGGGATATACAACCAAAAATGGAAAGAGAATTTCACCCACGAGATAATCATCGCCAAAAAAGAGTACACGGCAGACAACTACCGTCTTATCGGCGAGGACTGCATCAGGAAATACTACCTGAGATTCGATCCTTTCGACCAGGAGACGATCATCGGCCTCGAGACGAATGACTTCCTGGATCTCGGAGACGGCAACACTTACTCTGTACGTATCGACAAGTTCTCCTGCAAAGGCAATGACTACTACGTCTGCGACTACAAGACCGAGAGCAGGATGAGGACCAAGGATGACGCCGACCATGACAGGCAGCTCTCGATGTACGCGAAATGGGTCAGGGAGACCTACCCCGATGCGGAGAATATCTATGTCCTCTGGCACATGCTCAGATTCGACAAGGATCTCGTAGCGGAAAGGACCGATACGGAAATGGATGAGATCTTCGAGAACACAAAGAGATCCATAAAGGAGATCGAGTCCTGTACCGAATGGCCGACCAATCCGGGTACCCTCTGCGACTACTGCGATTACAAGGGCCAATGTCCCGAATTCACCCATCTGATCGAAATCGAGAACATGACGCCCGAAGAGATATCGGAAGATGCCGGCGTCGGTCTTGTCGACCTCTATGCTCAGGCGGACGATCTTATCGACAAGAACAAAGAAGAGATCAAGAAGCTTGAGGCCGAGAAGGAGAACCTGAAGAATGAGATCGTCTGCTTCGCCGAGAAGAAAGATATCACCTGCGTTTATGGTACAGATCACAAGATCTCGATCAAAAGATCGCAAAGGATCACCTATGAGGACAAAGACCGTTTGGAGTCCGTCCTCAAGGAGAAAGGACTCTACGACGATCTCTCTTCGATATCCTATCCCCGCCTGAATTCCAAAATAAAAAAAGGAGATATCGATTCCGACATCAAAGAACTGGCACATATAGAGGATATCGAAACGGTCAGCCTTTCTAAGATCAAAACGAAGAAAGAATGATCTCCCTGTCCCAAACCCTTTTCTTCTATTTTTACAATAATTACATCTATTACAAAAATCTGTTATTATATTGATATCGCGTACTTCTGTTTGCAGCCGATGAAAAAGACTGCACATGAGAATGAGGTGAGATGTATGGAAGTAAGCGTTGAGTCATTGATCAGAAGATCCAACATGGCCAAGGAAAGCGGCAGATACTTCGAAGCATTGGATTACGCCCAAAGGGCATACCGCCTTTGCGCATACGAGGAACTGACCTGCATGAACTGATCGTCCGGACCTCCGGAGTGATAACATCCTTATTTACGGGAAGATATCACTCCGTCATGGACGACGGAAAGGCGACCGTAAAGGAACTTCAGAATGAGATAGCGGAATTCTGCACCGAAAGGGATTGGGACCAATTCCACAACCCGAAAGACCTTGCCATCGGTGTCTCCACGGAAGCGGGAGAACTGTTGGAACTGTTCAGATTCAAAGATGCGGAAGGATGCAAAAAGCTTCTTTCCGATCCGAAGGGCAGAGAAGATGTGTGCGATGAACTGGCCGATGTGTTCTACTTCGTCCTCAGGTTCGCACAGATGAACAACATCGATCTCAGTCAGGCCCTTTCATCCAAACTCGAAAAGAACAGGGCGAAATATCCTGTTGAGAAAAGCAAAGGATGCAGCAAGAAGTACAACGAGTACTGATCAAAGGGTGTCCAAGATCCTTTTTGCCTCGGAATTTCCCCTGGCTACCGCCTTTCTGAGCCATTTGACGGCATTGGTGTTGCTCTTTACCATCCCTTCTCCGGAAAGGGACATCTTTCCCAATTGAAGCATGGCATCCGAATTGCCTTCCTCGGATGCGCGCACGAACAATTTCGATGCTTTGTCAGGATTCTTGGGAACTCCCCTGCCTTCGAAATGCATCATACCCAGACGGTACATCGCCTTGTCGTATCCTTCCTTCTGGCACTTCTCGTAGATCTCCGCGGCCTTCCTGAGATCGACATCGACGCCTTTGCCTTCCTCGAGCATCACGCCCACGCGGTAGAGCGCAATGAGCATCCCCTCCTCTGCGGCCTTGGAATACCACTTGTAGGCTTCCGGATAGCTGCGTTCGGTGCCCATTCCGTCCGCGTATGCGGTCGCAAGGTTGAACATGGCCCTGACGTACCCCTGCTCCGCGGACAGTTTGTACATCTCGAATGCCCTTTCGTAATTCGGATTGCAACCGGTACCGTGGGCCAACATGAAACCGAGATTGCATTGGCCTTCCGCATCCCCCTGCTCGGCTGAGAGATCGAACCAGACAATGGCCTTCTGAGGATCGGCGGGAACTCCGTCGCCTCTATAATAAATGTAACCGAGTGCGTTCTGGGCGCTGTGATCTCCGGAGGATGCTGCGTCCATGACCTCTTTGAAACCCATACGATCACCTCTTGATGGAACGAACGTTGTTCCTTACATAGATCTCGGGATGGTCCATGTACTTCGAAAGACTGTAATAAGCTGCCAGATAACCCTGGGCTGCGGCCATTGCGAAATAATGGATGGCCTCGTTGACATCCTTGGGAACTCCCCTTCCCTTTTCATGAAGCTGTCCCATGATGAACATTGCATCTTCGGATCCTGCCATGGATGCCCTTTTCATGTAATCCAATGCAAGACGGTCGTTCCTTCTCACGATCATGCCGTCGTGGTATATCAGTGCCAATGTGTACATTGCAATGGGGTCTCCGAGGCTCGCGGCCTCTTCGTAACTGTCCATCGCTTCTTCGTAATTATCGGAATCCAGACAGCTGTCGGCATACTCGAGTGCGGTCTGCCTTTCGGTCCTTTCCTTCTCGGCATTCGTGTGGGATAATCTGAACTCCCTGTCCCTGAGATCTTCCCTCTCGGCACCGTTCAGGACCGCCAACACAGATTCCCATGCGAGAAGACACGCTTCGTGTCCCATGTCCGCTCCGAACTTGTACCATCTTCCCGCCTCGAACATATCGATGTTGACACCGTAAAGACCATACTCGTAATTCCTTCCTATCCAATAGAAAAGTTCGGCATCTCCGTGAAGGCCCGCACGAGAATAGAGTGATTCTTCCTCGACCTTGTTGACGGCCGTTCCGATACCTTTTCCGTACATGTATCCGAGGAGGAACTCGGCCATGGGAAGATGCTGATCGGCTGCCAGATGCATCCAGTTGAAAGCTATGCGCTCATTCTTCGTAACGATGTCTCCGTCCATGTTATGAAGTGCAAGTTCGAGTCTTGCCTCGGGTATGCCGGCTGCCGCGGCCTTCTTCAGATAATGAAGGAATTTAACGACATCGGTCTCCCCGTATGTACCGTCGCGGTATGCTTTGGCAAGCTCCCATTTCGCCCTGGGGCATCCCATATCCGCAGAACGGATGAACCAGTCCACAGCAAGCATATCGTCTGGCTGAACATCCTTGCCGGTCGCATACATATATGCAACTCCGAGTGCGGCATACGGATCGCCCGCTTCTGCATCTGCGAATATCTGATCATCCTTCATTTCAATACCGCCGATCAACGCATCTTCATGACCTTGATCCTGTTGAGCAATGCTGCTGCATCGGGATCTCCCTGTTTTGCGGCAAGTCCGAGATACTTCTTTGCCAAGGGTATGTTCTTATCGACATATTTGCCGTCCATGTAGATCTTTCCGAGGTAATACTGAGCCTCGTAGTAACCGTCATTGTCTGCCGCATCCTTGAGAAGCGACATACCTTCTTCGAGGTCCTTATCGATATCCTTCCCGGCGACCTCCATCATTCCGAGGAAAGATTTTGCGGCGGGATGTCCCTGATCGGCGGCCTCTCCGAACCATACGGATGCCTCCTTGGCATCCTTGGTGCATCCCCTGCCTTCGTAGCAGAAGCATGCCAGACAGTATTGGGAATTGACCTCTCCCATCTCTGCCGCCTCTCTGAAGTATTCTGCGGCCTTCTCGTCGCTCTGCTGGTAATGGATACCGTTGCCGTACATGCATGCAAGTGCGTACTGGGCGTACCCGTTGCACCTGGAAGCTGCGGTCTCGAACCACTTGGCGGCGATATCGACATCCTTGGGGATGACCTGTCCCTCGAAACGCATGTTGCCGTAATCTGTCATGGCCTGCTGGTATCCTCCCTCGCAGGCGATCTCGAGATACTTTATCGCAAGGTCCACATCCCTCTTGACACCGTCCCCGTAAGCGTACATCATACCGATCTGGTATGCCGCTTCGGGATGTCCCTGGTCCGCTGCGGCCCTAAACAGTTCCGCTGCCCTCTTCTGATCGTAATATCTGGTCTTCGGTATGGAGCACAGACCTCCCATTGAGAACTGGGCATCCTTGTTTCCGGCGTTCGCACCGAACGTATACCATTTTGCCGCCTCTTTGAGATCGGGCTCTGTGTAACACTGACCGGTCTCGTACATGAAACCGATCCTGTACATCGCAAGTCCGTCTCCTTCCTGTGCGGCGCTCTTCAGCCAGTAAAGGGCCTTATCCTTGTCCTTGTCCACTCCCTTGCCCATGAGATACATGAATCCCACGGTGTCCATTGCCTGAACATCCCCTTTCTCGGCACAGACCGTGTAGTATCTGACGGCCACCCTGTGGTCCTTCTTCACCGGGACCTTTCCGTTATCGTAGATATCGAAAAGTTCCTCGCATGCTATGGTGTCCCTCTGTACCCCTTTGAATTTGAGAGCGACCAGATCATCGAATGTCTGACCGTCTCCGAGCTTATCGTACTCGTTTGCCAAAAGGACCGCATCGGTGTTTCCGGATGAAGCGGCCATCCTGATCATATCTATGGCAGATGCCTT
>Ga0172378_10001474_pt1 | contig 21771 bp, 13 predicted proteins | sample GrowelOW332metaG_FD_119755 | JGI IMG/M metagenome (GOLD analysis project Ga0172378, IMG submission 119755) | Groundwater microbial communities from an aquifer near a municipal landfill in Southern Ontario, Canada - Pumphouse #3_1 metaG | ecosystem: Environmental > Aquatic > Deep subsurface >... | reverse complement strand
AGGCCTCACCTCGTTTTTATAAATCCTGAATCTTTTTGTATCTACTCCGCATTTGTATAAACCTCCTGCACTTCTTCATTATCTTCTAATTCATCAATTAGTTTTTCTAATTTCGGTGTATCTTCTTCTGAAATTGGCATCGTTGTTTTTGGAATCCAACCTTCTGTTGTTTTTTCAAAAGCCCATGAGGCACTACCTGGGGTAGCAAGAGAGCTACTGTTGTTTGAAAGAATATGTTTAACTTCTGCCGCTGCTTTATTTCTGTTACTTGTAAGAACGTCTATTATTATTCCCACACCAGCTGGACCGTATGCTTCATATGTAATCGCTTCCATTTGTTCCGCTTCTGCCCCCATAGCTTTTTTAATAGCTCTTTCTATATTATCATTTGGCATATCGGCGGCTTTTGCTCTTTCTATAGCAGCTTTTAATCCAGAAGATGATACATTACCACCAGCTTTTTTAGCTTCAACTTGTAACATCTTTGCCATTTTTGTAAAAACAGCACTTTTTTGTGCGTCAGTCTTTGCCTTTAATCTTTTTATTTTTGAAAATTTATTATGTCCGCTCATGGCTGATTTTTAATAAGCGAAGCGATTTACCCTGTGTAATAAGTTTATTTAAAACCACACATTAAAATCATCTAACACTTTATTATATTTATTTTTTTTAATAATTACACATGGCGAGTAAAAATCGCCACTAATAATTTAAATGATAGCTTAATATAATTCTAATATCAAGATTGTTTGTTAAGGTGTTTTTTTGCTCTTTCTGTAATTATTCTTCCTCTTCCAGTTCTCTCTATAAAACCAAGTTGTAATAAATATGGTTCATATACGTCTTCTATAGTTGCCTGTTCTTCTGATAGGGCAGCAGCTAGAGTATTTAGTCCTACTGGACCACCATTAAATTTATTTTCTATTGTTTCAAGGAGAGCTCTATCTGTTGCTGTTAAACCAACTTCATCTATGCCAAGCATATTCAAAGCTTCTTCGATTGTTTTGTTTGTTATTTTTTCTTCTTTTATCTGAGCAAGGTCACGCCCCCTTTTTAATAAATAGTTTGCAGTTCTTGGTGTAAAACGGCTTCTTTTTGCAATTTCTTTCTTTGCTTCATCTTCAATTTCTATTCCAAGTATTTTTGCTGATCTTTCTACTATCTTTTCTATCTCTTCATCAGAATAAAATTCAAGTTTAAATACTCCTCCAGAAAATCTTGAGCGAAGTGGTGCTGAAAGCAACGCAATTCTTGTTGTCGCCGCAATAAGTGTGAAAGGAGGAAGGTCAAGTTGTATTGTTCTAGCACTTGGACCCTTACCTATGATGATATCTAGTGACCCCGACTCCATAGCAGGGTAGAGTATTTCCTCTATTGTTTTGTTTAGTCTATGAATTTCATCAATAAATAAAATATCTCCTGGTGAAAGGTTCGTAAGTATTGAAGCAAGGTCTCCGACTTTCTCAATTGCTGGACCCGATGTTGTTTTTATCTGAGCTTTTATTTCTCTTGCAATTAAGTTTGCTAAGGTTGTTTTTCCAAGCCCTGGAGGACCATAAAAAAGTAAATGTTCTGGTGGATGATTTCTTTGTGAAGCAGCTTTTAGTAAAATTTTTAGGTTTTCTTTGATGTTTTTTTGTCCAATGTATTCATTCCAAGAAGTAGGTCTTAATGTCTGGTCAAGAAATTTTACATCACTATTTATACGGCCTGTTTCTTGGTTATTTTGGGAATTAGTATTTTTTGAGTCATTTTTGCTTGACATAATTTTATTTTATGCTATACTCTCTATAGAGCCTAAACAAAGGGCTTTTTATTTTCCCCCAGATTTATTTTTTAGTTTGTTGAAAGTTCTGAATGTAAATCTCTAAACAATTATGCTCGCAAGAGTCTACGAGTTTTTTTTCAAGGACATTTTGGTTTATTTCTTCGGAAATATTGCTGAGGTTATCCTTAAAGACTAATTTAACTTTTCACCGCCAGGTTTAAAGTATTGTTTAGAGATTTATGTTTGGAACACTCTCTTTTTTTACCTCACAAGGATTAGTGGGGTATTTATATTTATATACTAATATCGTTTAGAACTTTTGCAAGCCCGAACACCTATTACCACATTATTTTATGTTGGCTGGCAAATTGTTATTTTCTAAAATTGATAAAATTTGTAAAAAACTAAAAGATTAAGTTTAATTATTTTACAAAAAACTAATTTTCACCTTCAAGATCTATAACTCTACCAAGTTCATCAATGGTGCTTATTCCTTTCAATACTTTTAATATTCCGTCTTGTTTCATATCTAAGATGTTTTGTGGTTCTGCCGCTTTTTTGATTTCTCGGTTGCTTGGATTGTTTGTAATAACATCTTCTATTTCTTTGTTTGTTAAAATTGCTTCACAAATTGCGATTCTTCCTTTATAACCAGTGTGGTTGCATTTATCACATCCTTTTGCGTGAAATATTTTTGTTGTTTGAACCCCTTCTAAATAAGTTTTATCATTTATACTAGAAAGTGTTTTTTCGATTATTATTTTTTCATTTTCTGTTGGTTCAACTTCTTCTTTACAATAAGTACATAATTTTCTGAGAAGTCTTTGTGCCATCACTATATTAATAGCTGAAGAAATTGTTTTTGGATTTGCTTTGAGATCTATAAGTCTAGGGAAGGCTCCTGCTGCAGAATTTGTGTGTAAAGTAGAAAAAACTAAGTGACCTGTAAGTGCTGCATTCATAGCAGTATTAGCAGTTTCACTGTCTCTAATCTCTCCAACCATTATTACATCTGGGTCTTGTCTCATGGCAGCTCTAAGTCCAGCAAGGAATGTATAGCCTTTTTCGTCTTCCACTTGTGTTTGTACTATACCTTTTAAATGATATTCAATAGGGTCTTCTATAGTGAGTATTTTTACATCTGGTGTATAAATTTTTTTCAAGAAAGCATATAGGGTTGTCGTTTTACCAGAGCCAGTAGGGCCAGTAATAAGAAGCATTCCGTTCGGTTTGTTTATTTGTTCTACTAAAATATCAAGTGTTCTTTTTTCTATGCCAAGTTCTTCAAGAGATACTGCAATGGATTTTGGGTTAAGAAGTCTCATAACCAAAGATTCATTGTAAGCCCCTGGTAATAAAGAAGTTCTTATTTCTATATTATTGTCTTTTATTTTAATACTAAAACGTCCATCTTGAGCTTCTGATTTTATATTTAATTTTAATCCTGAGAGAAGTTTAATTCTTGAAAGGATGAGAGAGTATGTTGCTACATCAAATGTATAAGTATCAAGTAAGACGCCATCTATTCTAAACCTCATTCTGACAGAGACCTCTTCTGGTTCTATGTGTATATCTGATGCACCGAGTTTAAGTGCTCCAGCGATCATTGTCTCTAATATTTTTGATATTCTATAAGCTTGTTTGACGCCAAGTAGGTCGTCTATAGTTGTTTTTATATCTATTATATCTTTTACTTTTTCCATTAAAGTAATAACTTGTTCTCCAGAAATATCAAAGGTACCAGCTTTACTTTCTGATGCATAAGAAAAATCTTTATATCTTTTCCATGCTTTTTCTAAACTCTTTTTTGATACCATGTAGACAAAAGGGAAGTATCCTTCGTTTTCTAGTTTTTTGATTAAAGCAATTGTCTTTTCGTTGTTAGGAGATAATATCGCAACTTGTATTTTTTTGTTTACTATATCAAAAATAGCAAGATTTGTGATTTTGGCTTCTTCTTCTCTAATTATTCTTACTGCATCATTATTGATCGAAATAGGACCTAGATCAATATATTGATAACCATATTTTTTGGCCAATATTCTAGCAACGTCTTCTTCTTCATTTTTTCTCATTTCTTCAAGACGCTTTTCTTGTTTTTCTTCATCAAAATCTACCATGTCTAATATAATACCATTTTTGTTATTTAATTAACAACAAAAAGGGTATTTTAAGGGTTTTTTATATATCTTGACTTTTTTATATAAAGGTGTATAATTAATAAAGAAGGTAAAAGTTTGGATTTAGGCAATTAGAAACGAGTGTTTCTTTTATGCCTTATCCTTTTGAAAAGAAAGGTTGGTTTATTATAATGACGATTAAAACTGGATCATGGATCGGGGTTGCGATAATCGCATGTTTTGTTTCTTATTTGGTCGGTGATTATCAGAAGAAGGTGAAACAACCGGCTTCTGATGGGGTGGCTGTTTCGGTCACTTCGGCCGCTAAGGTGAAGAAGCTGGAAGTTACTCCGTCGGAAAGAGTTACTTTCCGTTCGGAACAGGATCTGGAGAATCCCGACCCTGTTCATCAACGCCCGCGTCCGGCTGATGCCAATCAGCTGACTTTCTTCAACGACACCACAAACATGTGGGTTGAGATCCGAGAAGGAGGACGGATTCATTTCAACATCAAACCGAAGGAAGGGTTTGATTTGTATTGTGGTTTCAAGGTTCCGATTACACTTGTAATCTACAAAAATGGATGTGGAGATGATCGAGAGGTAGTCGGTACAGTCCATGAAGTGTATCGCTTTGACAATAGGCGAGACCAGTATGGAAGGAGACCGCCAACTGTGTGTAAGATGATCGTTATCCGCGACCCAGGAGAAAGGAGTCGTGTCCCAGTTGTTGTTACCGAAGAAGTCAAGAATGAAGACTGAATCGGTTTCAACAAAAACCGTCACATGGGTGGCGGTTTTTTTAATTTTTATAATATGATATTGTTTTATATATGAAAGTAATAAGTAAAAGTTTAGAAGAAACAGAAAAAATCGCAGGAGAATTCATAGAAAAAATCTCTATGGGTATTTATAATGGGGCAGTGGTAGTCGGACTTTATGGAGATCTTGGTTCTGGAAAAACAACTTTTACACAATGTGTGGCAAGATTACTAGGTATTAAAGAAGATATAACTAGTCCAACTTTTGTTATAGAGAAAAGGTATCAAATTGATAATTTACTTTTCTTGGCCGGACAGGCAACTTTAAACTTTAAACTTTCAACTTTCATACACATAGACGCTTATCGTTTAGAATCTTCAAAAGAAGCCAAATCTTTAGGTTGGAATGAAATATCTACTAATCCACAGAATATTATCTTCATAGAATGGCCAGAGAGGATTCTAGATATTTTGCCAGAGAATCATATTAAACTTAATTTTAAATTTATATCGGAAAATGAGAGGGAGATAGAGTTCTAGGTGTGATTACACACAAGTAAAAAAGTTTGTAAAGTTACATAAAGTAAAAAGTGTTATTATTGAATAAATAAAATACAAAAGGAATTTTCGCAAAGCGAAAATTCCTTTTGTATTTTATTTCTAAGTATTAATTATTATCCACTTATAGGCTAGTACTAATATCTTTTATATTTTTTATATTAAGATATAATAAAGTACATAAGTCGCTTTTTAATATTTATCAATAATTTTTATTTTAAATGAAAAAGAAAATCTCTATATTAATATTCCTTTTTGTTTTTGGAATTTTTTTTACATCAGCAATCGCACAAGAAAATACACAAGTGGGTGATTCTGAACAGTTTTTTGAAAACAGACCAGAAGTTTATGTTTCTGATTTGAAACTAGATAAAACAGAATATAAAGCTGGTGATGTAGTCACTGGTTCTGTAAAAGTTTCAAACGTAAAAACATCTTTTGTTTCTAACTTAAATCTTAAAGTTAGCTTGGTTGGTGGATATAAAAATAGTTTATATAGTGTAGATTATTATAATGAAAAAATAGATTCAATATCTGTAAAGGGGAAGGAAGCTATGTTGGTAAGTTTTTCATTTGCTCTACCTGTATCATCAGAAGCTTATTCAGATGAGGGCCAAATAGGAATAAAAGTAAAAGCTTTTACAGATAATGGTGCACCTCTTGGTTGGGATGATACTTCAATAAAAATTGTCGGTTCTAGTTTACCTGTCGTTAAAGCCAATGATGCTTTTGTAAATGTAGATGGTAATAATTTTACTTTACAGTCTGGTCCTACAGTATATGATGGTAAAAAAGTTTCTTTTAATGTTTCTTTGTTTAGTTCTGAAGATATGGTTGTTTCTCCAGATGTTGTCGTTTACAGTATGCAAAATGCGAAAGAACCAATTACTTCATTTAAAGCAAAATCTATTAGTTTAAAAAAACAAGTAAAGAACACAGTATCTATTGATCTTCCAACTTTCAATAATGAAAAACCAGGGATTTATTATGGAGATATAGTTTTTAAAGATGCTAACAATATAAATAGAACTTCAGTTTTTAGTTTTAGATATATAATTTTCGGATATGTTATCAACGTGGTAAATGCAATTACTGATAAAACAAGTTTTGATAAAGGTGAAAATATCAATTTATCAATAAGTTATACTGGTCCAGCTGGTGATATATTAGAATTAATCAATGATAAAGAGACAACAGATGCCACTTCCACAAAAGAAGTAGAGAAAGTTGATTTGACAGTTAAATTGTTTAATGAAAAACAAGTTCTTGTTGCAGAATATAGTGGTAAAGCAGATTATATTTCATTTGCTTCTAAGAATGTTTTGCTAACATCAACCGGAAAAGCAAAATCTACATATACAGAAGTTTCTTTTGCAAAAGATGGTAAAGTAATTGGTTATTACGAAACCAAATTATCAGGTGATTTTGATTTAATAAAATATAATTTAGAAAAACAACAGCAGATATTAGAAGTTGTTATTCTAATTGTAATTATAATTATAATATTGTTGTTTGTAATATTTTTAAAAATGAAAGCAAAAAATAAAAAGGGTATTATATTGCCAATGCTTGTTGTTTTAGGATTAGGTTTTTGTTTTAATAACGCTTTTGCTTGGGATGAATTTCACCACTCTGTTTATACAGATAAGTTTAGCTCACTTATGCCAAGTATAAGTTTGAGTTCACCATCTGGCTTGTATAGTCCAGGAGAGACGATTACTGTTTCTGGTACGTCTTATACGCTTGTATGTTCAAATGACGATACTTTTGATGTTAAATATTATGTAAAAGGTACAACAGATCTCACTTCTCCAAATGATTATAATTGTGATGATGGTCCTCGTTGTTTAGAATCACAGAGTAAAATGTTAAAAGAATTTGAAGACCGTTTTGGATAAGATTATTTTGAAGATGAATATGCTCTTCATATGAACGGTTATACTTTTAAAGCAACTGAAACTGGTGACACAGATAAAGAAACTTGTGATGCTGTTGGTGATAATTGTGACGAGGATATGGAATTTTCTTTTTCTTACGAAATACCATCAGATATTACTCCAGGAAGTACATATCGTATATATGTAAGAGCAGACGGTTACTATGGTGATAATAGTGACGTAAAATCTAGAGTTATAGGGTATCAAGATATAGTTGTTGGGACCCCTTCTTGTAATTATATTTATGGTCCTTGGGGTGCTTGTATAAATGGAGTACAAACTCGAACAGTTATCTCAGCTCTTCCAGTGGGTTGTGTTGGTACTCCTATAACTTCTAGAAGTTGTACAACTCCTACTATACCTACTTGTACTTATTCTTATGGAGATTGGGGTGTATGTGTGAATGGAACTAGGATAAGATCTGAAACTAACAATGGTCCAACTGGTTGTACTGGAGGTATTAGAGAAAATACTTCTACTACAGAGGGTTGTTCTGCAGGTGGTGATACTTTTATACCTCAACCTACAGCTTCTCTTACGGCGTCACCATCTCCTATTATAATTAGTTCAAAAGCATCGACAACTCTTATATGGACTTCAACGAATGCAAACTCTTGTTCAATAGCTGGTCCTTCTGTGACTTGGAATAATATTTCTCCACTAAATGGAAATAGAATTACACCAGTCTTTACTACTACTGGCCCAAAAGTTTATACGCTTACATGTTATGGGGCAGATGGAGTGTCAACAACATCAACTGCTACGGTGCAAGTTAGTGAGTGTCCTACGAATAGACAACAAGAAGTTTGTAATTATGGACTTTGTCAGTCAGAAGGTAAAAAGTATGGCCCATGTGAGACTACTTGTTTAGATACAGGAGAGAAAATTCCACTTCTTGATCGTGATGGTAGTGATGATTGTATTTTTCCTACAACAATATTTATAGAATGTTCTCCAGAAGGGAATTTTATAAAGGATGTTCAGAATAATTGGTTAATACAATTTCCATCAGGTTATAATAGCCCAGTAATTACAGAAATAAATATTACTCATGGTCAAGAAACAGTATCGGGTAATAAAATTATGATTCCTAAAATCTATACATCTACAGGTGAAAAAACATTTGAAGCTACAATAACAGCTATTGATAAGGACAGTATAACTTATACAGGCACATGTACAGCTACAACCACAGTATCTGGAGGTGGTGGTGGAACAGGTCAATAAAAAAGTAACAAATAAAAACAAAATACTAGAAGAGTATTTTGTTTTTATGTATGTTATAATATATATTATATTAGTAATCTTAATAATTTGTGTCAGCTTTTTTAGCTAAGTGATGTAGTTTTGTTAAAATAAAATCATATGAAAAAAATATTGTTTATTTGTTCTATTCTAGTTTTATCTTTTATTTTCTCTTTAGGTCTACATATACAAATTTTTGCAGAATCAGTTCCTTGTTTTGACTATTATAAATTTCAGAGTGTATCGGTAAATGTTGGCCCTGAAAAGCTAGTCTATAAAACAGGGGATATAATAACTTTTTCTGGAACTGTTATAAATGAAAATAACTATCCTATTTTTGATGGGTATGTTTTTGTAAGAATCTCTGAAGTAAATTCTTCTTATCTAACAGAAGGACACAATATAAAAGATGAGTTTATGGCTGTTGGACCCTTAGCGATAGACGCTTCATCTAGCAAACAAGTAAACTTTTCTTGGAACGTTCCAACCAAATTAAAAGATGGAAAATATAAAGCAGAATATTTCTTTTCTGTAGATAAAAAGTTTAACCTTGGAGGACTTCCTTTTACAAATGAAATAACGATTGGATTTTCTAATTTTGATATTATATCTGCTATAAGTAAAAATGTTTCTTTTGATAAAAGTAGTACTAAGGTAAATGGTAAAAAATATTTACATATAGGTAATTGGCCTGTGGTGAATCAAGGAGAGAAAGTCACTTTCACACAAGACATAATAAACACATATAAACAAAGTAAAAATGTAGAAGTAGCTTATGACCTATATTTTTGGGATAGTTTAAATGAAAAAGATTTAATCTCTACAAAGAGCGAGAATATAACTTTAAAAGCAGGGGAGAAAAAAACACTTAGCTATGAAATACCTAAAGTAGAAAATTCTGTTTATTATTTAAAAATGACAGTAAAGACTGATGATGGTACAAAGTCTATTGTAAATATGAGAGTTACATCAAATATAGAAAGAGCAAGAGTAAACTATTTTGGTTTGAATAAGTTCCCTCTAACTAAGAATGATAGTGCAACAATGTTTTCTTGTTTCCATAATTCTTCAGGAATAAATACAGAAGGTAGAGTATCTCTTATCGCTAAAGATAAAAAAGGAAATGAAATAGCAAATATAGATTATAGTGGGAAGATTCCATCTTCTGTCTCAGCAGAGAAAATAGATTTCAAAGCTTTAAGTGATTTGAAATATGTAAAATTAGAACAAAAAATATATGATAAGTCAGGAACTCTTTTAGATTCTGAAGACACTGTGTATGATTGTAGTTTATTAAATAGTGAAGAGTGTAAAAAGGATAGTAATTACATAGCAATCTATATATTAGTTGCTTTACTTATAATATTTTTATTCCCTCTTTTTTTCAAAAGAAATAGAGACAATAAAAGAATAAAAATTATACTTATTTTAATAAATATAGCTTTGTTCATTCTTTTTTTAATTATTCTGTTGGGTTTTAGTTTTGTGGGGGCAGAGACAGTATCTTTTCAAAGTAGTCAAAATTCTCCCTCTTCTATAAATTATTCAGCGCAGATCGTGAGTTATCTTCTTGATGGTAATGTAACTCGTAAAAATTATGTTGCTGTCGATAAAACATCATCAAGTGTAAACGTTGGGGATATATTAAATTTTACTTCTACTAGTACATGTGACTTTAACATTAATGGTGGTTTTTGGGGTACGCCTCCTTGTGGACAAGATATTATCGTTAATAATTATATTTCTCAAAGATTAGATAGTCTTTATGATGTAGTAGATAGTGATTATGATTATTTATATCTTTATCCAGGAAAAACCAAATCAAATCTTTTAAATAAATTAGAAAATTTGATGTATAATATTAGTTCTGATAAAGACTATAATATTGATTCAACAGAAGCAACCCTTATTGGATATGCTTTAAAAAATGATACAAGTATTCATGATGGTTTCATGGGTGGTTACTATTTTGATAGTGAAAGTCAAAGAGAATTTTATATGAACCATTTAATTGGTAGTGATGATATAGATCAAAAGAGAGATTTGATATTTTCGAAAAAATATGGTATAAACATGGTTTTATCCAGATTTGAATATGACGGTTTAGAATTAGAAGATCAATTTAGTGCTATGAAGTTTTCTATAACAGAAAATACTTCTAATTTAGTACTTTCTTCATCAAACCCAGATATTATTTATTGTTCCGGGTCATCTTGCCAAGTTATAGGTGTTGGTTCTGCTACTATAACAGTAGCTATTTCAGATCCAGTTTTTACTTTTAATGGTTGTGCATATATGCCAGTTTTAGATAAATTTTTATGTAATGACGGTTTATTTTTTGTTAGTGGAGATTATTCTAGTTTTAGTTTGGGTGCTAAAGATACTATTGGTCCTTATACAGAAAATTATTTAGGTTTTAAAAGTGAAGCAGTTGAACCCGTAACATCGTTGAAAGTGCCAGGACAAAAATTTACTTGGGATTTTGTCGCCACAGATCCAGGTATATTGATGACTTTTACTTCTAGCACATCTACTATTGATAGTGGATCATCTGCCATACTAAGTTGGACTTCAAATGCTGATAACTGCAGTTTATCTCTTAAAGACAGTAGTTGGAACCCAGGAACTATAAATCCAACATCTGATTCTATAAGTACGGGTGTATTAAATGCATTAAATAATGTTGTTGCAGAATATATTTACACACTTAGTTGTGCGAAGGGGGATAGTACTTTATCAAAAGATGTTACTATTTATGTTAAGGGAGCTGAAACACCTGTTCCTATAGTTAATTTGTATAGAACAGATGGAAAGACCGACGTTTATATTGGAGACACAATTTCATTAAATTGGGATTTCGAACATACTACGGGTTGTTCAGCATCTGATGATTGGTCTGGAACAAAGAATGTAGACGGTGGTCCAGAAGATTTGCAAGTTTTAAGAGATAGTACATATTCTTTGACTTGTTTTGGTGATGGAGGAGATTCTACTAAATCAGTTAGTGTTTCATTAACTGATTGTAGTCCATATTCAACTATAGGTACAAGTTCTGAATGTATTGATAATACTATTCGTGAGACACCATATATTGATTGTTCTATGAGTGAATATCGCGATTATGGAACATCTATTGATACTGGAGCTTATTGTTCTATGGGAGAAGAGAAATTAGATTGCACTACAGAGGGTGTTGTTAAAAAAGACGTTCAGTTTAATTGGGTGATTAATATACCAGATCTTTATTCAGTATCCAGTGTAGTATCTGATACGGGAGAGTTTACTGGGAATTGGTTCATAGATGGTAACGTGATTAAGATTCCACAAAAATATACTTCTACTGGAGAAAAGACTTTGAGGGCAACAACAACACTTTCAAAAGATGGTCATCAATATACAGGTACTTGTACGGCAACAACTACAGTGTCTGCTGGCGGTGGAGCAACAGGTCAATAAAACTTTTTAGTAAAAACACCCTTTCATAAAGGGTGTTTTAATTCCCCTTAGGTGAGTCATCGGGGAGTTCCCTGAGGACTCACCTAAGGGGATTCACCTTGGTAGATTTTTGTATTAAGAAAAACCGACAATCTGGTATAATGGTCTTAATGGTAAAAGTTAACACAACTTATGTTTTTATAGATGCTTCAAATCTTTGGCAGGCACAAAAGGCAAAAGGAAGATTTTTGGACTATCAAAAAATCTCTGATTATTTAAAAAATAAATATCAGTCAAGTTCAATAAAAGTTTTTTATTATACAGCTTATCCAGCAAATGGAACAAGAAGTTATAATTTAGAAAATAAACATAAGTTTTTTATTTATTTGAAAAAAGGTCTTGGTTTTGAAGTAAAAAAGAAGGAATTAAAAAGAATAAGCGTTGTTGATGAGTTTGGTGAATCTGTAAAAGAAAAAGGAAATATGGATGTTGAAATGACAATTGATGCTATTCATTATTCTGAAAAATATAATACAGCCATTTTTTTTACTGGGGATTCTGATTTTTTAGCATTAGTTAATTATTTAAGAAATAAAGATAAAAAAGTATATATATATTCATCTGAAAATAATGTTTCTCAAGAATTAAGAACTGGAGCCGATGGTTACGTTGATATTTTAAAAGAGAAAGAAGATATTTGGGGAAGAGAACTAAAAAGGAGAATGGAAAAAAAATAATAAAAAGCAACCCTCCTTTCGGAGGGTTGCCCTTGGATGTAATACCCTTAAAGTTCTATGGAAAGAACCCTAAGATAAAAATATTATATTATAAACCATATGAAAAAGCAAATACAAAAATGTCTAATATAAAAAAAGATAAAAAAATACATGGGGCGAGTAAAACAAAAACTTTAGTTTTACTTGATGTGCATGCGATTATTCATCGTGCCTATCATGCACTACCAGAGTTCGCAACAAGCAAAGGTGAGCCTACTGGGGCTCTCTACGGCCTTTCTACAATGCTCCTAAAAATCATCACAGACCTCAAGCCGGATTATATTCTTGCTTGCTATGACTTACCAAAGCCCACATATAGACACATCGCCTATAAGGACTACAAGGCCGGCAGGGCACAAGCAGATGGCGAACTTGTCTCTCAACTTATAAAATCTAGAGAAATTTTTAACACTCTTAATATTCCTATTTATGATAAAGAAGGTTTTGAGGCTGATGATATGATAGGAACTCTTGTTGAAATAAACAAGAAAGATAAAAATTTAGATATAGTGATAGCTTCTGGGGATATGGATACACTTCAACTTGTTGAAGATGATAAAATCAGAGTTTATACTTTAAAGAAAGGTATCAAGGATACAATTATTTATAATGAGAAAGCTGTAATAGAGAGATATGGTTTTTTGCCAAAACTTTTGCCAGACTATAAAGGACTTCGAGGTGATCCATCAGACAATATTATTGGTATAAAAGGTATTGGAGAGAAAACTGCAAGTGATTTGATACAAAAATTTGGTTCTATAGAAAATATTTATAAAGAATTAAAAAAAGATAGAGAGCAGTTTATAAAAGCTGGGATAAAAGAAAGGATTATCGGACTACTAGAAGAAGGGGAGGAAGAGGCAAAGTTTTCGAAAATGCTTGGAACTATAAGGCTTGATGCACCGATAGATTTTGCTTTGCCAGAAAAAACATGGAGAGATTCTGTTGATTTTGAAAAAATAAATAACGTATGGAATGAGTTAGAATTTAGAACGTTAGGAGTTAGACTGAAGGGGATATTGGAAGTAAAGACTAAAGTTAAAAATATTCAAGAATCCAACTTGGAAGCTCGACTTCCAAGTGAGAAAGAGAAAGAACTTTCAATAATGCTTTGGCTTATAAATTCAAATATTACAAATCCACAAGTAGAAGACATATATAATTTTACAAAAGAAAAGGACTTAGTTCTCGCGGAAAAAGTTTTGTCTGAAGAGATAAATAAAAGAAGACTTTTGAATATTTGGGAAACTATAGAAAGGCCACTTATTCCTGTTATAGAAAAAATAGAGAAAAACGGTGTAAAGATAAACAAAGAAGAGCTAGAAAGACTTTCAAAAGATTATCACAAAACCCTTTCGGAATTAGAAAAGAAAATCTGGGAGCTCGCTCTAGGAGAATTCAACATTAATTCCCCTAAACAGCTTGGTGAAATACTTTTTGAAAAGCTCGGTTTAAAACCAAAGAATCAAAAGAAGACTGGTACTGGGGCGCTTTCTACAAAAGAGTCAGAGCTTGAAAAGATGAGAGATATGCATCCTATAATTCCTCTTATTTTTGAATACAGAGAGCTTCAGAAACTTCTTTCTACTTATATAGATGTTATTCCAAATTTACTTGATTCAGAGAATAGACTTCATGCAAAATTCTTACAAGCAGGAACTACTACAGGCAGGCTTTCTTCTTCGGAGCCAAATTTACAAAATATTCCAAATGGGAGTGAACTTGGAAGAAATATAAGAAAAGCTTTTACTGCAGAAAAAGGATGTAATATTTTAGCAATAGATTATTCTCAGATTGAACTTAGGATTGCTGCATTTTTATCTCACGATAAAAAGCTTATAGATATTTTTAAAAAAGGAGAGGATATACATACGGCAGTTGCTTCTGAAGTTTTTGGTGTACCTTTTGATATGGTAGATAAAGAAATGAGAAGAAAAGCTAAAGTTATAAACTTTGGAATAATGTATGGAATGGGGGTAAATTCTTTGAAGGTTAATTTAAACTCTACCAGAGAAGAAGCACAGAAATATTTGAATGATTATTTTAACAAATTTAGTGGGCTTTCAAGATATTTAGAAAATGTAAAAATTGAAGCAGAAAAACTTGGTTTTACGGAAACTCTTTTTGGAAGAAGAAGATATTTTGAGGGGCTAAGGTCTAAACTTCCTTTTGTAAAAGCTATGGCAGAGAGAATGGCGATAAATGCACCGATACAGGGGACTGAAGCAGATGTTGTGAAGCTTGCAATGGTAAAAATAGATGAATTTTTAGTAAAAGAAAAGTTAGAAGATAAAGTAAAGATGACACTTCAAGTACATGATGAACTTGTTTTTGAAGTAGATGAAAAAATAGTAGTTTATGTAACGGAGAAAATAAAAAATATTATGGAGACTTTAGTTCCATTAGAAAAAACTGGTGGAGTCATTTTGAAGGTGGAAGCTTCAGTAGGGGAGAATTGGAAGGAGATGAAGAAAATATAAAAACATTAGATATTTTTGAACACGGATATTTTCTTGCTAGAAAATTCCTCGTGTTCGCGCCGTCGCGCTCGCAAGTTTCAAAAATAGCTAATGTTTTTTATTTTGTTTAAGTGGGTGGTTGATAATACAAATACAAACCCCGAAGTTCGCTATAGCAAACTTCGGGGTTTGTATTGAGTGTCTTTGCGAGAAGGTACTCCGACGAAGCAACCCAGGCTTATTATGTTTCATTTTGCATTGTCATTCCTGCGTAGGCAGGAATCCAGGTTAATTAATTCTGGATTCCCGTCTTCACGGGAATGACACAGCTACAACAGCTTCAACATTTAAAACATTTCCTCATTTCATGTTATAATTTTTCTATTAAAATGCCTTTTAGTAATAAGGAAAAAACAACAACTTTAGAAAGTGAGCCTAAAATAGAAGGTAAGGATTTTGCTGAGCTTGAAGCTATAAAAAGAGATCTTTTTGAGAGAATTAAAAATGATAAGAATGGGAGGTATGCTGTTGAAAGGGTTATGGAACATTCATTAAAAGATGGAGTAGAGTTAGCTAATTTTTTAGGTTATTCAAGTAGAGAAATTATTGAAAATTTATTTTCTCTTAGTAGGATAAATTCTGTTACATTAAAACACAAAGATTTTTTAGCTAATCTAAAGAAAAAACTTATTGATTATAGAACCTTTTTAAATGATGATAATAGTCATTATATTCATGTTGCGGATGAAGTCAAAGTTTTTTGGACTCCTTTTAATGAGTACAGCTATCATCCAGAATATGAAGAGTCTTGGCAAGACCAAATAAAAGATGGTGGAGAGTCAGGGGAGCTTCTTTTTGATATAGACGAATATTACTCCCGTTTTTTATCTCTAAGAAGTTTTATTAAGGAAGATTCCTTGGGAAAGGGAAGACAAATAAAAATAGAAAAACAAAAGCAAACAGAAACAGAAAAAGTTGAAGATGCGGAAAAGTCTGGTGAGAGAGTTTTGGAATGGCTACAGAAATCTTATGAGAAGAATTATGAGACAAGGCTCGTTAAAACACTTATTTGGAATCATCTTATTTCAGATGGGGAATTTAATATTGATGTATTAGAAGAAGAACTCAAAAAAGCCGGTGTTTCTGATGAAAGCATAATAAAACTTATTTATACTCCCTTGGTTGATTTTGTGACCTTGGAAAAGATTGCAAATAAAATAGGTTTAGATTTAGTATCTCCAGATACTGCGAAAAAGTTAGAAAAGTTTAAATGGAAGCCGTATCAGGTGGCTGTGAGAGGAGAGATAGGACATTCCAAAAGAGTGCTTTTAAATTCGCTTGTAGATGAAGTGGAGACAAAAACCGATGGAAAGAAAACCTTGGTATTGGGAGAAGATGGACAATACAGAATTGTAGAAAATATTGGTGATAGAGAAAAAAGAGAAGGTAAAAAAGAAGAGATTGATTTTGAAAATCCTAGAAAAGAAGAATATGGTCCTTATGAAAGAATAGGAACCCCACAAGAAATATTAGGTAAACTAACTTTCCAGATAGAAAAAAAAGATCAAAGGTTTATTATCCATGGTGATAAAGAATTTGGTCCTTATGAATATATCAATAATGGTGGAAAATTTAAAGAGATAGATGATAAATTAACATATTCTATACAAGAAAATGGACAAGCATATCTTGTTCATGGTTCTGAAAGACTCGGTCCTTATCGTAGTATTAGATATTTTGGAGAAATAAATAATAAACTGACTTTTAGCGTATGGGGAGAAAGTGTATATGGGGAAGAACAAAATTTTGTATTTTATGGTTCAGAAAAACTAGGTCCTTATGGATTTGTTGATTATATACAAGAAATAAACGGCAGATTAACTTTTTGTGATTATCAAAATGAGGACGGAAATTATATTATTTATGGTTCAGAAAAACAAGGTCCTTATGATGATGTTGGAAATATTCAATGTGTTGAGGGTAATTTATTTTTTAAATATAAAAAGGATGGTTTAAATTTTATTAGACGTGGTCCAGAAATTTTTGGACCTTATGTTTATAATAATATTAGTAATGTACAAGAAATAGATAATAAACTAACATTTATTTTTCAAAAAGAAGGTAAAACTTTCATTAGGTATGGTTCAGAAGAATTCGGCCCTTATGAAAGAACAGGAACCCCAAAAGAAATCTCTGGTAAATTAGCTTATGAAGCAAAAATAAACGGCCAATGGTTTGTTATCCATGGTACTGAAAAATTTGGTCCTTATGAAAATACAGGAATTATAGGAGAAATTTCCGACAAATTAACATATGTAGCTATAATAAAAAGTCAACGATTTATTATTTATGATAATAAAAAATTCGGCCCTTATGAGTCAATAAGTGATACACAAGAAATTTGTGGTAAATTATGTTTTTCTTTTATAAAGGAAGGTAAAAATTATATTTTTTATGATAACAAAACAGTTTTTTCTTTTTATGGTGAATTAAAATTATTAAAGGAGAAAGAGAATAAGATTATTTTGTCAGTTTGGTTGGATCAAAAGATTCTAACTTATACTTTTGATATAAATAAACTAGATTCTTTTGTTCAGGAAGAATTTAAACTTACAGAAGGAGAACAAAAAAGACTCGACTTGTTAAACGTTTTAGAGAGTATTGGTGATAAAACAGATATGGATATTATATCTCTATATTTTGCTAAATATTATCCGAATCAAAAAGTCTCTTTAAAGGATTCTATAAAGCAAGCTCTTTCTGGTTCATATAAAGTTAAGAAAGCTATTACAGATGCACTCAAAGATTCTCCAGAAGTTTTTTTCTCTACTATGTCTGCAAAGAAGGATGATATGTCTGGTGCTTATATTGACCACTTGGTTTTTTCTTTATTTCCAGAAATTAGGAAAAATATGAGGGAGCAGGAAATTAAAAATGGATATTCTTTTGGTTCTGGTGGTGGAGGTGATTTTGGAAGAGATGAAAGAGGTAGTATAAGCCCAGAAGATAATTTTAGAGGACTTCTTTCTGGTGTTTCAAGTGGGGGTATCGAAGGTGGCGATCCAATGGATGAAAGGCGAGTAGAGGTTCTCAAACTTCGCGAGGGAGTAGAGGGTATGGTGGCTACAAGTGTTTATGGAGCTTATTCTTTTTATCAGAATAAATGGGATAAGGTTGATTTTAGTATATCTGAAGAGAATAGTGGGGTTACAAAAGAAACAACATTTGAAATACCCAATACTTATGGAATGAAAGAAATAGTTTTACCAAAACTTATAAATTCAAAGATTTTGACTGATAGAATAAAAGGTATAGATTCTGATGGTAGAGAGATCCTTCTTATTGGAGAAAAAAATAATCTTAGAGAGGTAAAAGTAAAAATACCAGAAGGTGTTAATAAGATTTTGTATTCTCAGACAGAAGACCTTGTGCCAAAAGTCCCTATCGATATATCTCAAGATGAATATGATAGATATATAAGGAAACTTGATAAAACTTATGGAGAAAAAGTATATGAGAGTGTCGCGACAATGCCCGATGAAATAAAATTATTTTTAATATCAATTGAAGATAAAAGTCCAAAGGAAAAAATAGTTGAAGTAGAAAATTTTGTTAGAAAATATGGATATTATGATTTTGAAAATAGGGAAGTGCAAAAGGAAAAAAGAGGTAAGAGTATAAGTGAAGTATTTTCTGTAATGGAGTTCAGAATGCAGGAAATAAAGAGAAATAAACCAGAATTAAGAGAACAACTTCAAGATAAAAAATACGCCGGAGTTTGTGCAGATTTTTCTTTACTTACTACAGCTATGCTTCGTGAACTTGGTATTCCTTCTGGGGTTATAATTGGTTTTAGAACAAGTCCAGATAGTCTATCAGTTAATACTACCCAAGCTCATGCTATTTCATATGCTATGTGGCCGAGTGTTGATGGTAAAACAGATATTATAACGATAGATGGAACACCAAATGGAGTTACAGAGGAAGAAGAAAGAAGACTTTCACATATAAGGCAACATTCTCTAAAAGAAAAGGAAAAAGATATTCAAGAAAATTCAGAACAAATTCTAGAAGCTGCGAAAGTGAAACTTGCTGACTTTGAAAGAATTTTAGAAGAGAATGATGTGGAGAAAATTAAAGGACTTACAAACGGTGAGCTAGAAAGTGTTTTGAATACTTTGCTTGGTTATGTAAAAGAACCACATTTAAAAATAATTGAAAGTGTTTTGAATGCAGGAAGATATGCTGGATTTGATATCAAGAAACTTTCTGATAATAGTGCAATAGACAACAAAGTAGCCTTTTATAACTTTATGGAAGCAGAAATAAAGAGGGAGAGAGTTTCTAGTGTAGAAACTAATATTGATAGCCGATTCTCAAGAGGGTCAGAGTTAATGGATTTAGTATCTGATTTTGCTGATAGGTATGTGAAAGATGGAAGTTCTAGAAAAGAGTCGCTTGAACTTTTACAGAATGTGATAGATATAACGGAGAAAAATTTGGATCCAATAGAAAAAAGAGTAGCTACTGCAGTGATTAAATATCTTGAGGCAGTAAGGATGAAGGGGAAGTGAGGTGGTAGAAGGTTTAAAGTTATAAAAAGTAAAACAATTTAACGGGATTAGTCTTTCTTACAGCTAGTTTGTCACATACGCAAGTTGGAAGATAGATGAGTTTTTTAATTGTTCAGATTTTATTTGATAATAAAATAAAAAACAAGATTGCGTAGAAACTTGTATTTTTTTATACAATTTTCTCTAATTGATTAGGAGTTTGTTCTGTAAACCTTACAAAAGGAGTTTGAAATGAAGAGTACGGTTGATATGTCCAAGGTTTTTTCTCTGGGACACTTTGAGACACGCGGGGTTTCTGCTAACGAAATGTTCAATATAATCAACAAGAATCAAGAAAGAGTCGGTTATTGGTTTGAAAATATTGCACTTTCTCCACAGATAAGAATAACGAGTGGTGTAAAATTCTCACTTGTTATTGTTGGAGGTGAACCAAATGTCAATCAGGAGTCTCGTTTGTGTGATGTCGTTAAGTCGGTGTGCGATCGTCGTATTAGGAGGCCCACTTTCGAGATGGGGTATTATTTGTGGGAATTTATGTGTAGCTTGCGAGTACCAGACAGGAAAATAAACGGTTTTGATAGACTCGTTATCTGTCATAAGCCGATCGTTCTTGAGGGTGGTGTTTGTCCACGAATAATGTCTATTGGTGAAGATTTGGTTGCTCGTGGTGAGATTGGTGGGCCGGGACATTGCTTTGGTAAAGATACTGGTTTTGTTTTTCAAACATTTGGATAAAGAAAGCGCTGTCAGACGAAGTCTGACGGCGCTATTTAAATAAAACGGATTTTTGCAAAGCAAAAATCCGTTTTATTTAATATTCATTATTCTTATTTCTGACTTTCTAAGAATTTTACCACTGCTTCATTTGAAAATATCATCTCTACGTAAGCTTTGATTCTTTCTGGATCAGCACTTTTGTATTGTTCTGTAAGATGTGTGATCTCTTTTTCCATGTCTTCTTTGTTTAATTCAAGTTTTTCTTCAAGAGATATCTTTTGTAATACTATTTGAGTTTTTGCTCTTTTTTCTGCATCTGGTCTCCACTCACTTCTTAATTCTTCCCAAGTTTTCTTTATATGTTTTAAATAATCTTCTGGTTGTAGTCCCATTTGGGCTATATCTGCTTTAAATTGACCTTCCATTTTATCAAGCTCACTTTCTGTGATAGCTTTTGGCATGTTTATTTCTGAACCTTTGATTATTTCTTCTATAATTTCTAATCTTTTTTTATCTTTGGCTTTAAATTCTTTCTCTTTTGCAATATTATCTTTCAATTTTGCTCTAAAATCAGCAACATCTTTAAAATCACCAAGCTTTTTTACAAATTCATCATTGATTTCTGGAAGGGGAATCTCCTCTGTATTATGTTTACAATCATCACTATGGACATGAGCACTTGCCCCGTCAGATTGTTTTTTATCTGACTTGGGATGATTTTGCTCGGAATACATTTTTCTAATTTGTTCAATTGTTTCGTCAATTTGTTTCTCAGTAACTTCTTCTATTTTTTCTTCTTTAGAATTTTCTTTTTTTGCTATTTTTTTATAATCAGGAAGTTTAACTTCAGGCATTGTTGTAACTTGTATTTTAAATTCAATAGGAGAGCCTATAGCTATTTTACTTATAGTTATATTTGGTCTACCAAGAAAATTAACTTTTGATTCTGCGATTACTTCTATTGCACAGTCGTTTATTGCCAGCTCTGATGCATCTTCTAAAATACCAAGTTCACCAAACTTTTCTTTTAGTATGTTTTCTGGTACATGTCCCTTTCTAAAACCAGGTAGTTCAGCTATTTCTTTTATTTTATTAAAAGCTTTTATTTTATATGTTTCTAGTGCTTTTTCTTCTATTTCTGCGGTTATTTCAACTTCACAATCTGGAAGATTTTTTGTATCTTTTATTTTGTATATTTTTGTCATATTTGAGAGTTTAACTGAAAAAGAAGAAAAAAGCAAAAGGCGCACCCTTCGGGCGCACCTTTTGCTTTTTTCTTTTATATTTGGTCTATTCCTTCACCAAGTTCATCAAAATTTAAAGTATTTGCAGTATTTTCGATAGATGTTATATCTTCTTCAATAACTTGCTCTTGTTGAATTATATTTGTTAGTTCTTTTTGTTTTTTTACACTTTGATTGT
>Ga0172378_10001473_pt1 | contig 21773 bp, 14 predicted proteins | sample GrowelOW332metaG_FD_119755 | JGI IMG/M metagenome (GOLD analysis project Ga0172378, IMG submission 119755) | Groundwater microbial communities from an aquifer near a municipal landfill in Southern Ontario, Canada - Pumphouse #3_1 metaG | ecosystem: Environmental > Aquatic > Deep subsurface >... | reverse complement strand
TATAACTAAAAAAGAAAAATTTAAATAATAAAATCATGAAGAAAAATACTTTAAAAGTGGCATTTATTGCTGCATTTGCAATTGTTGCTGGGTATAATGTATATAATTCTCATAAAACTTATATAATGTCTGATTTGGCTCTAGCAAATATTGAAGCGCTTGCCAATATTGAAAGCAATTCAGATTGTAATACATACTGCACCACAGATCCGAATTATGATTGTATTATACTTTATGGTTCTGGAGTTGAAGGTATAACATGCTTTGATATGAGGAAAAGATAAGTAGTACTATAGAAACTTTCATAATATCCAAATTGAACAAAATGCCACTGTTATACATAGCTATGGCAGTGGTGATTTTTGAAAGAAAAAAGATTTGATTCCCCTACTTAATATATAAAATATAGATAATGAGAAAATATTTTTTTATTCTAATTTCAATTAGCATATTGTTTATATCCTGCAACAATGTGGAAACATATAATGATGCTGAAACTTTTGATCTAAAAGGTTTTTCTAAAATAGAAAATCTTAAGGGTAAAACACTAGAATTTGATAGTTTGGTAATGCATCCGAGTGATATTATTGTGTATGATTCGTTATTGGTACTTGTTGAACCCAAATGCGATAAAATGATTCATATTTATAATCTTAATTCAAGGAAAAGAGAAGCATCACATATTTCATTTGGTCAAGGACCCTATGAGATGATTAGACCTAAATTTATAGCAAACAATACAAGTGGTGATACACTCCAACTTTTTGACAAGTCTTCGTACTGTATTATGAAATACGATATGAAAGCATTCAGAAAACCTGAGAAAGTTATGCCATTTGATCGTGTGAAACTTTCTCAGCAAGTATTCCTGAATGTGGAAAAGATTGGCAATGATATTTGGGGATATTCGCATAATCCCAAATATCAGTTTTATCTTTTTGATGCATGTAATGGCAATAAGATAAATGAAATTATAGGATATCCATTATGCAATGTTGAGTATTCTGATATTGAGAAAGTCGATGCGTTCTATATGAATTTTGTAAGCAATGGTGCAGATAAGATTGCTATCTGCTATTGTATGACTGACTTGATTGACTTCTATAATATAGATGGTACCTTACATAAACGTATTCATGGACCTGAACATTTCTTCTCACATTTTAATGATTATAAAGATGGTAAGGTTGTTTCTTCATCTCCTGACAAAAATACTCGCGACGCTTATTTTTCTCCTTGTTCAGCAGGTGATAATCTTATGGTTCTTTATAATGGTGGTTTAGTAAATGATTCCAATCATAGTAGCTCATGCAAATGGATATTTTCATTTTCATGGGATGGTAAACCAAATGTAGCGTATAAATTGAGTGACCCATTATTGTTTATGACTGTTGATGAGAAGCATCGTAAAATATATGGAATTAGTAATATACCAGAATATCATATAGTAGAATATACATTCTAGAATTTAATAATTCAAATTATAAATGAGAAAATATATCTATCACCTCTATGGTATCGGAATCTGTATTCTTATTGCATCTATAATACTAATAATTGATAGATCTAATAATATTTATGCATGGACTTTAGGAGATTTATCTTCAAGGTATGATTCTGTTTTCAAAGCTATCAATTCTCATGATTATATTACAGCTCGTCAGGAATTGAAACCATTAGCAAGGATTGATTCAGCCAAGTTTGCCCAATATTCTTTAGGAGATTTATATTATCGTGGTCTTGGAGGAGAAAAAGATTATGATAAGGCATACAAGTTGTTTAAAGAATCAGCAGAAAATGGAAATATGGATGCAATGAACAACATAGCTTTCATGTCTTTGTACGGTCATGGTACTGATGTTAACTATGCAAAGGCTTATGAATTATTTCGTAATGCAGCATTGCAAGGCAATCCTCATGCTCAATTAGGATTGGGGACAATGTATCGTCATGGATGGGGAGTAACACGTAGTTGCATGCTAGCTATGGACTGGTATAAACGTTCAGCATCGCATGGTAATAGTGATGCCATGAATAACATAGGATATATGCAATACAATGGAATAGGTGTCCCAATGGATTCACAACAAGCCTTTTATTGGTTTAGCAGAGCTGCTGTACTTGGTAATCCTATAGCCGAATATAATATGGGTGTTCTTTATTGCGTTGGAAGAGGGGTAGACCATAAAGACTTAGTTAAGGGAGCTGAATGGCTTACAAAATCGGCAATGAAAGGTAATTCATCGGCACAATATAACTTAGGGAATATGTATTACTTTGGTAAAGGAGTAGAAAAGGATGTAGAGAAAGCTGAATTATGGTATCGCGCAGCAGCAAAGGAAGGACATAAAAGAGCATCTTTTACAATAAAAGATTTAGAGAACAAAGGCTATATTGAACCTAAAGATTCATTAATGGAGTTTGATGTTGAAGATTAAATGCTTAGGAGATATTTTCCGAAACTTTAAAATTAAAAATAAAAAGTGAAGCGATAAACAAGTTTACTGATATGTTAAAAATAAGAAAAGTCTTAGATAGATTGTTGTCTGTATGCTTTTGGCTGTGCATTCTACTATTGGTATGGTTGACTCTTTTAGTAACTTCATTTGCTTCTTTTAGAATTCCATCAGATTCTATGGAACCATCAATACTTCCTGGAGATAATATCCTAGTAAATAAATGGGTTATTGGTGGGAGAATCTTTAATATATGGAAAGCTGTAGAAGGGAAAGATGTAAATATATTTAGACTTCCAGGGTTCGGAAAGATAAAGCATAATGATGTATTGGTCTTTAACTTTCCCTATCCTGCGTCATGGGACAGTATTGGAATTAATCTTCATACATATTATGTGAAGCGTTGTGTAGCATTGCCTGGTGATTCATTTGAAATAAAAGATTCACGCTACATGGTAAAGGGATATAATGGAACTTTAGGTCCGGAGGAATCGGAGTACAGAATGAAACAGATATTATCATCTGGTAAGGAACAAATTAACGATGTTATAATGAATAGTTTTCCTCTTGATGATTCAATAGGTTGGACTATCGAGAATTTCGGACCTCTGTTTATTCCGTCTGAAGGTTCTACGGTAAAGATGACTCCTACAAACTGCAAATTGTACCGAAATGTGATAGAATGGGAACAGAAGAAAAAATTGGTTCTGAAGGGAAATTCAGTCATGCTTGGTGACAGTCTGATTAGTGAATATATGTTCTGTAAGAATTATTACTTCGTGGCAGGCGATAACAGGATAAACTCGCAGGATTCACGATACTGGGGACTTCTGCCAGAGGAATTCATTGTAGGTAAGACTACACTGATCTGGAAGTCGGTTGACCCAAATACAGGAAAGATACGCTGGGATAGGTTATTTAAAAAGATACGTTAGCTATAATGATTATATTACTATGAGAGACAGATATTTCAGATTTGCAGTGATGCTTGCTATATTTATTACTATGGCAACATGTCTTAGTGTGGTATGTCATGGCTCAAGCTATCTGCCTGTCGAGATATTGGATGATGATCGGGCATGGATGCATATCAGTCTTGCTGTTTCCATGCCTATTCTTGCTACCTTTATATTGCTTCGTCCCAAAGAGTTTGCAGGAATATCAGCCATGCTGACTCCTTGGGTGTTCATAATATATGGAGGCATTCTGTGCGTTTGGGGAATGATGCAGATTTATGGATACTCATATTCCAATCACTCGCTCTATTCACTCACAGGACCTTTCTATAATCCGGGACCATACTCCGGCTATATTGCCATGATACTGCCTATCTGCGTGCATGAATGGTTTAACCAAAGGAATGCCAACAAATGGCTATCGTATATCTCGTTATCAGTTATGCTGCTTATAGTCTGTCTGTTGCCAGCCGGTATGAGCCGTTCTGCCTGGATGGCAAGTGCTATATCATGTATTTATGTTATTTCTATGAATTATTGGAGTAAGATTGGAACATTAATAAATAGATACAGAAAAAGAATCGTTCCGTTTGCTATAATATCATTAGTTATAATATCATTAGTTATAATAACATTATCGGTCATTGGCTTATATATGCTGAAGAAAGACTCGGCCGACGGCCGTCTTTTTATGTGGAAGATCTCATCACAGGCAGTTGCACAAAATCCATGGACGGGGTCAGGATGGGACAATGTCCCAGCTGCTTATGGTCAGGCACAGGAAAAGTTCTTTGCCGAAGGTAATTATTCGGAAACAGAAGAATATGTAGCTGGTACTCCTGAATATGTATTCAATGAATATCTGCAAGCATCAATTGCATGGGGATTACCTGTTACCTGTATGTGTTTGCTTGTTGTAATTTTTTGTTTTTATATTGGAAACAGGAATGGTCTGTATGGTATCTGTGGAGCTATACTATCATTATCGGTCTTTGCTTTTTCCTCTTACCCTTTTCAATTCCCTGCATTTGTTTCTGCCTTGTTTGTTCTGTTATTTACCTGTATTGTTCAAACAATCAAATCAAAGAAATCTATTATTCTTTATCCTGTTGTTTGTGGTCTGTTGTTATGCACTTTTGTCTGTTCCCAAAACTACAGGCAGGATAGCAGGATAGTCGAGGCATGTAAGAAATGGAACGGAAGCCGTATCTTCTACCAATCAGGAGCATATAGCCGGGCAGAACTGGAATATGCAGAAATTGAAGCAGAGATGAAAGGGAATGCACGCTTTATGTTTGAATACGGTCATACTCTACATAAGCTTCATAAGTATAAAAAATCAAATGAAATTCTTATTAAAGCTTTAAGTCTCAGTGGCGATCCTATGATTCTTAATATAATAGGTAAGAACGAACAGGAGCTGAAAGAATATGATAGAGCTGAACATTATTTTCTCCGCTCTGTACACCGTCTTCCAAGTAGGATATATCCCTACTATCTGTTGGCAAAGCTATACAGTACACATGAGTACTACAACTATGATAAGTTTAAATGGGCATGTAATATGGTCATACATAAAGAGCCAAAGGTTCAGTCAACTGCAATAAGACAGATGAGAGATGAGATAAGAAAGCTTTCAAGAACCACTAATATCAAATAATTAATATAGAATATCAGACATGAAGAATATTACCATAATCAGCATTTTAATTATTTTGCTTTGTTCCTGTTCAACAGTGGACAGTCAGTTGGATATTGCCCTTGATATGGCGGGCAGTAACAGTGTAGAGCTTCAGAAAGTTCTAAAGAGGTATAAGGATGAAGACCCTGAGAAATACGAAGCAGCCTGCTTCCTTATAAGTAATATGCCTTTCCATGGCTCATATAAAGGAAAGGACTTAAAAAAATATTATAAGTATTTTGAGGAATATTCTAAGCTACCATTCTCAAAGAAAGTACAGGAGCTTATTGATTCCTTAAAAAAAGCTGATGGGGATTTTGATATATCACAATTATCATACCAGAAAGACATAACTCATATTGACTCTGCTTTTCTTACAAATCATATTGACTTCGCTTTTAAAGTCTGGAGGGAAAAGCCATGGTGTAAGAATGTAGATTTCAATTCATTCTGTGAATATATATTGCCATACCGTATAGGTGATGAACCATTATCCTGTTGGCGTGAGGATATTTATAATAAGTACAACCCTATCGTAGAGAAACTTTCTAAAGATATGGATGATCCTAAAGTGGTAGCTCAGATATTACTTGACAGTCTGTGTACTGGTAAATACCATCATACTTCTCTTTTCCCTTCAGGGCCTCATATCGGGCCTGATGTTTTAAAATGGAAATCGGGCAGTTGCCGTGAGTTTACTGATGCAATGATATATGTACTCCGTTCTTTAGGAATCCCGTGTGGAGTTGACAGAACTATTCTGCTGGGTGACAATAATGCCTCTCATTTCTGGAATTTTATCATTGACAAAAATAAGGAAACATATTATACCAACCTGCCATATGATATAATATGGCGAAAAGCAATAAAATATAATACCACAAAAGCAAAGGTTTACAGAGTGACATTCGGGATGAACTTTAAAATATATGATGAACTGAAAGGTTACGAAAATATCCATCCTAATTTTAGGTTTCCATTGTTTAAGGATGTTACAGATATTTATATAGGCGATAAAAATAGAAATGTTTCTTTTGATGCCTCCCAGCTGTTATGCAGTATAAAAAGTAACAAATTGCTTTACCTGTCGCTTACTAATAGAATGGGATGGGAACCTGTAGCATACTCTGTTTTTAAAGATGGCAAGATAACATTCAAGGATGTGGAGGGCGGTGCTGTGTACATATTATCATATTGGAATGGTGATAAATATGAAACGGTAACCAACCCTTTTTTTATGGACAAGGAAACAGGTAAGATACGTTATATAACAGCTAATAGAGAAACAGAGCGAATGACAGTCTACAGGAAATGTCATTTCCCATCCAGCGCATGGCTTGATGAAAGAATGATTGGAGGTGTATTTGAGGGAAGCAACAATGTAGAATTTAATGATGCAGATACATTGCACAGCGTAACAGAAGTTCCATATCGTCTCTGTACGTCTGTAAAGCTTAATGCAACAAAGCCATATCGCTATCTGCGTTATAAAGGAGCCGACGGTTACTATTGTAATGTTGCAGAGATAGGTTTCTATGAGAATTATAATGATTCAATTCAGTTATGTGGAGAGATAATAGGTCCCCCCAGTAGCCTTGAGGACAGAGGACGTGAATACAAATATGCATTTGACGGTGATGTAAACACATCTTTTGGTTATAAGAATCCGGATGGAGGATGGACAGGGATGGATTTCAGAAGGAAGACTTATGTAAGAAAAATAGTATATACTCCACAGAACGATGTCAACTTTATATATAAGGATAATATATATGAGCTTTTTTACTGGAATGATAACAATTGGGAATCATTAGGAAGGCAGACAGGTAAATCAGATTCATTGCTTTATACTGTTCCCAAAAATGCTTTGTATTATTTGAGGAACTATACGACTGGTAAGGATGAAAGAATATTTGAATACATAGACGGGAAACAAATATTCAGATAGTATAATTAAAATGATATAATTAGATTCTGAAATGTACACTGGTAATAATCACAGTAATAAAACCAGATAAAATATGAGATAAGATAGGTGGCAAGGATTTATGGCTCTTCACACCAAATATATCCTTTACCACCTACTGATTCTCCAAAAAAAGAAAGGAGGAAACATTAAACAAATTTATTTAAAATAATCAGAAAACACAAAGCTATAGCTTCTTTCTTCTGCGGTTCTAATCTTTACGAAAACAAGATTAAGATTAAAATGATTAATAACTCAAAAATTTAAAACGATGAAAAAGAATTTATTTAAGATATTTACAGTGATAGTATTTGCAACAATTGCAGGGTATAATTTATATAATTCTCAGAAGACTGATATGATGTCTGATTTGGCATTGGAGAATATAGAAGCTTTGGCTCAATCAGAAAGTTCAAGTGGAATTAGATGTTATACTGGAGATGGGCATTCATTTTTGTGTATATGTAATAGTTGCGTATGGGGTTATACAGGAACCTCTTCAAATGGTTCATGCTACAAACAAACATATTAGTCTTACTTCTTTGTTAAGTTTGTAATGTACTTTAATTTAGTTATACAATAATAAGTACTTGCTAATTCAATTAATAGAACAGCACTTATATTGTATAACTATTAAAAATCATCATCTATTAAAGTGTGATGTAATTAAAAGCATACTTAATCTATACAATCAGATAAATTTATTTCTTATTAATAAAAAATGAAAAAATATTTATACATATTCTGTATTTTACAACTATGTTCTTGTTCTTCTATTAATAAGAAGAACTGTATTATTGAGGAAAATAATATAGAAAAGACAAACTCAGTAAGAATTACTACTAATGAGGCTCTATACGTAGATAAGGTATTTGCCGATGATTCACTTTTATATTTAATAAACAGGAAGACTGATTCATTCCTTTATGTTTATAATAAATTTGATTTTTCTTTTAAATGTTGTTTCGGAAATTTAGGACAAGGACCAGATGATTTTCAATTTCCGTTTTTTCTTGAATCAAAACAAATACAAAAGAACGTCCTTAAATTATATGATGTCAATTTAGTCTCTTTTAAAAATATTGACATAGACAAAATGCAGAAAAAGGAAAAAGATGCAATTATCTCTGTGTCTATGCCAAAGTATATTATAGGCTCACCAAATCTGTATATGACAAATGATTCTATATTTATAGGGAATATGGATAATAGTCAAGGACTATTTTTTACATACAATAGCATAAGGAATGATTTAAAATGGATTAATTTCCCAAAAGAACTAATACAACCAGAAAATGATTTTTCTGTTATGAATATGAATCGTGTAGCCATTAATGAGGATGAAAATAGAATAGTCTCTGCTATGTGCTACTATAACCTATTCTTTTTATATGATATGAATGGAACTCTAAAAAGAACAGTTCAATTAGGCAAGGAGAAAATTATTCCGAAAATTATAGACAAACAAATCATAAGTGAGGATAATCTAATAATTAGTAGAGATATTGCATCTAGTAATAAATATGTTTTTATTCTTGTCGAAAATGTAAAAGAGAAGGATTTTGAGAACTTAAATAATAAACATTCTAAGATTATTGTATTAGATTGGGATTTAAATTATATAAAAACGTACAAATTACCACATTATGCAATAAGTGTATATTTTGATAAATTTGCTGAAAGAATAATTTATACAACATTAAATAGTGAGGGTGGAACCGACTTGTATTACATTCCGACACGTCTGTAGGAATTACTTACTAATTTTCACCTCACTCCTAATATATTAGATTTATAAAACATATTTTTTATGCAATATCTCAACCTGAAAATTTGGAATATAGTATAATAGCTTTTAGTTTGAATTAAATAAAATATTCATATTTATCTCTACAAAATATATGAAGAACACAATATTACTATGTACTTTGGCATTAGGAGGAATGCTTATTTCCTGTTCTGACAGGAAGCAGTCGGAAAATGACAAGGAAGGAGTTGAGACATCCTTACCCACTCTTACAAACGGGGTGACGGTGATGACGCTTAAAAAGAGTACATTCAACCATGAACTTATCAGCAACGGAAAGGTATCGGCAGATAGTTATGCGGATCTTTATTTCCGCACTCCCGAGGTGATAGCACATATATGGGTGAAGAACGGTGAACATGTACGCAAGGGGCAGAAGATTGCTGAGCTTGACCTGTTTAGGCTCAACAATTCCCTCTCACAGACAAAGAACAGCATGAAGCAGTCACAGCTGGAGATGCAGGATGTACTGATAGGGCAGGGATACTCACCCGACAAGACCAAAAATATACCTGATGATGTAATGGAACTGGCAGGCGTGAAGAGCGGATACATACAGTCAAAGGCTCAATACGAATCTGCTCAATATGACGTACAGCAAGCAACATTAACCGCCCCATTCGACGGCGTTGTTGCAAATCTTTTCTCAAAGAGCCACAATATGGCGAAGACTGCGGAACCTTTCTGCAGGATAATTAATACCGGAGATATGGAAGTGGACTTCACAGCACTGGAGAGCGAATTGCCTTTAGTACGGAAGCGAGACAAGGTTGCCATTATTCCTTACGCTGCTACTGTAGATGAATGTTCTGGGAGTGTCAGCGAGATTAACCCGAGTGTGGATGATAACGGAATGGTGCGCATCAAGGCAAAAGTAAACGGTAACGGTAAGCTGTTCAACGGAATGAATGTCAGGGTAAGTGTACACAGGTCGGTTCCCGATCAGCTTGTGATACCTAAGAGTGCAGTAGTACTCCGCTCAGGCAAACAGGTGGTATTCACCCTTGATAAAGGAAAGTCAATGTGGAACTATGTTACAACAGGACTTGAGAACATGAACGAATATACCGTCACCGACGGACTGGAAGAGGGAATGCAGGTAATAACATCAGGTAACGTGAACCTTGCCCATGAATCTCCTGTGAGAGTGGTGAAGGAAAACAAAACAGTCAAGTCTGAATGATAAAACAGGTGTGATATGGTAAAATTTCTATTACAACGTCCGATTGCCGTGCTGATGGCATTTACCGCCTTCTTCATAATCGGATTGGTAACATATTTCACGCTTCCTGTTTCATTGTTGCCTGACATTGCGATACCGCAGATAACTGTACAGGTCAGCGGTGACAATACATCAGCACGTGAACTTGAGAACACTGTAGTGGCACCTGTACGCAGACAATTATTGCAGGTCGCAGGTTTACGACAGATAAGCAGTGAGATAAGGGACGGAGCAGGAGTGATACGCATGGAATTTGACTTCGGTGTGAACACCGACCTTGCCTTCATTGAAGTGAACGAGAAAATCGATGCTGTGATGAACTCACTGCCCAAGGAGATTGCACGTCCCAAGGCAATAAAGGCAAGTGCTACGGATATACCTGTGTTGTATCTGAACATGACACTCAAGGGGGACAGACCTTATTCCGCTACCAATGAAAAAGAATTCCTTGATATGTGCAACCTTGCCGAGAATGTAGTGAAGAGACGTATCGAGCAGCTGCCCGAAGTGGCAATGGCTGACATGACAGGAGTACCAGGTCATGTGCTCCAGATCGTTCCCGACAAGGAGAAACTTGCAATGACCGACATCAGTATAGAAGATATTGAAAATGTCCTTTCCTCGAATAATGTGGAACCAGGAAGTATGCTTGTACGTGACGGTTATTATGAATATAATATAAGAATATCATCCATGCTCAGGACAGCTGATGATGTAAAAAACATATTCATACGTAAGGGAGAGAGGATGATGCAGCTCAAGGACCTATGCTCTGTGGATATAAAAACACAGAAAGAGACAGGACGCTCCCTCTTCAACGGCAGACGGGCAGTGACACTTGCGGTAATCAAGCAGAGCAATGAGAACATGGACAGAATGAAGGAGAAACTCAGTGAGACCACTGATTATCTCTCCTCTGTATATCCGGACGTAGAGTTCAGCGTGAGCCGAAATCAGACTGACCTTCTCGACTATACCATCAGCAATCTGCAGCAGAACCTTTCCTTAGGATTCCTGCTTATATTCATAGTTGCCGTGCTCTTCCTGGGTGACGTACGTTCACCGCTGCTAATAGGAATAAGCATGATTACGTCCATAGTGATCACATTCTTCCTCTTTTATCTGTGTCATATATCACTGAATGTCATATCATTGTCAGGACTGATACTTGCCGTTGGTATGATGATAGACAGTGCCATAATAGTAACGGAGAACATATCACAATACCGTGAAAAAGGATATTCACTGAAACGTTCATGCGCCATTGGCACTACCGAGATGATTACTCCTATGCTAAGCTCCTCACTGACTACGATTGCCGTATTCGTTCCGCTGATATTTATGAGCGGTATTGCTGGAGCTATATTCATGGACCAGGCATTCTCAATAACCGCAGGACTCATGATATCGTATATTACAGGTATCATGCTGGTACCTGTACTATATCTCATATTCTACAGGACAGGAATCAGACGTAAAGGATTCCTTAATGTACGTTTTGATAATATATTCAGGAATGAATGGCTTGAGAGATTCTATGACAACGGTTGTAACTGGGTGTTCTCACACAAGACTGTATGTATGATTACAACCGCCGTTACAATCCCTCTGTGTGTGCTGCTGTTCGTCATCATGCAGAAGTCACGTATGCCTGAGATTGACTACAACGAGCTTGTGGCACGCGTGGAGTGGAACGAGAATATTAATGTGGAGGAGAATAACAGAAGGGTTGAGAAAATAGAGGAACAGATATATTCAATGGTAAGGGAACATTCTGCATCAATCGGTGTGCAGGACTATATACTTGATGGCGGCAATGACATGTCGTCTTCCGAGTGCGAGCTATATTTCAGAACTGGGAATCCGGATGAGATAGCACCATTAAAAAAGAAAATTGAAAATGGCATACACGGCAGCTATCCACTAGCCAAAGTCACTTTTTCTCCTCCCCAGACGATATTCGAAAAACTGTTTGTCACTGCTCAGGCAGACATAGTAGCACAGCTTCATACATCCTACAGGAGTCGTGCTCCTGAAGCACAGGAACTAAGAAAACTTGAGGGAGAGATATCCAGGACAGCAGGTGTCACGGCAGAGGAAATAGCCTTCAGCAATCAGCTCGGTATTATTGTGGACCGCGAGAGACTACTTCTGTACGCTGTGTCATATGATGAGGTTACAAGAACCATCCGTACAGCATTCAAGGAGAATTATGTGTCAACCCTGCATTCATACCAGCAGTACCTTCCTATAAGCATAGCGGGTGAGCAGATGAGTGTTAACTCGATACTTGAGAATACCATGGTGAAAACGATAGCAGATGGCAGCGGCAATTACAGCTATATACCGCTGAAGAGTCTTGTAAAGGTAATACCTTCAGAGGATCTCAAGAACATAACTGCTGGAAAGAACGGAGAGTACATACCACTGAATTTCTACAATGTAAAGGATGCAGACAGACTCACTGAGAATATACGCAAGGCAGTAAATGCTGACAAGAACTGGGAGGTTGACTTCTCCGGCAGTTTCTTCGACAACGAGAAAATGATGGGAGAGCTCGTGGTGATACTTATGGTATCACTTCTTTTGATGTACTTCATACTGTGTGCCCAGTTCGAAAGCTTTCTCCAGCCGCTCATCGTACTTCTTGAGATTCCGATAGACACCGCATTCGCTCTTGCAGCACTGCTTATTTTCGGTCATACCCTGAACCTTATGTCGGCAATAGGTATAATAGTGACATGCGGTATAGTGGTCAACGATTCAATTTTAAAACTCGATACGATAAATGAACTGCGAAAAGGTGGCATGCCACTGCTTGAAGCAATACATACCGCAGGAAGGCGCAGGCTCAGGGCAATAATAATGACATCGCTTACAACCATCTTTGCAATGGTACCGCTACTATTCACATCCGACATAGGCTCTGAGATGCAGAGACCATTGTCTATTGCCATGATTGGTTCCATGAGCATAGGTACTCTTGTAAGCCTTTTTATCATACCGCTAATATATTGGTTCATATACAGAAAACATGATGTCAATGAAATACATTAGGATAATACTCATGGGACTCATCGTCCCTGTATTAATGTCGGCACAGCGCAAGGTACGCCTTGACCTAAACCGCACGATAGAGATGGCAGCCAAGAACTCACTCTCGGCTTTCAGATACCAGAACCTGTACCTTACAGGATACTGGGAGTACAGGACATACAGAGCAAACCGTCTGCCAAGCCTGACGCTAGACATTACTCCAGCAAGATATTACCGCTATATCACACAGAGATACGATTCGGAAAATAACTTGGATGTTTACAGGGAACAGCAGATGTTCAGTGCCTCCGGATCAATGAATATAAAGCAGAACTTAGACATTACGGGAGGTACATTTTATATAGACTCGGAACTAGACTTCATGCGCAACTTCGGCGATACAAGGTCGACGCAATACTCCACTATCCCCGTGCGTATCGGTTATCAGCAGAGCCTTCTGGGATATAACGCATTCAAATGGGACAGGAAGATAGAACCCCTTAAATTTGAGAAGGCAAAGAGACAGCTACTCTACAACATGGAGAGCGTGTCGGAAAATGCCGTGACATGTTTCTTCAATCTAGCAATGGCACAGGCAGATATGAAACTGGCCAAGGAGAACGTTTCCTCTAGTGACACACTATATGCCTTGGGGTTACAGCGACATAAGATAGCTGCCATATCACAGGCCGATCTTCTTACATTGAAACTTGACAAGGTAAATGCACACAACACACTTGAGAATGCTAGGATAGCACTGAAGAGGGCAATGTTCTCACTTGCATCCTTCCTCGACCTTGACAAGAACACGGAGATAGAGCTTGACATTCCGGCACATCTGCCAGGTAAGATGATATCCGTCGACGATGCACTTCTCAGGGCGAAGGAGAACAACCCTACATACCTTGAACAGAGACAGAACATACTCGAGGCTGAGCAGACAGTTGACAGGACAAAGAAGGAATCACATTTCGATGCGAGTTTCAATGCCAGCATAGGATTCAATCAGGTAGCCGACAAGATAGGAAACGCATACAGGAATCCGCTGCAGCAGGACCTCGTATCGGTTAGTGTATCAATTCCGCTTATCGACTGGGGCGTGAGAAAAGGAAAACATAATATGGCACGCAACAACCTGAATGTCATCAGGACTACTGCAAGGCAGGAAGAACTTAGCGTGGAAGAGGATGTGGTAATGACAGTGAACGATTTCAACGTTCAGCAGAATCTCATCGGCAGCGCCGAGGAAGCACTTGACATAGCAATAACGGCATACGACCAGACACGCCAGAGGTTTATTATAGGCAAGGCTGACATAAACAGTCTTACACTGTCACTCAACAGACAGCAGGAAGCGCAGAAGAACTATATTTCATCGCTTAAGAACTACTGGCTGAGCTATTACAAGATACGCAGACTGACACTGCATGACTTTGAATCTGGATTCTCTCTTTCAGACAAGTTTGTCTTCAATCATGGAATATCCAGATGACAGGTATGAATAAAATATCATCATTCACGCTGATAGTGACATTCGTATGCCTCTCCCTTATAGGAGCGGCATTCATACCCATGCTAACTGTCAAGCTTGCCCCGTCACGCAACCTTCCCGGACTAAGTATAAGTTTCTCAATGCCGGGCAACTCATCAAGAGTGATAGAGATGGAGGTTACAGGGAAGCTGGAGGGAATGATGTCAAGGGTGAAAGGTATAAGGAAGATTACCTCGACATCCGACAACGGTAGCGGACAGATAGACCTTGAACTTGACAGACATGCCGACATAGAGGTGGCACGCTTTGAGGTATCCACCATAATAAGACAGGTATGGCCACAACTACCCGAAGGTGTGAGCTATCCTCAGATATCTACGAGACGTTCGGATGACAAGTCTGCCAGACCATTCATCACATATACCATCAATGCTCCGTCAAGTCCCAATCTTATACAGAAATATGCCGAGGAGAACATCAAACCGGCTCTCTCTTCACTGAAAGGAATCTACAAGATAGACCTTAAAGGAGCCACACCTATGGAGTGGAAACTAGAGTATGATACCGACCAGCTCAGGCGTCTGGGCGTAGAACTATCCGATATTCAGGTGGCAATTAACCAGAACTATGAGGGTGAGTTCATCGGTATATGTCCGGTCGATAACGGAACAGGAAAGGATGAATGGATAAGGGTGGTACGCAAGTCATCTGACAATGAAAAGGAATTCAATCCTGAAAGAGTGAGTATCAGGAACAGGAACGGTGATATCATAACCCTTGACAAGCTGATAAAGGTACGTCATCAGGAGCAGGACCCGCAAGATTACTACAGGATTAACGGACTGAACTCGATCTACATGAACATTACGGCCGATGAGACAGCAAACCAGCTGAAACTGAGCGGAAAGGTCAGGGAGAAGATGCAGGAACTTGAAATGAAAATGCCAGGAGGGTATGAGGTACATATAGGATATGATGCGACTGAATATATACAGAGAGAACTTGACAAGATATACTTCCGTACGGGACTGACAATACTTATCCTGCTGCTGTTCGTCGCACTTATAACGATGAATCTTCGATATCTCTTCCTGATAGTGACAAGCCTTGTTGCAAATATTCTTGTGGCAACGATATTCTACTATCTGTTCGGACTTGAGATGCAGCTCTATTCATTGGCAGGCATAACCATATCACTGAACCTTGTCATAGACAATACTATAGTGATGACCGACCATATAGTGCACCGCAGGAACCTTAAGGCGTTCACGTCAGTACTCGCTGCGACTCTTACAACCATTGGTGCCCTTGTTATCATATTCTTCCTCGATGAGAAAATACGCCTTAACCTTCAGGACTTTGCCGCAGTGGTAATAATAAACCTTGTTGTTTCACTTTTCGTGGCTCTTTTCTTCGTACCGTCAATGATAGAAAGGACAGGTTTTGCAAAAAGAAAAAAGAAATGGACAGGAAAGAGGTTGAGGTTTATCCCTGCCATGTCATTGAAACGTATTACGGTATATATCACACATCTCTATCAGAGGATGATATGTAATTTGATCCGTTTCCGTGTTGCTACAGTCATACTCCTGGTGCTTACCTTCGGAATTCCTGTATTCATGTTGCCAGAAAAGTTGGAGGGTGAGGGTAAGATGGCATTGTTGTATAACAAGGTTTTTGATAATGATGTTTACCGCGATAAAATAAAGTCCGTGAGCGACAAAGTTTTGGGCGGCAGCCTGCGTCTGTTCGTTGAGAATGTATATAATGGAAGCTATTTCAACCGTGATGAAGGAGAGGTTGTACTATCTGTATCTGCCTCACTGCCCAATGGGAGCACTATGGAACAGATGGATGTGCTGGTAAGGAAAATGGAAGCCTATCTGACGGAATTCAAAGAGATAAGACAGTTTCAGACCAGTATATACAATGCACGTCAGGCACTCATACAGATATATTTCAACAGGAAAGACCAGAGAGGATCATTCCCATACATCCTTAAATCCAACATAATCAGCAAAGCATTGACTCTTGGTGGTGGTAGTTGGAGCGTATATGGTCTGGAAGATCAGGGATTCAGCAATGACGTACGTGAGAATGCTGGCAGTTTCAGGGTAAGGATGTACGGATACAACTACGATGAGCTGACCCAATATGCTGACAATCTTAAGAGTATCCTGCTCACTCACCGAAGGATAAAGGAGGTTACGGTCGGTGCAGAGTTTTCATGGTGGAAGGATGACTACAGTGAATTCTTCCTCAAATTCAATAAAATGCGCATGGCACAGGAAAGGGTGACAGCATCACAGCTATTTGCTGCGCTGCGTCCAATATTCGGAAAGGATATATATTGTGGCAACGTTATATACGATAATCAGTCGGAAGCACTCAAACTCTCATCCAAGCAGTCAGACGAATATGATGTTTGGGGACTTTCAAACATTCCCATCACAATAAGTGAGCATACATATAAGCTGTCCGATCTTGCAACTGTGGAGAAAGGTCAGTCACCACAGAAAGTTATCAAGGAGGACCAACAGTATGTTATATGTCTGCAATATGAATATATAGGCTCATCGGAACAGGGTAAAAAGATTCTCAAGGAAGACCTGGAGAAATTCAACAGGACACTGCCAATGGGTTACGGAGCTAAGGATGAAGAGAGCTACTGGTCATGGAATGATGAGGACAAGAGCCAGTACGGACTTCTGCTGGTGGTGATAACCATCATATTTTTCACAACGGCAATACTCTTCAACTCTGTCAAGCAACCACTGGCCATAATATTCATAATACCGGTATCGTATATCGGGGTATTCCTGACCTTCTATCTATTCGATTTAAATTTCGACCAGGGAGGTTTTGCATCATTCATACTGCTCTGTGGTATAACCGTCAATGCAAGCATCTATATACTGAATGAATACAACTCCATACGAAAACGTTATATTAGGTTATCTACTTTGAGGGCATACACCAAGGCATGGAATACGAAGATCATCCCTATATTCCTTACAGTAGTTTCTACCATATTGGGCTTCATTCCTTTCATGGTAGGAGAGGAAAAAGAGGCATTCTGGTTTCCTCTTGCTGCAGGAACGATAGGCGGACTTGTTGCTTCGGTCATCGGGATTTTCATATTCCTGCCTCTGTTTTCATTGAAAAAAGATAAACATTAGGTTAATATATATTGAAGCTCAATGAAATAGGATATTTCTATTCACTAATATATAGAGTATAAATATATCGGCATTGATTATTTAAACTTACTTTTTCTAATCTATTTTTTGTATATACTATGGCTGAAATTTGTAACAGAATAAAGTCTTAGAATGGGAACAATAACGGAAGCAAGAATATCATAACAATACCAAGTATTATTTGGAGTGGGAGACCAACCTTTATATAATCCATAAATGTGTATTGTCCTGCCGAGAGCACCATTGCATTAGGTGGAGTAGAGAATGGAGAAGCCAAACACATTGATGCTGCTACTGTAACTGCGAAAAGAAATGATACGGGACTTACGCCTATACCAATGGCACACTGAAGGGCAATAGGTGCCATCAGCAGGGCTGTTACGGAATTACTTATAAAGATGGTCATTGTTGATGTTGCAAAGTATATTGCTGCAAGGGCCATATATGGGCTGCTTGCTCCGAAACTACCGACTATATAATCGGCTACCATGGTAGACACTCCTGTTTTTTCTAGTGCTGTAGACATAGGAAGCATAGATGCAAATAGTATAATTGTTGGCCAGTTTATAGTTTTATAAGCAGCATCCATACTTCGTACACATCCTGTAACTACCATCAGTATTGAAGCCAAAAGGACTGCTGTAACAGGTGCTATAGGTATTGAATCGAACACCATGGAAACAATCATAGCTACCATGATAGCTCCAGCTATAGGAGCTTTATAATCTAAGGTAACTTTTGCAGCCTCATTCAGCGGACGGCCAAGGACGACCCAGTTATTCGACTCATCACTAAGACGTGAGATATCTTTCCATTCTCCCTGAATGAGAAGGATATCACCTTCATGTATCTTCTGATCTGCTATATTATTCAGGATTATGTCATGATTGCCTCTTCTAATGCCAAGTACATTGATGTTAAACTTACTGCGGAATCCTGTTTCTGATACTTTTCTGTTATTCATTGATGAGGATTGCATGATAAGGATCTCAGCTATACCTATATCATAAAAATTGAGTTCAGGATTGCTGTGCCCCTCTATTTCATCTGTATGGACATCAAGTAGCTTGCATGTATACTCATTGGCAAACGTCTGGATCATCTCTATATCACCTGATAGGTAGAGGATGTCTCCTTGCTGTAGAACAAGAGAGGTAGATGCCAATTGCTGATTAACAGTTCTCACAAACATATTATTGCCTGAGCTACGGCGTAACTCCATGACATTGATGCCATATCTGCGATATACATCAAGGTCGACTATAGTTTTCCCTATGGCTTGTGAAGGACTATCTAACTGTACTCTGAATAGGTTTTCTGTCAACCCATACTCTTTGACCAACTGATTTAAAGACTTTCCACCAGATTTCTTTTTCCCTTGTTTCTCTTTAGAAGTCAAGAACCATTTTGTCACTGGCAGAAGATATAATACTCCTACTAAAAGTACAACTATTCCCACCGGTAGGAATGTAAAGAATGATATCTCTTGAAAAACCGGCTTCCCTTGTTCGGCAAGTGAAAGGTTATAATTATGTAATACCTCTTGTATAATCATATTAGGAGGAGTACCAATCAGCGTCATCATACCTCCCATACTACTAGCAAAAGCAAGAGGCATTAGAAGCCTGCGTGATGATGTGTCTGCATATGCTGCCATACTTACAACAATAGGAAGCATTAAGGCTACTGTTCCGGTATTACTTACAAAAGCTCCGATAAAAGAGGTAACAAGCATTACGAGAATAAATAGCTTTGATTCACTTGTTCCTGCTAGTTTAATTATGCGGCTACCAATCATCTTTGCCAGCCCGGTCTGGAAAATACCTCCTCCGACAATAAACAGACCAATCATCATGATTACGACTGTATTCGAGAAACCGGCTAATCCTTCGGCAGGTGTTAATACTTGAGCTAAAAGCAAAACTATGAGAGAACAAATGGCAACAAGGTCTGAACGGACCTTGCCACTGACAAATAATATCGCAGAAATTAATAGTACTATAAGGGTAATTAGCATAATATGTTTTTATGATTTATACAAAAATAGCAATTTTCTGCCAAATTTCCTCCTCTCTAGTACGACCGTAATGATATATTTGATTATAATCTATTAAGCTACATTGATAATTAATCATTATGTAATTTGTTTTATTGCAATCATTTGTATTATTTAGTCCTATCAAAATTTATATTCAGAAATATGATAAGCATAGTTTTACAATAAAACAATAGAAGGCTGTTGATATAACATCTTGATTGATTTGCTTCTCACTAAATTTAGACCTTTTGCCTATTTGTATTTTTTATATATTAAACCAAATATCTGTATAATATGAAAGCATGGATAATCTCTTCTCTATCAATTATATTCTGTTTGATAATAGGATTTATCTCAAGTATGTTTCAGACAGAATCTATGATTTCTTGGTATCCCACACTTGAGAAATCAGTTCTTACTCCTCCTGGTTTTGTATTTCCTATTGTCTGGACTTTACTATATATCTGCATTGGTATCTCACTTGCTTATATCCTATTACAAGAGCCTGAGAAAAAGTTTGTATTGGTATTTTTATGGTCTTCTCAGATCCTGTTTAATTTTTTGTGGAGTATTTTATTCTTCTATATGAAGAGTCCTTTGCTGGGATTTATAGATATAATCTTACTTGACATTGTGGTCATTCTTTTTATTATCTGCAGTTTTAAGTCATCTAAGGTATCGTCATTACTGTTTATACCATATTTGGTATGGCTTGTTTTAGCAACATATCTGAATGGTTATGTAATGTTTAATAACTGATTGTGGACAAATATAAAAATGGAGCAGATAATTATCTGCTCCATTTTAAATTCATATAGTATTATTTATTGATTATCTTCTTTATCGATCTCTTCCTGAATAGATCTGTCAATAATATCAATCTTTTCAAGTATAAGATCGAGATCTGATCTAAGCTTTTCAACTTTACGATTCATCTCTGTCAGCAATGAACTACCTTTCTTTGATGAACTTGATAAGAATCCAAGATTATTTTCATAAGTCTGAAGATCATTTTTCAAGTTTTCGTATTGGCGGCTCAACTTCTCCCTTTCTCTATACAAGTTAGATTCTTTACTGTTTATTGAGTTTTTAAAGCTGCTCAACTTCTTTTGCGAAGATGATATGTTCAATTTAGTAAAGAGCTTGTCAATTATATCGTGATATTTATTATATAACTTGTCTTTCTCTTTAAATGGAACATGCCCAACATTGCTCCATTCTTTTATAAGACCTTTTATTGTTTCTTCATCACTCTCTTCAGCAACCTCTTTTGCATTGATAGCATTAAGCTTTTCTATAATCTCTTTCTTAAGTTCCAAATTGGTTATCTCAACTGAATGTTTAGATGAACTATTCTTATTCTTTTCAGCAAAGAAATAATCGCAAGCAGAGATGAAACGTTTCCAAATAGCATCTGATTGCTTCTTTGGAACTGGCCCTACGCTCTTCCACTCTTTCTGGAGATTGGTAAGTAATGCAGCAGTCTCTTTCCAATCAGTGCTATCTTTAAGAGCTTCTGCTTTTTCACACAATTCTTTCTTCTTCTCGAGATTGTTTGACATGTTTTCTTTTAAGCCCTTGAAGAATTCACCTTTCTTAGAGAAGAACTCATCGCAGGCTGTTCTGAAACGCTCGAAAATTTTAACATTCATCTTCTGTGGAGCGTATCCAATAGTTTTCCATTTAGCCTGAAGTGCAAGTATTTCCTGGGTCTTATTATCCCAATCTTGGAAAGACTTGAAGCTATCGTACTCCATGCTCTCAACTATTTCACAAATAACTGTCTTTTCATCGAGATTTCTCTGCTCTTTATCTTTCAACTCATCGAAATGCTGCTGATGTCTTTTGTTTACTGCAGTAGAAGCTGTCTTGAAACGATTCCACACATTTTCTCTTAAATCTTTAGAAACAGGTCCTGT
>Ga0172378_10001472_pt1 | contig 21777 bp, 13 predicted proteins | sample GrowelOW332metaG_FD_119755 | JGI IMG/M metagenome (GOLD analysis project Ga0172378, IMG submission 119755) | Groundwater microbial communities from an aquifer near a municipal landfill in Southern Ontario, Canada - Pumphouse #3_1 metaG | ecosystem: Environmental > Aquatic > Deep subsurface >... | reverse complement strand
GGAACTAACCAGCTTACCAGAATAACAATACCAGATAGTGTAGAATCCATAGACGAGAGTGCATTTGCAAGCAACGATGACCTTACTGAAGTAAAAATAGGTCCTGACGTTACAGTTGCTAGTAATGCATTTAGCGGAGATAATACCTATTTCTATGATGCATATACAGTAGGTGGAGCTGGAACTTATTCTAAAAATCAAGATGGAACTTGGGCGAAGTCAAGCAACGTTGTATTAAGCTTACCGGCAATAGCTGGGGTAATTGCACCAGTAACAGGACAAACTCCAGTAAAAACAATAACTGAAACAACAGAATATACAGGAACTATTGAATGGAATGGAAATCCATCAACTTTTGGAGCAGATACAGTATATACAGCAACGATCATAATTACTCCAAAGGAAGGATACACATTGACTGGTGTAGCAGAAAATTTCTTTACTGTAGAAGGGGCTATAGCAACAAACACTGCTGATGCGGCAGAAGTAACTGCAGTATTCCCGAAAACCGAAGCAGAAACTGTAACAATATCTGATTTTAAAAACATTGCCCAAACAGGCGTATCAGCAACATTTACATGGACAGCTGCAACAGAGGCAACATCTGTAAAAATTCAGCAATCACTTAATGGAGCAAATGATTGGGCTGAGGCAGAGACTGAAGCATTAACAGAATCATCTGTAACAGCTACAGTAACTGGTTTAATGTATTCAACTGCATATGACTTCAGATTAATCATAGAAGGGGGAGAAAATGCAGGTAAATCAAATGTTCTAACAAACATTATCACGGGGGAATGTCCATATACTTACCTAGAGTTAAGTGATAACAATGTTAGAATAACAGCTTATGTCGGTAGTGATACAGTAGTTGAAATACCTTCAACCATAAATGGAAAAACAATAACTTATATCGGTCTCGGGTCAGGAGTATTCTCTGATGGAGTGACGCCTTCCCAAATTACTAGTTTAGTTATTCCAGATAGCGTCATAAGTATTGGAGAATTTGCATTTATTCGTTGTTCGGACCTTACTAGTGTGACCCTTAGTAACAATTTGACCGAAATTAGCAAGTGCACGTTCTTTAATTGTACATCACTTGAAAGTATAACTATACCTGAGAGTGTTACAGCTTTTGGGACAAGTGCATTCGTTGGTTGCAGTTCATTGAAAAGTATTACAATTGGCAGCAAAGTAACCGAATTTAAATCGCCTTCAATTGTAGACACCGACTCAACCACTTCTCTAAAGAATGCCTATAATTCTGGTGGTGCAGGAACTTATACACGGACTGGGTCGGTTTGGGAAAAAACCGGTCTGGCTACATCTGTAGTAGTATTGGGAGATAATACTGAGGGACAAACAGATGTGCCCAATACGCTTAAAGAGGTGAAAGCTATAGCTGGTGGAAATGGTCATATAGTTGCACTACAAGAAGATGGAACAGTAGTAGCTTGGGGAGATAATAGTTTTGGACAAACAGATGTACCAGAGGACTTGACAGGTGTAATAGCCATTGCTGCGGGAGGTTTTCATACTGTAGCTTTGAAAGAAGATGGAACAATAGTGGCCTGGGGAAATAATGAAAATGGACAGGTAAATGTGCCATCGGTCCTTACAAATGTAAAAGCCATAGCTGCAGGAAAGTTCCATACAGTAGTGCTGAAAGAGGATGGAACAGTATTGGCCTGGGGAGATAATGAAAATGGACAGGTAAATGTGCCGGATGGACTTACAGATGTGAAATCCATAGCTGCAGGAGAGTATCATACAGTAGCCTTGAAAGAGGATGGAACAGTTGTGACTTGGGGAGATAATGATTATGGTTATATTACTGTGCCTGATGGACTTACAGATGTAAAAGCCATAGCGGCAGGAGCGCTTAATACAATAGCACTAAAAGAAGATGGAACGGTAGTGGCTTGGGGAAAAAATAGTTATAAACAGACAGATGTGCCTGATGGACTGACAAATGTGAAAGCCATAGCTGCAGGAGTGAATCACACAGTCGCGTTGAAAGAAGATGGAACTGTGGTGGCCTGGGGATTTGAGGATACACAGACAGAGGTATCAGGACTAGCAAATGTGAAATCCATAGCCGTAGGAGGGTATCACACAATAGCAATTGTTCAGAATCAATAACAACCTTAATCCTTTCTATTACCTGAAAAACTTTTTGAGCGATATCTAAACATTGATCTAAACAGATAACGATGAATTAAAAAAAATTGCTATCCTGTTGAAAGAAATGCCAGATAACTGTAAATGTTCAATGAAGGCATACTAACAATCCCACATTTTTTAAGGCTCAGAGAAATGTGGGATTGTTTTTATTTTCAGAACATTTTTCCTTCAGGTGAATGCTATGTGATGCTTACACAATGTGAGATAGTTTGCCGGCTAATGTCGCTGAAAGATTAAAGAATTAAGGTTAAGCGTGGTGTAGTCATTACAACAGGTAAAAATCTGTCGAATGTTTTATTTGGTAGTCTTATGGCATCTAGTACTGAATATTCAATATTGTTGGTAGGGGATGATGTTAGTTTGAAAAAAAGCTTATCAACGATATAACCCTTTAACAAATGAGATAACCCATTGGGGATAAAAAATAAGCGCTTAGGTAAAACAAATGAATAACAAAATCTTAAATACTAAAAATAAAGATTATCAGTAAAATGATAGTCTTTATTTTTTGGTATAATAGAAAAGAATTAATAATATTGCGTTGAATAATTATACACATAGATGTATAATTATAATCAAACATATAAGTAAACTGGAGGGGTAGAGATGAAAATTGGAATACTTGGGGCGACAGGATATACAGGACACGAACTGGTTAGAATCTTAAATCAGCATCCTGAAGCAGAGATTGTCTATCTTGGTTCTTCCAGCTCAGCGGGTAAAAAGTTTGCGGACGTTTATCCAGGTCTGACAGAAAGTACAGTACTAGAGTTGGAAAAAGATGAAGCAGTTCCTGATGTAGAAGTGCTATTTTGCGCACTTCCCCATGGTTTAACAGCTTCTAGAACACGAGGATTTTTAGATAGAAATATCAAAGTAATAGATTTGGGTGCGGATTTTAGATTGCGAAGGTATAAAATATATGAAGAATGGTATAAAGTAAAACATCCTGAACCTGAATTAATAAAAGAAGCAGTCTATGGATTGCCAGAATTATACAGAGAAGAGATACGGGGTAAAAAATTAGTAGCTAATCCTGGATGTTTCCCTACAGCCAGCCTTTTGGGTCTTGTGCCCCTTCTGAGAAAAGGACTTTTGGAGCCTGAGACGATAATAATAGATGGAAAATCTGGGGTTTCTGGGGCAGGGAGAGGAGTATCTCAAGCAGTTCACTATTCTGAAGTCAATGAAAACTTTAAAGCTTATGGAGTTGCCCAACATAGGCACACTCCTGAAATCGAACAGGAATTAAGTAAAGCCTCAGGTAAAGAAATATTTATAAGTTTTACGCCGCATTTAGTACCTATGACGAGGGGAATACTGACAACAAGCTATGCGTCAGTCAGGCAGGGGATTGAAGAAGCTGAATTGAGAAAGTGTTGGGAAGAAATATATCAGGATGAACAGTTTGTTCATGTTATGGCTGAAGGAAACTGGCCTCAGACAAAGTATGCTTATGGAAGTAACCATGCCTACCTTCAACTAAAGCTTGATAAAAGAACAAATAGAGTAGTAATTGTTTCGGTAATAGATAATTTGGTCAAAGGTGCATCAGGTCAGGCAGTACAGAATATGAATATTTTGTTTGGTCTTCCTGAAGAATATGGGATAAATAATATGGGGCTTTGGCCTTAAAAATACTAATGGAGGATTAAAATGAATTTAGATAAACTTGCTATAAAAGAAATTAAGGGGGGAGTTGCTTTTCCCATGGGTTTTATAGCCTGTGGTGTAAAGGCAGGAATAAAAAGTAAAACAAAATATGATATGGCCCTAATTCAATCGGAAGTGCAAGCACAGGCAGCAGGAGTGTTTACCCGTAATGTAGTAAAGGCTCATCCTTTGATGTTGACGAGAAAACACCTTATGGACGGAACAGCAAGAGCGGTGATAGTGAATAGTGGAAATGCTAATGCCTGTATGGGTGAATTAGGAGATAAAGCAGCACTCGAGATGGCAAAAGAAACTGCTGATAAACTGGGAATTGCGTTAGAAGATGTCATAGTAGCTTCAACTGGTGTAATTGGTGAAGAAATGCCAATGGATAAAATAAAATCTGGAATTGTTTTGGCTGTAAATGAATTAAAATGTATAGATAAAAGTGATGAAGGTTTAAAAGGAGATTATGCTAATAAAGCAGCGCTGGCGATTATGACTACTGATACTATCCAGAAGGAAAAAGCTTATGAACTTAAGTGTAGTATAGGAAGCATTAGAATGGGAATAATGGCCAAGGGCTCTGGAATGATACATCCTAACATGGGAACAATGCTGAGCTTTATTACTACAGATGCTTTGGTTGAGGCGGATATTCTCCAGAAATTATTAAAAGAGGCAGTAGATGAAACTTTTAATATGATAACGGTTGATGGAGATACGAGTACTAACGATATGGCAGTGATACTTGCTAACGGAATGTCTGGATTTAGTCTTCAGGGTGAAGAGTTAAAGGCTTTTGGTGCTATGTTGAAAAAGGCTTGCCAAGATATGGCAATAGCTATAGCACGGGATGGTGAAGGTGCTAGTAAACTGATAGAGGCTCAGGTAAAAGGTGCGGCAAGTCTCGAAGATGCGAGGAAAATTGTCAGAAGTGTTTGTTCTTCAAGTCTTGTAAAGTCGGCTATCTACGGCGAAGATGCTAATTGGGGAAGAATAATAGCAGCGGCAGGGTATTCGGGGGCTATTTTTGATCCCTGGAAAGTAAATATATTTTTGGGAAATATTCAGGTTGCGAAAAACGGACAAGGCCTGAAGTTTTCAGAAATAGAAGCTAAAGAATTGCTAATGAAAGATGAAATAATTATTCGTATAGAACTTGGTGATGGAGGGCTTTTTGCCAAAGGATGGGGCTGTGATCTTACGCATAAATATGTTGATATAAATGCTAGCTATAGAAGTTAATAAACAAGAAGGCCTAACAAATGAAAGGTATTTCGTGCGGAGGAAAAATAATGGAAGACAAATTAAGTGATATTTATAAAGCTAATGTGCTAATTGAGGCACTGCCGTATATTCAAAAGTTTTCAGGAAATACAGTAGTGATTAAATACGGAGGCCATGCCATGGTAGATCCGGAAGTAAAGAAGAAGGTGATGTTGGATATACTTCTTCTTCATTCTGTGGGAATAAGGCCAGTAATAGTGCATGGAGGAGGACCAGAGATAAATATAATGCTTAAACGTATGGGCAAAGAAAGTACGTTTGTGCAGGGACTTAGAGTGACAGATAAAGAAACTATGGAAATTGCCGCAATGGTGCTTGTAGGAAAATTAAATACAGAAATTGTATCAATGCTTAATAATTTGGGCGGGAAAGCAGTAGGCTTGACTGGTCAAGACGCTAAACTTTTTGAAGCCAGTAAAAAACCTATGCAAATGGAAAAGAAAAACGGCGAGATGGAGAATATAGATCTTGGCTATGTAGGGCAGATAGAAAAAGTCACCCCAGAGATTGTTTCTAATTTGCTTGATAAGGGGTATATTCCCGTAATTTCACCTATAGCAGGTGGAGGAAACGGTGAAAATTATAATGTTAATGCCGATACAGTTGCTGGCATGATTGCCGGAGCACTTAAGGCAGATAAACTTATACTTTTGACTGATATAAAAGGGGTAATGAGAGATATAAATGATCCTAAGTCCCTAATATCTGAGATAGGTAGTAGTGATGTCCCCAAATATATGGAAGAGGGAGTTCTAAAAGGTGGAATGATACCGAAGGCAGAATGTGCTGTAAATGCGCTTCAAAGTGGTGTAGGGTTAGTGCATATACTCGATGGTAGAGAGCCTCATGCAATACTCCTTGAAATGTTTACAGATGGTGGTATTGGTACATTGTTTAGAAAATAGAAATAGAAATAGAAATAGAAATAGAAATAGAAAAAAGGAAAAAGGAAAATAGAAAATAGAAAAAATTAATAAGAGGTGCATTTATAATGACAAATAATAATCAAATTGTAACCGAAGGTAAAAAGTATGTTATGAATACTTATGGACGGTTGCCAATGGCTTTAGTAAAAGGTAAAGGAACCATGGTGTGGGATAGTGAAGGAAAAAGTTATCTGGATTTTGTTACAGGATTGGCAGTAACTTCACTAGGACATTCACATCCGGAGATAGTACAGGTAATAAAGGATCAGGCTGAGGAAATGATTCATAGCTCCAATCTGTACTGGATTCCAAACCAAGTTGCTCTTGCGAAGATATTAGTGGAAAAATCTTTTGCAGATCAGGTGTTTTTTTGCAACAGCGGAGCTGAGGCAAATGAAGGTGCAATAAAGCTTGCTCGTATATATGCTAGAAAAAAATTCGGGGAAAATAAAACGAATATTATATCACTTAAAAATTCTTTTCATGGAAGAACAATGGCTACCTTAACCGCAACTGGACAAAAAAAGTATCAAAAATATTATGATCCACTTCCACAAGGTTTTTCTTATATTGAGATAAACAATATTGATGAGTTGGAAAAAGCGGTAAACGAGAATACGGCAGCATTGTTTATTGAACCTATTCAAGGGGAAGGCGGGGTATATCCTGTTGATAGAGATTATCTGCTGAAAGCAAGAGAAATATGTGATAAAAATAATGCGTTGCTAGTATTTGATGAAGTACAATGTGGAATGGGTAGGACCGGTAAATTGTTTGCCCATGAATGGATGGGAGTTACCCCTGATATCATGACCTTAGCAAAATCACTTGCTGCTGGTGTTCCTATTGGAGCAATTTTGGCTAAAGGTGAAATTGCCGAAGCTTTTCAGCCTGGCGATCATGCATCGACTTTTGGAGGAAATTATATTGCAACAGCAGTGGGATGCAAAGTTATGGAGATAATTACAAGAACAGGATTTTTGGAAGCAGTGATTAAAAAGTCCGAATACTTTAAAAAAGGACTTGTGAAAATAGGAGAAGAATTTGGAGTAAAGGGAGAAATAAGAGGTATTGGTTTTATGTTAGGGATGCCGTTAGGTGAAAGTGCTCCTAAAATAGTAGAAATTTGTTTAAAAAAAGGTCTTTTAATTAATTGTGTTGGAGGAAAGACTCTACGTTTCCTTCCCCCGCTTAATGTTAAAAAAGAAGAGATGGATAAGGCTTTAGTAATAATTAGAGAAGCATTTGAGGAACAAAGGAAGCAATAGGGTAAGTTGCAACAAGGAGGTAGGCTGTATTGGAATGTGCTCTCGTGTTAGAAACAGGAAAAGTATTTAGAGGAGAATCGTTTGGGACTGAAGGTGAAGCATGGGGTGAAGTAGTATTTAACACTGGAATGACAGGATATCAGGAAGTACTTACTGACCCTTCTTATGCAGACCAGATTGTATGTATGACTTATCCTTTAATTGGAAACTATGGTGTAAATAATAATGATAATCAGTCAAAAAAAATACAAGTACAAGGTTTTATAGTTAAGGAAGCGGCTGTGGCCCCAAATCACTGGGAGATGGAAGAAAATCTGTCAGCGAGATTAAAAAAGTCAGGAACAGTAGGAATAAAAGGAGTAGATACAAGGGCACTTACCAGGCATATTAGAGAATACGGTGTTCTTAAAGGAGTAATAACTAATGACCTTGGCGATATTAAAAAAAAGGTTGAAGAAATAAATAAATGGATTAATATCAAAAACATAGTTGCTGAGGTGAGTACTCAGAAAGTAATAAAATATTTAGCACAGACGGATTCGAAAGAAAATTATGAAGTAGTAGCAATAGATTTCGGAATAAAAAGTAATATTATTGACGCTATGAAACAAAGAGGATTTAATGTAACGCTAGTGCCTTATAATACTACTGCAGATCAAATAATGTTGCTTAAACCAGATGGAGTATTTTTATCTAATGGGCCGGGAGATCCCAAAGAGGTTAAGGAAGGAATACAAACTATTAGCCAACTGGTAGGAAAATGCCCGATTTTTGGGATATGCTTAGGTCATCAACTTTTGACACTTGCCCTTGGTGGGGATACTTATAAGCTGAAATTTGGGCATAGGGGTGGTAATCAGCCTGTACAGGATTTGAAGACTGGAAAAGTAAATATAACTTCTCAGAACCATGGGTATGCAGTAGCCAGAGAAAGCCTTAATAATACTCCACTGGAAATAACGCATATTAATCTTAATGATAAGACAGTAGAAGGAGTAGCGCATAGAAAATATCCTGTGTTTTCTGTTCAGTATCATCCTGAAGCAGGTCCAGGGCCTAGTGATTCTCTGTATTTATTTGAACAATTTGCTAGTCTCATGGCACAAAGGAGGACTCAGCATGCCACTTAATACGGCTCTAAAAAAAGTTATGGTAATTGGTTCAGGACCAATTGTAATAGGACAGGCAGCAGAATTTGATTATGCTGGAACCCAAGCATGTAAAGCACTTAAAGAAATAGGGTTAGAGGTTGTTCTAGTAAATAGCAATCCGGCGACAATTATGACTGATGCTCAAATGGCAGACAAAACATATTTAGAACCTCTCAATGTAGAAAGATTGGAAATAATTATTAAAAAAGAGCTGCCTGATGCACTGTTGCCTTCCTTAGGAGGCCAGACAGGTCTTAATTTGGCCATGGATCTGAAGATAAAAGGAATACTTGATAAATATAAGGTAGAAATGATTGGTTGCGATGAAGAAACTATAAATAAAGCTGAAGATCGTGAAGCTTTTAAACAAATGATGTTAGAAATTGAAGAACCAGTTGCAGAAAGTGAAATAGTCCGAACATTGGAAGAAGGAAGTAATTTTGCAAAAGTAATTGGGTTTCCCATAATTGTTCGTCCGGCGTACACACTTGGTGGTACTGGAGGAGGAATTGTTTCTAATATGAAGCAGTTGAATGAAATTCTACAGAGAGGCTTACAGGCTAGTCCGGTTAACCAATGTTTACTGGAAAAAAGTGTTGCAGGTTGGAAAGAAATTGAATATGAAGTTATGCGGGATGCCTGCGATAATTGTATTACTGTATGTAATATGGAAAATATTGATCCAGTAGGGATTCATACGGGAGATAGTATTGTTGTTGCTCCTTCCCAGACACTTAGTGATCAGGAATATCAGATGCTTAGAACAGCATCTTTAAAAATAATTAGGGAATTAAAAGTTAACGGTGGATGTAATGTCCAATTTGCTTTGAACCCTAAAAGCAGGGAATATGTAGTTATTGAAGTGAATCCAAGGGTAAGTCGTTCTAGTGCGCTTGCCTCCAAGGCAACAGGTTATCCGATTGCCAAAATAGCTGCACTATTAGCGGTTGGTTTTACACTTCCTGAGTTGACAAATCCAGTTACAGGGCATACTAGTGCCTGTTTTGAACCAGCCTTGGATTATATAGTAGTTAAATTCCCACGTTGGCCCTTTGACAAGTTTCCAGCTGCTGATAGTAGGTTAGGTACTCAAATGAAAGCGACAGGCGAAGTAATGGCCTTGGAGCGCACATTGGAGGGAGCTTTGTTAAAGGCTATACGTTCACTTGAAATTGGGGCAGTGGGTTTAAACATACCAGAAGCTGGAAGATGGACAGAAATTGAGATAGAAAACAAGCTTATTAGGGCAGATTATGAACGTTTATTTGCTATTGCTGAAGCGTTCAGGCGAGATTGGACTGTTTCTGAGATAGAGATGCATACGAATATAGATAGATTCTTTTTGGAAAAAATTAAAAGACTAGTGTCAATAGAAAAAAAAATTAGGCTTGAACAGCTTACAGTGGATATGCTTAAACTTGCAAAGGTAAATGGATTTTCAGATTTGTCGATTGCAATGCTAACAGGGAAAAATGAAGAAGAAATACGGAATATAAGGATGGAAGCTGGAATAATTCCTGTATATAAAATGGTAGATACATGTGCAGCAGAATTTTTGTCAACTACCCCTTATTATTATTCAAGTTATGAAGCAGAAGATGAAGTAGAAGTGAAAACAGGACCGAAAGTGGTTGTTTTGGGATCTGGTCCTATTCGTATAGGGCAAGGTATAGAATTCGATTATTGTTCAGTACAAGCACTTTGGGCATTGCAGGAGGCTGGTGTGGAGTCGATTATTGTAAACAATAATCCTGAAACTGTTTCTACTGATTTTGATATTGGGGACAAGCTCTATTTTGAACCACTTACAACTGAAGATGTTTTGCATATTGTACAAAAGGAAAAGGCCGATGGAGTACTCGTCCAATTTGGAGGGCAGACAGCAATTAACCTTGCTGAACCGTTGAGTAAAGCTGGAGTAAAGATATTTGGTACATCTTTTGATGCAATAGATTTGGCAGAAGATAGAGAAAGATTTGCTGCGATGCTTAATAGACTTGGGATACTTCAGTCTGAAGGAAGAGCAGTAACCAATGTCAGTCAAGCTAGGGAAGTTGGAGAACAGCTTGGATTCCCTGTATTGGTTCGTCCTTCCTACGTAATTGGCGGTAGGGCAATGCAGATAGTAAATAATATTAACGAATTAGAAGAATACCTCATACAGGCTATTAATCTTTCGCAGGATCATCCTATCTTAGTGGATAAATACCTGGAAGGTAAAGAAGTAGAAGTAGACGGAGTATCAGATGGAGAAATAACAGTAATCCCAGGTATTATGGAACATATAGAAAGAGCAGGCGTTCATTCAGGGGATAGTCTGGCAGTGTATCCACCCCAAAGCCTTACGATGAATGAAATAAAACAGATTGAGGAAATAACCTGTAGGATTGCAATTGAAATGGACATAAAAGGTTTAATAAATATTCAGTTTGTAGTAGTTAATGGTTGGGTGTATGTTTTGGAGGTTAATCCAAGGGCTAGTAGGACAATTCCTATTTTGTCCAAAGTAACAGGTGTACCCATGGTAAACCTAGCAGTACAGGTTTCACTGGGCAAAAAATTGTCCGAACTAGGGTATATAAATGGACTTGTTCCTGAAGCACCCTATGTTGTTGTCAAAGCACCGGTCTTTTCTTTTGAAAAACTAACTAAAGTAGAAACATCACTGGGACCGGAAATGAAGTCTACTGGTGAAGTGTTGGGAATGGATACTTGTTTTGCTTTTGCACTTGCTAAAGCATTTGCAGGTGCACAGATTGATTTGCCTAAAGAAGGTACGGTTCTTGTATCTGTAGGGCCTAAGGAACTTCCTGAAGCAATAACGATGGCTAGTGAATTTTCCCGTCTTGGATTTAAAATTAAAGCAACAGGTGACTCCTACAAAGCACTAGAATTATGTGGGGTTGTGGTAGAAGAGGTAGAAGAGGCAAGTGAGACTCTGCAAAATGCAATTAGAAATAAAGAATTTGTATTTATTTTGAGTACACCGGCGAAAGGAAAGCCTACCGAAAGAACAAGCTATCTATTGCGTAGACTGGCAGCAGAACATCGTGTGCCTTGTTTTACTTCTATGGATACTGCTAAAGCGGTAATAAGGGCGATAAAGAAGCTGAGAACAAATATCGAGCCAGAAAAGTTGTGTTTACAGGAATATTTAAACAAGGGAAGATAATAATGATACTTGCGAATATTAGCGATTTGGAGATATACTATAAGATGTTATGATACTGCTATAATGATCTTGTAATAATCAGTAAAGCACCATAATTATTTGCTTTATTATTAGAAAATGGGGGAACAGAGGAATGGAGTATACAGAAAAAGTAATAGATCATTTTATGTCTCCAAGAAATGTAGGTAGTATGCCAGATGCAGATGGTGAAGGTGAATATGGTGATTCTGGGTGCGGAGATTCTCTAGTAATGTATATAAAGGTAAAAGACAATGTGATTACAAAAATTAAATATTTGATATTTGGTTGTGCTGCTTCTGTAGCAACAAGTAGTATGATGTCTGTACTAGCTGAAGGTAAGACTATAGATGAAGCAGAAAAAATAACAGAAAATGACATAGTGGAAGCACTTGATGGACTTCCAGATAATAAAATACATTGTTCAGTTTTAGGAGCCCAAGCTTTAAAAAATGCAATAATGAATTATAGGGAAAACCAAAATGAAGAAAATGAATATATGAACGCATTAAAAATCAATTAGCTTAATATAAAAACTCGTTTGAATTACAAACGAGTTTTTATATTATCTATTTTGTTGATAATGAAACCAATTTTTTTAGATAAAAAGCAAGTAAGTGCAATATTTTGTTAAAGAAAGGGATGAAAAGAGTAATTATTTAAGGTATGATAATATATGAAAAAATAAAACATAAGTTTTAAAAGAAGAAACCTCGAAAATATATAAATCTTAGAAAAGACACTGAAGAAGGGATTTGAAAAAATGAAATTTTCCCAACGCGTTCTTGGGATAACACCGTCAGCAACACTTACAGTTGCAACAAAAGCTAAAGAACTGAAGCTCCAAGGTAAAAATGTTATATCTTTTGGTTCAGGTGAACCAGATTTTGCATCTCCTAAAGCAGCAAGAAAATATGCTCAAGAAGCCATTGAAAGAGGAGAGACTCACTATACGCCAACTCCAGGAATAAGGGAACTGAGAGAACAGATTTGTATTTATTATAAAGAAAGGTTTGGCCTTATTTATGAACCAGACCAAATAGTTACAGGTTCGGGAGCAAAACCATGTATATACGAGGTTTTAGCTTCAATAGTCGATCCTGGTGACGAAGTTATTTTACTAGCTCCAACGTGGGTAAGCTATATAGAACAGATTAAACTAACGGGGGGCAAGGCTGCAGTAGTTGATACTACTAATACTGATTTTGTGCCTTGTATAAAAGAAATAGAAAATAAAATTAATGAGAAAACTGTAGCAATACTTCTGAATTCCCCTTCCAATCCCACAGGAGTTATGTATGATGAAGATACCATTAAAGGGTTTGGACAACTGGCAATTAAATATGATCTTTGGATTATTTGGGATGAAATATATGAGCAGCTGGTATATGGAGAGGCAAAACATATAAATCCCGTTCAGCTTATGCCTGAATTGGCCTCCAGAACAATCATAATTAATGGTGTAAGTAAAGCCTATGCGATGACGGGCTGGCGTATAGGATATTCTATAGCATCAAAAGAAATGTCCACAAAATTAAATGCTATGCAAGGACATTTTACATCAAATCCCTGTTCTATAGCTCAGTGGGCAGCTCTTGGAGTAATGAAGGAAAGTGGCGAAGACGTAATAAAGATGAGACAGGCGTTTAGCGATAGACGTAGTCTTATTACTAGTCTTCTTTCGGAAATGCCGCATATATCTTTTCCACATCCTCAAGGAGCTTTTTATGTATTTGTAAATATAAAGAAATGTATAGGGAAACAATATAATGGCGAAATAATTAAAGATGATATTGCTTTTTGTAGATTGCTTTTGGAGGCAGAGCTGGTAGCAGTAGTGCCAGGAAATGCTTTTCTTGCACCGGGATATCTTCGCGTATCATATGCTAATTCTCCCGAAGAAATAATAGAAGGAATGATAAGGTTGAAACGTTTTTTGAGAAAACTTGAGTAGCTAGGATATACAAAAGAAGACAGAAGTGTAGCTCTATTGATTTAAGCCTGTCGATTTTATAAAGGTCTACAGGTTTATTTTTATATTGAGTTATATTATGGTTTGCGTTAAAGATAGTTCCAGAGGATTGTTTATATCTCTGGTTAATTTGTCTCCGATTAATTTGTAAGATTATAATATAGAAAATAATTTAAAATATATATTTTATTGCTATAGTGTGAATATACCTACTTCTTGGGCATTAAAATAAACATATAGAAAAGAAAACTTAAAGATTATCATGTATCTTCTCTTAATATGATGTTATAATAAGATATTGTGAGCAAAAATAAATTTGTAGAAGGAAAGAGTAAAATATGATTAGTACCAGCGGAATAACGTTACGATTCGGGAAAAGGGCCTTGTTTGAAGATGTGAATGTTAAATTCATGCCTGGAAACTGCTATGGCTTAATAGGAGCAAACGGAGCAGGAAAATCAACTTTCTTAAAAATCCTATCAGGAGAACTAGATCCTTCAAAAGGTGAAGTTGTTATAACACCAGGCGAGAGGATTGCTGTGTTGAAGCAGGATCACTTTCAATACGAAGAATTTGTTGTCCTCGATGTGGTGATTATGGGGCATGCAAAGCTCTATGAAATAATGAAAGAAAAAGATACTCTATATGCTAAACCTGACTTTTCCGAAGAAGACGGTATTAAGGCTGCAAATCTGGAAGCTGACTTTGCTGAGTTAGATGGTTGGCAGGCTGAAGCTGAGGCTTCAGAATTATTAATGGGATTAGGAATTTCTAAGAATCTACAAGATAAAAAAATGAGCGAATTGGATGGGAATGAAAAAGTTCGAGTTCTATTGGCTCAGGCTCTTTTTGGAAATCCTAAGATTTTGTTATTAGATGAACCTACTAATCACCTTGATTTACAGTCCGTAGCTTGGTTGGAAAATTTTCTTTACAATTTTGAAAGTACAGTAATAGTTGTGTCTCATGATAGGCATTTTCTTAATAAAGTGTGCACACATATTGCTGATATAGATTTTAGTAAGATTCAACTTTATGTAGGGAATTATGATTTTTGGTATGAATCTAGTCAACTGGCTCTGCAATTAATGAGAGATTCAAATAAGAAAAAAGAAGATAAGATTGCTGATTTGCAAAAATTTATTCAAAGATTTAGCTCTAACGCATCCAAAGCTAAGCAGGCAACATCACGCAAGAAACAACTTGAAAAACTTACTCTTGATGATATAAAACCTTCGTCCAGAAAATATCCGTATATTGCTTTCAACTCTGATAGAGAAGCAGGTAAGAATATCTTATCTGTTGAAAATCTTACTAAAATAGACTCAGGGGTAAAAGTGTTTGATAACATCAATTTTACATTGAATAGAGGGGATAAAATTGCTCTTGTTGGGCCTAATGGCAATGCAAAGACACTTTTATTTAGAATGCTTATGGGTGAAATAGAACATGATAGTGGAGAAATTAACTGGGGAGTTACAACTACTCAGGCATATTTCCCTAAAGATAATACGGGCTTTTTTGATACCGACACAAATCTTGTTGATTGGCTTAGGCAGTTTTCTAAAGATCCTGATGAAAGCTTTGTGAGAGGTTTTTTGGGTAGAATGTTATTTTCCGGGGATGAATCACAGAAACCGCTTAATGTTTTGTCTGGAGGAGAAAAAGTGCGTTGTATGCTTTCGAAAATGATGCTTAGTGGAGCAAATGTGCTTTTATTTGATGAACCTACAAATCATCTTGATTTAGAATCAATTACAGCACTGAATAATGGCTTAATGAAATTCGATGGTACGCTAATGTTTGTATCGCAAGATCATCAATTCATACAGACAATAGCCAATAGAATTATTGAGATTACGCCTAAAGGAATTCTAGATAGGCAGATGAGCTATGATGAATATTTGGAAAATGACAATGTGAAACAATTATTGGAAGAAATGTATAGCTAAAGATAAAAACTACTAAGACTAAGGTAGTTTAAATTTAACTGAACCATAAAAGAGAGAGATAGTACAATACTGTCTCTCTTTTAGTTATGTCACGTTATTTAATAAAGGCAAAAATAATAAATATAAACACTATAGGAAAATTTAAATAAAATAATGTGTGATATTTTCTCTGTTGCAAAAAAAACTAATAAAAAATAGCTAGCATATTAAAATATATTTTAATAAATAATATGTTAATGAAAAAACGACATTCGATTTGAACAAAAGTGACATAGCTAGAATATGTTCTAATAGCTATGTCATATCTGTTAAAGTTATTGCATTTAATTTGACTTAAGAGCAGTTATTTTAAAACTTGTCCAAGAAAGGACTTTGTTCTTGGATGAGTAGGGTTAGAAAATATATCTTTTGGTGTGCCTTGTTCTACGATTTCTCCATTATCCATAAAAATTACTTTGTCGGCAACCTCTCTGGCAAAGGCCATTTCGTGGGTCACAACTAACATAGTCATGTGTTCTTCAGCCAAATCTTTCATGACTTGAAGGACTTCACCGGTAAGCTCCGGGTCCAGAGCAGAAGTGGGTTCGTCAAAAAGCATAATAGCTGGGTTCATTGCCAGGGCTCTTGCTATTGCTACCCGTTGTTTTTGACCTCCAGAAAGTTCACAGGGATAGTTTTCTCTTTTGTCAGCAAGGCCTACCTTAACCAAAAGATTATCTGCAATTTGTTCAGCTTTAAGTCTATCTAGGCCGTTTACCGTTAGTGGAGCCTCAATTATATTTTCCAGTACGCTTTTGTGGGGGAATAGGTTAAAATTTTGGAAAACCATTCCCATTTTTAGGCGTAGATTGCGTATATCTTTTTCAGATGAATAAATACTTTTTTCATTAGAGTCTTCAAATACTATTGGTTTTTCTTCTATTTCAATGCTTCCCTTTTCTATAGTTTCTAGTCGAATTAGACAGCGTAATAGAGTGCTCTTTCCTGAACCGGAGGGACCTATTATCGCTATTACTTCGCCTTTGTTAACTTCTAGTGATACGCCTTTAAGTACTTCAAGATTATTAAATTTTTTGTGAATATTTTTGACTGTGAGTATGTTCATTCTGTTACTCCTCAATTATTCGTAATAAGCATATTTTTGTTCCATTTTTCTAAAAAACAGAGTAAGAATAAGGGTAGTTAACAAATAGAATACTGCTGCAATAAAGAAGGGAGTTATTGTAAAATCTCTTACAACTGCAATTTTGGCTGCTCTTAATATTTCGCTTAAGCCTATTGCATATACTAGGGCTGTATCTTTGACAAGATTGATAAATTCGTTGCCCATGGGAGGTAGTACTCTTTTTATCATTTGAGGAATTACTATTCTTTTTGTTGTTTGTAGGTAAGTAAGGCCTAGGACATCAGCACACTCGTATTGCCCCTTGTCTATTGACTGTATTCCTGCCCTGAAAATTTCAGCAAAATATGCAGCATAGTTTAGAGAAAAAGCTATAATGGCTGTTGACATTCTATCTAGGTTAATTCCAAAAACAGGAAGTCCAAAATAAATGAAGAAAATTTGGAGGAGGAGGGGGGTCCCTCTTAATAGCCAAATATATGTACTTGTTAGTGCTTTAAGACTGGGTAAGTTTGAAAGACGGGCAAGAGCTATCATGAGTCCAAAAGGGAGAGCAAATATCAAAGTAGAAAAGAATAAAAGGTATGTAATTTTACTTCCATAGGCTACTGCCATTGTAACGTTCAATATGTAATCCATTTTTTTCTCCTGAATTAAGATTAGGTAATATAGTTAGTTAATAAGTTTAGGCTGTTGTTTTTACAACAGCCTAAACTCTAGTTAACTAGTATCATACCATAAATTTGATTATTTAATAATATCTTCACCAAACCATTTTTCGGAAATCTTTTTTGCAGTTCCGTCAGCCTTCATATCATCAATAGCTGTTTGAAGTTCAGTTAGAAAAGCTTCATCTGTTTTACGTATTCCTACACCAAATTCTTCTAAACCAAAGTTATCTTCAAGAACTTTGTATTTTTCGGCTTCTTTGGCAATATAGTATCTGCCTACTACTTCATCAACTATTACAGCATCAACACGTCCAGCTGCTAAATCCATGAGTGCTTCGTCGTTAGTGGTGAATTCTACTACTTCGGCGAGAGATTCAAAAGTTGCAGTGTCTTTTTTAAGGGCGTCCATACTACTACTTCCAGATTGGAGGGCAACTTTCTTGTCAGCAAGATCAGCTTTGTTTTGAATTTCTGAATCTTTTTGTACTACAAGGATTTGTTTGTCTTCAATGTAAGCATTGGTAAAGCCGATTTTTTCCTGTCTTTCAGGGGTAATAGTTAAACCATTCCAGATAAGGTCAATTTTTTTGCTATCAAGTTCCATAATTATCCCAGACCATTCTACAGGTTGGAATTTTACTTTAATACCCATTCTTGTGGCAACTTCTTTAGCAAGGTCGATGTCAAAACCAATTATCTCATTTTGTTCATTTCTAAAACCCATAGGTGGAAAAGCGTCGTCAAGTCCAACAACCATCTCGCCTTTGGCTTTAATATCATCCCAAGAGGTATCAGCTTGGACTTGTGCTTGGTCGGTTGGTCGTTCTGCTGGCTCTTTCGGTGAACATCCAGTTAGAGTTAGACCAAAAATTAGAATTACAGATAATATAATCGCAAGTTTTCTTTTCATTTTGTTTTTCCCCTTCCACTATAAATAAATACTTGCAGTAATTAGAAGTTATAAATATTCAAACATATGTATAAGAATTCATTATATTGAATACAAACTAATACTGCCAAGAATATTATACTTTACCATGATAAATTAGTAAAGAGTATTTAGAGCATTCCCTGGGTTTCATCCGGCAGTTTGTTCACACTGATAACAAAACATGGCATTTTCCATTGTTCAACATCCTTTCAAAAAAATAATCAGTATGTATTATTTGAGGAAAAGTACGTAAAAATACTAATTTTGAATAGAATTATTAGATATATTATTTCTTAATTAGGTAAATCATAAGCAAAATTGGTTATTCAAAATAAAAAGTTAAATTACATATAATCAAAAAAAGAATAACCCTTTTGGGGTTATTCTTTTTAAGCTTGCAATATTCTTGATTAAGGATAAGGTTCTATGTCGACGATAAAAAATATAAAAAATTAGAATTGATATTTCTGAGAGTACGAGTGTAACAATTTAATATCAGGATACCCCTTCTGTTGGCATTTCAATTTCTTGAGCGTTTAGAGCTTCTTCAGGAATTGTAAAATCTTCTGCTGCGTTTTGATTTTCTATGGTGTATTCCATAGATATTTCCATATCTTTAAAGACATCTTTCATTTCAGCAGGAACGTTTTCATCTTCTGCTAGAGCAGTAGCGAGGTTTCTCATATTTTCGGTTAAATCCATGGAACATTTTAAAGTATCTAAGGTGGATTTCTCTACCCAGATAATGTATTTCATGTCTCCAATTTTCGAGAGAAAGTCTGCATTTATTATTTCTGAGTTAAGACCAAGATCAGAGCTTCCTGCATCTTTTAGAACTTCGTTGAAAATATTGCTGGAAGCAATTAGTTCAATTTTCAGGGTATCTTTTTCACCAATCTTTTCTTCTGCAATAATTTCAGCTTTTTCCATGTTGTCTACAAAAAGTTTGAGATTAGTGCTGGGATCGAGTTGTGTCATTTGTACGAGGGCGGGATCATCTACCACCATTTTTTGCCATTGTCCCATTATTTTTTGGTAAATAGTGAAATTTTCGTTTTCACCAATCATGTATTGTTCCATATGAATATTTTCGACCATATCAGGAATAGTAGCATCAATATTCATTTTCATCTTCATAGGATTTTGGAAGATTACACCTGTGCCGTCCAAAGACATGTTAATTGTCTGATCTTCAGCAGTCATTTTCATGTTCATAGTCATAGCCATTTCGTAGCTTTCAAGGTTGTACCATTTTTCGAAAGATTCTTTTACAATTTGATCTGCTGGCTTATCTGCAGTAAGGTCTTTAGGGCTTTTAGTACACCCTGAAAGCACTAGTGTGATTATCAATACAAGAATAATAGGTAAACATTTTTTCATTTTCTCATTTCTCCCTTTTTTAATTTGATTGAGTTTAGTACGTTTATTAATATTAAAAAAAACAAAAAATATTCTGCTTAGCATTTAGGTTAATAATTAATTTTATCATTTTTGTGTAAAAAAAACTATAAATAAACAATAAATGAATAAATCCCCCGTTTATAGGAAAAATAATTTTGCAATATAAAGAGAAGGGGGGGAGTATTCAGCTTAAGGCTGTAAAGATATATGAATAAAAAATTGTATGTTGGAATAGATGTTGGATCTACTACAATTAAAATGGCAGTGCTTGATAATAAAGATAAATTAATCTTTGACAGGTATAAAAGGCATTATTCGGATATTTGGAATGCTTTAGGGGAACTTGTGGATGATTTAACTGATGAATTTGCTAATTGTAAAATTTCTGTTACTATTACCGGTTCGAGCGGAATGGGACTCTCAGATATGTTGAAAATTAATTTTGTCCAAGAAGTTATAGCAGGAAGTAGGGCAATAGAAAGATTCATTCCCGAGACTGATGTAATTATTGAACTGGGTGGAGAAGATGCAAAAATAACTTTTTTTGATAATGGAATGGATCAAAGAATGAATGGAATTTGTGCTGGTGGCACAGGCTCATTTATCGACCAGATGGCTACTTTATTAAAAACGGATGCTGCTGGGCTTGATAAATTGGCAGAGGGTTATAAAGAAATTTATCCAATTGCTGCTAGATGTGGAGTTTTTGCTAAAACAGATATTCAACCGCTACTTAATGAAGGGGCACGTAAAGAGGATATAGCAGCTTCTATTTTCCAGGCAGTTGTTAATCAGACTATATGCGGATTGGCTTGTGGAAAACGAATTAGAGGGAAAGTAGGCTTTTTGGGTGGACCGTTGCATTATTTACCCCAACTTAGGCGGAGATTTCAAGAAACGCTAGAGTTATGTGATGAAAAAATGATTGTTCCGGAAAAAGCTCAAATCTATGTCGCTATTGGCGCAGCACTGTCCTCTAAAAGAAATGAAGAAATTCTTATGGGGGATTTTATTGATAAAGTAAAAAATAATAATAGAGAATTTATGTTTGAGACTGCAAAAATGGAGCCTCTTTTTGCAGATATAAATGAATATAATAGATTTGTTCAAAGACATAATATTAATAAGGTTAGAAGAAATGAATTGTCCAGGTACAAAGGGAATTGCTTTCTAGGTCTGGATGTTGGTTCAACTACAACAAAAGTTGTGTTAATTGATGGGGATGGAAGTTTGCTTTTTTCTGCCTATGAAAATAATGAGGGAAATCCGCTGAAGTCAGTGGTTAATATGATAAAGGATATGTACGATAAGCTACCCGAAGGGGCAATTGTTGTATATTCTGCTGTTACCGGTTATGGTGAGAATTTGGTGAAAGCAGCATTGTCTGTGGATTTGGGAGAAGTAGAGACTATTGCTCACTATACAGCTGCAGAGTATTTTTTACCTGGAGTTAATTTTATTTTGGATATTGGCGGACAGGATATGAAATGTCTTAAGATTAAGGATGGAGTTATCGAAAGTATTTTGCTTAATGAGGCTTGTTCTTCAGGTTGTGGATCTTTTGTAGAAACCTTTGCTCGTTCTTTGAATATGGATGTTAAGGATTTTGCTAAAGTAGGAGTAAAGTCTTTAGCACCTGTCGATCTTGGTTCCAGATGTACGGTCTTTATGAATTCCAGAGTAAAGCAGGTTCAAAAGGAAGGAGTATCTGTTGGAGATATTTCAGCTGGTCTGTCATATTCAGTTATAAAAAATGCGCTATATAAGGTTATTAAGCTAAAAGAGCCTGAAGAAATGGGAGAGAAGGTAATTGTTCAAGGAGGAACTTTTCTTAATGATGCGGTATTAAGGAGTATTGAAAAGATAACTGGAAGAGAAGTGATAAGACCTGATATTGCAGGACTTATGGGGGCTTTTGGAGCTGCTTTGTTAGCAAAAGGAGCATGGAAGCAGGGAATAGAAACTTCTTTGCCTGGGAGAGATAAACTGAAAAAATTTACAGTAGAAAGTAAGACTCGAAGATGTGAAGGGTGTACTAATAAATGCTTGCTTACTGTTAATATTT
>Ga0172378_10001467_pt1 | contig 21790 bp, 13 predicted proteins | sample GrowelOW332metaG_FD_119755 | JGI IMG/M metagenome (GOLD analysis project Ga0172378, IMG submission 119755) | Groundwater microbial communities from an aquifer near a municipal landfill in Southern Ontario, Canada - Pumphouse #3_1 metaG | ecosystem: Environmental > Aquatic > Deep subsurface >... | reverse complement strand
ATCGTCGCAGCTTCTCCTGTATCTGTTTCTGCTTCGGAAATTTCTGCAGTGAAGGGGTTAAATGTTTTCATGCAGGTGTTTCCTTCCGTCATAAAAGAAGCTGCATTATCGCTTATGCCGATTATTGTACTCTTTATTGTATTTCAGTTTTCTCTGCTTCATATGCCGCCGTATCAAGTAAAACGTATGATAACTGGTTTTGTATACAGTTTTGCGGGGCTTGTGATTTTTCTTATGGGTGTGAACGGAGGATTTATGGAAGCAGGGCACCGGCTTGGTGGATTGCTGGGGACACAGGCTGTCCAAAATGGAGGGTGGTGGACCATACTGCTTGTATGTACAGGATTTCTCATTGGTGCTGTTGTTGTATGTGCTGAACCGGCCGTATGGGTTCTGACGGATCAGGTTGAATCTCTTTCCGGTGGTACTATAAAACGCAGGTTGCTTCTTGTTTTTCTTGCTGCGGGAGCAGCTGTTGCAATCGGACTTGCAATGATACGTGCTGTGAACGGATTCAACCTTTTGTATATACTAATTCCCGGGTATGCTGCAGCTCTGCTCCTTATGCCTTTTTGCCCAAAAATTTTTACAGGGATTGCTTTTGACTCGGGGGGTGTTGCTTCCGGTCCTATCAGTTCGACATTTGTTCTTTCGTTTACACTTGGTGCGTCGCAGGCAGCGGGAAAGAGTGAAAATCTTTTCGGTGTTATATCGCTTATTGCAATGATGCCGCTTATTGCAATACAGGTTTTTGGTCTTGCGTTCAATCATAAGAAGGGAGGTATCGGAAAATGACATCATTCAGTCTTCTCATTTGTATCGTTTCTCATGACAGTGGGGAGCTTGTGACGCGGACTGCAACTATGGCAGGAGCTGCAGGCGGTACTGTTGTTATGGGACGTAATATTGCATCGAACGGTCTGCTTCAGGCTCTTGCTATTGGCGATACATCAAAAGATATTGTGTATATTCTTGTTTCGACAGAAGAAAAGGAATCAGTTATCAGAGCTGTTGTAACGGCATCTGAGGAAAACAGAAAAATTTGTGGTATCCTTTTTGCAATAAATGCTGCTTATTTTATAAAAACCGGTATTATTACCGGAGGAGATAATGATATGGCACAGAAAATGACCCATCAGATGATAACGGTGATTGCAAATAAGGGATATGCCGACGACATAATGGCGGCTGCACGAAAGGCTGGTGCTGGAGGTGGTACCGTGATTAATGCACGTGGAACTGCAAGACCGGGTGATGCAAAGTTCTTTGGTATGGAGATTGTGCCTGAAAAAGAAATGCTTGTAATACTAGTTGATGCGGAAAAAACGCTGGCCGTTCTTAATGCAGTTAAAACACTTTCATGTCTTGAAAAACCCGGCAGTGGTATCGCATTTTGCTGTCCCGCCGGTGATTTTACTGTGCTTGGTGCAAGAAAACAGGGTGAAAAAAAGTGAAAACAAGAGAAGCTGTATTTCGCGAACTTTTTAATCCATGTACGGCCGATGGATTTATATCTGGTGAAGCACTTGCAGAACGATGCGGTATTTCACGTCAGGCTGTATGGAAAATTATAAATATACTGCGTTCACACGGTGCACGAATCGAGGCTGTGACAAACAGAGGATATCATCTTTCTGGTACAGGGAGCCTGCTTTCTGAAGAAATTATCGCCGCTCTTATACCTCCGGAACTTGATGTACATATAAAAATATATGAGACAATTGATTCAACAAGTACAGAAGCTAAACGCCTTTGTACGGAAACGTCCGACGTAAGCAGACTTAACGGTACGGTTATCATTGCTGAACAGCAGACAGCAGGACGAGGCCGGCTGGGGCGTTCTTTTTTTTCTCCTCGTGATTCGGGATTGTATTTGTCCATTATCTATGTACCGGAGAAAGATATTACGTCACCGGCCGTACTTACGGCATCAGCCGCAGTCGGCGTGTGCCGTGCATTAAAAAATGTATATGGAATTGATGCACGCATTAAGTGGGTCAATGACGTATTCTTCCGGGGGAAAAAAGTATGCGGAATACTTGCCGAAGGTGTAACGGATTTTGAGACAGGGGGAATAAAATGTGCAGTTGTAGGAATAGGTATAAATATATTACCGGGAAGTTTTCCTCCGGAACTTGCAGGTGCAGCAGGTGCTGTCCTTGACGACAGAAATGCGGATACTAAGCGTAATGCTCTTGCCGCGAATGTCGTAAGTAGTGTTCTTAATATTTATACGGGAACTGCTGGATTTTTACCAGTTATGAAAGAATACCGCGAGCGGTCTTTGCTTACCGGTATGACGATTGTTGTGAATCCTGTTATTGATCAGACTCAGGGAAATTATACTGCTGTTGTTCAAGATGTGACTGATGACGCAAAACTCGTTGTAAAGACTATGAATGGACAGATACGGACGCTTGAGAGTGGAGAGGTGACTCTTCATTCTGATTTTTTTGCGTTGCGGTAACAGAATCGACATGTTATAATAATATTATAAAGGAGTGAAGTAAAAAATGAGCGAACAAGAACTGGATCCTTCAATTGCAGCGCTCCTGGCTGAGACGGAAAAATCTAAACCGGAAGATGTTCCCGATATAAAAGCTGTGGAAAAAGTGTCCAGACAATTTTCTGGTAGTGGAGAAAATCAAACAGTTTCAAATCACGATCTTTCTGATAAGAGTATTCATGATGTAGATTTAAGTGTCAGAGAATTCAAACCTGCGGGAAAAATTTTGAATGATGTTCCTTCTTCTTTTTTTGATGATAAAGCTTACTACAAGACAGTGCTTTCTGGTGAAAATGAGGCTGCCCAGCGTGTACATATGCAGCTCTCGAAATATCTTACTTGTCAGGATCCAAAAGACCGTACGGTATACAGGCAGAATATTGTAAGTGCATATTGGGATCTTTTGCGTGGGATGGCACCGAAAGTTGGCAGCTGTACTTTTCCTATACCCAAACGGATGTTTATGCGTTTTGGGGTTCTTCTTCCGTCTTTATTCAATCCTGAACAAAAACTTTTTTTTGCCCGGATAATAATGGAAAATCGAACAGGTGAACCGATTCTTTATGTTGATGAATGGTTTAAAGAGATCTTGTCCGGACGTATGAAGCCATCAATGACAGATGAACCTGCTCATGCACCTAAGGTTAATAAAACGGAAGAGGATTCTTCTCAGACTGAACAAACACGTCTTCTTCAGCTGCAGTCGAAAAATTCAGGAAAACTGCAAAGTGCGGAAAATATGCTTACTATGAAAGAGCATGAGCGGAGCATGCTTGAAGTTGAACTCAAAAGACTTATAGACGAAATATGTACACATCAGACGCGATTCGGGTTTGAGCCGCATACGGAACCGTATACAGAAGTACAAAAGAAAGAATTTTCAGATATAAGCGAAAAATTACACAATCTTTTCAGGAATGATAAAGAACTGACGAAAGATCTGAAGGATTATGAAGAGGCAAGGGGAATATATGACAGTGTTCAGAATAAAATAGCAGAAGGTCCTGAAGTTATGCAGATGAATACTGGTGACCTTAACACGGAGTTTGATACAGTTCGACAGATGGCAAAAATAACCGTCGGCCGACAGGGGAATCAGTTTCCAATTTTTACCCGCGAATTTTGTCATTGTACGGAAACTGGGACAGGTATGCGTGAAAACGTACTTGAAATTTTCAGATGGATTGAATCAATTGATCCAGGTGCTTTCTGCCGCATTCATAAAAACATTCCAAATCGTATCGTTCCGTATGTCTTACTTGTTCCGACATATGGTGACCGAGGGTTCTGCTGGCAGCCGTTTGACCGTTACAATCTTGTGACGAGTCGCGGACGTATTGTTATTCCTATGTATCCTCGTGATCTCCGGATTGCAGTCCTGACTGCTGTGGCGGATTTGCGGTGGCAGGTTGCAAAGGAAAAGGCTTCATATTACTGGATGGAAGAAGGACTTACAGGACAGTATTATCAGTATATAGACCGGCAGAAATTAAAAGGTGACCTTAAGCAGTTCTTTATTGAAGATTATCTTTTATGGATGACGAAGGAATCTGGCGGTGTCCAACGGCTTGATAAGGAAGTTCGCGGTATTTTTTGGCGTAATATACCGTTTCCAAAGCCGCTTAAAGAAGAACTCCGCAAACGCAGCCTGGTATATGATGAACTTTGTATTAAGGATAATAACCGTGAAATGTCCGACGGTTATTAAACGAATGTACGTTTTTTTGGGCAGATTATTTTGCAAACAGATTTAAAAACCATATACCGATTTCTGAAAAAAAACTGCTGAGTGTTTTTATTATGCCCGCGCCTGCAACGAAAGTTCCTATAGAGCTGCCGATTGACGATAATAGAAATACCAGCAGTACACGCAGAATTTTGTTTTTATACCATCCTTTGAAGGAAGAGACATCGTCTTGAAGGGTTTCTATATCGGAAACTTTCGGTTTACAGAACACAGCCTGTACAATACCCGTAAGTACGCCTACGCCGATAAACGGGCAAAGTGAAGTTAATGGTGCACCAATAAAAGCGACCAGTACAGTAATTGGATGACCTGCTGCAATCAGTGTACCGATTGCAGCAAGCATACCATTCCATATAATCCAGCTGCCGACCATTGCACGCCCAGTGTTACGTCCACCGAAAATAAAGCCAAGAACGATGAGTGCAACAATAAGAACAGGAATTATCCAGCCGTCATATTTTGAAAATCCTTTTTTCTGCGGAATTTCACTGATTGCAGCCGTGTCCGTCGATTCTTGTCCTGCGGCTATTTTTTCAAGATGAGCCTGAACTCCAGGAAGATGTCCTGCACCAAGTATGGCAAGCACGTTGTTCCCAGCCGCATTCCATATGTGGCTGGCAAGATAACGGTCTCTCTCATCTATAAGAACCTCTTTAACAGCCGGAAGGTAGTCAGAAAGTTCCCGCATCATAGAATCCATTTCGTTTGATTTTTTGAGTGCTTCTATCTGTTCTGAAGAAATTTCTTCCTTATCAAACGCACTTGCAATCATTGCAGAGATGAGTTTACATTTTCCCCAGAACGAGTTTTTTGCCCATGCTCGTCGCAGCGTAACTGCAATGGGTCGATCTACCATAACAGACGGTATCCCTTGTTCCGTTGCAGTATTCATGGCGGCAAGCATCTCATCGCCGGGTTTCACTCCAACATTCTGTCCCATACGGCGCTGAAACGACGCCAGAACAAGATTTGCGAGGAGAAGGAACCCTTCTTTTCTTCTCAATACGGCTATTATATCAAGTTTTCGATATGTATCTGTTTCCGTCATTGACTCGCGTCGTTTTTCGTCAAGCTCAATACCGACACAATCGGGCTTCAGCGATCTGATTGTGTCGGTGACCTCTTCAATACTTTCGTTTGAAATATGGGCTGTTCCCAGCAGCGTAATTTTTCTACCGTTAAGAGACAATGATATTTGTGTCTGACTCATTTTCCAAGACCCCATTCTGCAAGCTCGTATTCAAAAAACATTGGAGTCTGCATATTCATGATTTTTGTATAGAATTCTTCCGCAAGCTGCTGAGACCCCTTCAATTCATAGTACAAACCCATATAAAACCACATTTTACCGCGTGGTGTCGTTTTTTCGATTTTATCAATTTTCGAAAGAAGGGCATTTTCTGTATTGATTCCTCCTTGATCGAAGTACAATCTTAACATATTGTATTCGACGGATGTTGTATCCATGTTTTTCATAGCTTTTTTTAGAAAATTTTTACACTCAGCCGTATTTTTTTCTTTAAGATATGTCGCTGCAATCATCAGTTTGTACGAAGGATCGTCCTTACTGAATTCCAGAACTTTCATAAATCCCTGTCGTGATTTTGCCCAGTTTTTTTGATGCCATTCGAGCATTCCTATTTCCTCGTAGGCATAGTAGTATTTGGGATTTGTCCTGACGACGTTATAATAGTCAGTAAGAGAATCGTCATACCGTTTCATTTCATTGTACAAACCGGCACGATATGTATATGCAAGAAAATAATCTGGTTCAAGCTCAATTGCCTTCGTCCATGCTTTTGCTGCATCGTCATAATTTTCCTGATTCTGCTGATACGTTCCGAGATCAAGGTAGAAATTGTAATTGTTCGGAGAATATTTGATTGCATCCTGAATATATTTTGTTGCCTGCTGATATTTTTCCTGTTCTGCAGCAAGTTTTCCCATATATGCAAGTGCGTCGGCGTTTGTACTTTCCCTCTCGAGAATTTTCTGGAATATCTGCTTTGCTTCATCGAGTTTGTCCAGATAATATGCCATCTGCCCACAACCGAAGAGTGCATCAGTATTGTCCGGCTCGTTTGTAAGTGCCTTTTTGTAGTAGTTGTATGCAAGTTTGTATTTGTGATTCAGAACCTGCTGCTGTGCCAGCCGGATATTTGCAGAAACGTTATTTGGATCTACCGCAAGAATTTGATTAATGATTTCTGATGATTTTTCTCTCTCTCCGTTTGCGGCAGCAATCTGCTCATTGAGTTCAAGAACGTCGATGTTTTTACTGTCTTTTACCTGAAGTTCGTTCCCTATTTCAGCAGCTTCAGTTCCGCGTCCTGCAGAAACAAGGAGCGAAGCATGCAGAATCTGAAGTTCAGTGTTATTTTTCAGCGAATCAGGCATTGTGTCGAACGCAGCTATCGCACTGTTCATATCATTTTTATCAAGATATTCATGAAGTTTTTTTGCGAAAACAACGTCAGGCGGATCCTGCAGCTTTTCCGGCTGTTTGTTTACAGTTTTTTCATCTTTCTGTCTGTTTTCTGTCTGTTTCTCAATTGAAATTTCGCTGACAGCAGCTGATGTTTCATTTTTTTGCGGTTGTTCTATATTTTTTTCTGGCTTCGGGGTGCTGCCGCATGACGATAATACGGATGCGAGAACCAGAACAATAGTTGCAGATAAAGTCAGTCTTTTCATTCTACATTCCTTGAAAGTACTTCTATTTTCTAAATTGGAATAGTTGCAATTCCTGTAATCATTAGTTAAACTAATACCAATGTATACGAATATTGTAAAGAAGTCATTAGGGCTTCTTGTTATTTATGCTGTTATTATTGTCGGCATCTTTATCCTTCAATTTAGAAGTGATTCAGTTATATCAGAAAAGTTAGGAAATCTCCATATTTCTCTTGCTGAAGCGAAAACTTCAGACGGCAGATCTGTACTCAAAAATAAAATGCTTGTATCGTTTAACGGTATTTCATTTCTTTCAGATGATGAACATTCTGCTGCCGTAACATATCTTGGAACAAATACGAAAAAAAATGTTTCACTTGTCTCATGGACAAAAAAAAGTCCACTTTCATGTGAATTTACATTCAGTAACAATATTGTAGTCCGTTTTTCATTGACCGATGATACCGCAAAAGCTCATCTTTCTATAAAGGCAATCCTTCCGTCAGATATATTTGCTTTTTATCTGCCGTATCAGCTTATGGGCGGTTCTACGGTTATAAGCCAGTCGGATACCTGTTTGCAGATAGGTATTTACAGCAGCAGGTGGGAGTTGTCTGCTGCCGGAATTGATCCGAATTCGCTTGCGCTTACGGATGATACAGATACCGCATCTTATACTTTTTTTGATAAAACGAAAGCATTCTCTTTTGATGCGGTTGCAAATATGGAAGGTGCTGATATTTTGAAATATAACGATACAATAAGTGCTTTTGAACAAAACCTTATTATGGCATTCAATTCACTTTCACAAAATACTTCTTCGATGACGGAGCAGGCTGCTGTTTCGTTTGTTGCAGATATGGCTGCAAAAGGGCGGTACAATGAGGCACTTGATGCAGTTCCGTCATCGATTAAGAAAGGTATACAACGTACATATCTTTCAGCTCCTTATTTTGATTCACTTGCGGCGATGTATAAATCGCTTGAACGGCAGATGAATAATTATCATGATATTGTTAGCCAGAATAAATTAGCGGCATTCAGTGTTGATGGTATAGCCGATTACCTGTGTATGCATCCGGACGCGGATGCTGTAAAAGAACTGCTTGCTACAGGTGCCTCCACAGATGAAAAAAATCTGACTGTAATGGAGGCTGCAAGCATTCTTCGGACATATGATTTTCTTGTTGATAAAAATGAAAATCTTGCATCCATCCTTCTTCCTGTTGTTGAAAAGTGTGTCAATAAAATTTCTTCATCCTGTGCAGTAGATGGTAAGAATATTACAGTTTCTGAAAATGGTACATTTCTTTCTGTCATACAGGCTGCTACCGTCGGTGATGCACTTATCAGATACGGACAGGCAAGCGGTAATCAGATATTAATGAACGGCGGTTATCTTATTATCAATTCGTATCTTGCAGAAAGCTCCTCCTTTGATTTACGCACTCTTGCCGATATTTATCCGATCATTATTCATAATAATTCGTATTATCCTCATTTTGTCCTTCTTGGATTCGATAATGGTCAGGCAATATATGCATGGACATGTGCTTCTAACATAAAATATGAAAAAAGTAATCATGGCTCAGTAACTATTACAATTGATTTTCCGCAGACATATACTCACTATCTGATTATCAACGGAATTAAGTCATTCAAATCGATATATATTTACGATATGGTATTCAGAACTGATTTGCGTTTTGAAACATATAATTCTTCAGGCTATGTATATAATGCTGATACAGGTACATTGCTGCTGAAATCACGCCATAAATCGCAGCATGAGGTAATCCGTCTTATGTATTCGACTGATGCAAATGAATCAGCCGAAAAGAATACCTTTACAGAAACAGATTCGTCTGGCAATCCTATAAAAATAAAAGAAACCGAATCGACCAATGCTCTTCCGAATGGAAATATTCCGATGTCAGGCAGCAATACTTCTGCAGAAGAAGCAGACTAAGGACCTGGTGTTTCAGAGGAGGAGTCGCTTTGCTATTTTTCGCTGTACAGATTACCATACGTTTCCATGAGATCGTCAAGTTCTGCAGGAGTATCGGATACAAGCGAGCACGCGAGGTATAATGCTACCGCTGATTCTGTTGTAAGGTATCCCATCGGCACTGCTCCTTCCCTCCACACTCGAAGCGACGTAATATATTGTGAAAAGTCGACGTTTGTTTCCTGTTGCGATGTACAGTAGAAGTGTACATTTTTTTGTTTCCCATACATGAGCAGCGGTTTGAGTGAAAAATCGTTGGAACGCATGTCTCCTGTGCCTGCTTCATACAATTCCAGAAAAACAGTATGAATCTGCTCTTCAATCATCTTTTTGTACAAATCACTGCGGAATCCCGGGTAGAGTCTGCAGATGAGTAATTTTCCGGATGCTTCGGTGAGAAGCCGTTCCATAACGTCACGGTCAGGGTCGGGAATGTCTGCAAACTGTGTTGCAACAGGACCGCTTTCCGTAAATACTGGTTTACTCAGGTTCCAGCTGCGGAAACCGTCTCGGGTAGGGCGTTCGAATCTCAGATTGAGAGGAGACAGTATTTTACTGCCAAAGGCGACATATACCCCTGATTTTTTTTCAACTGCTGTTTTTATTGCAAGCGAAAGATTTTCTTCCGCTTCTGAAGATTCGGATGGAAGCGAGGACGACGCTGTAAGAACGACAGGTACCTGTGCGTCGGAAAAAAGCCAGTACAGAAGAGCTGCAGTATATGAAAGTGTATCTCTTCCGTGTGTGACGACAATACCGTTGGCAATTCCTGCATTGATGCGTGCTGCAATTTCAGCGATGAGAGATGCCCAGTCCCCGGGTTCTATTTCTTCGCTCATAAATTGTTCGACGGAAATTACCTGTACCGGAATTCCGGGAGCACATTTGCCGGCCATTGTCCGAAGTATGTTTGAGTCTCCGCAGGTAACAGTACCGTCTTCATGCCGGACTGCCGAAATTGCACCACCCATGGCGAGAATGTACACAATACTGATATTGAGTTCTCGCTTTATAAGAGATTTTACGATTTGAGGTACGGCTTTGTTATTCGTAGCTTTCATCACTTCACCAGTGAGAAATTCAAGAGGTGCCATTGAGCCGTTTCTAAGTCGTTCACACAGATTCATGTTTTCCGCTATTGCTTTGCGTACATATGGCAGCAGCTCTTTTTCCTCTGAAATTTCAGTGAGGTGAAGAGTTTTAAGCAGGCTGGACGGAGCCGCTCCTGTATTAAACGACGCTTGAAGCAGGTTTTTTGCGGTGGCACTGTGTATATCTCCGTCTGCAAGCTTCTTTATTATGTATGCATAATGCTCTGGTGTAATTTTCATCTCGGAGATTTTTTTCCCGCTTTGATTAAGCATCCTTGTTATTTCCGATGCAATCCAGTGCGCTGAAGTAAGCGGCTCGGCACCTGCGTGTACTGAGGCTTCAAAAAAGTCAGCTCTGTCTTTGTCGTCACAAAGAAAAGCCGAACGCAGTCTGGATATTCCGTACTGTTCTTTCATTCGTTTGCGTCTCGCTTCCGGCAGTTCTACGGGGGGCTCTCCCTTAAGCAGTTGTGTTTCAAGCGATGCAAGCTGAATCAGTTGTGGAGGATCCAGCTGTTCAAAGCGGCGTACGACTTCCGCACGCGTTTGATAAAACTGAGTACAGGATTTTGTTTCATTCCAAAGTCTGCTTTCACTTCCAACGGTTTCTCCGTTTGAAAGCAGGTTTTCCTGACGGGTAAGTTCTTTGTTGATTGCCTTCCGTACAAAATTGAATGAATTGAGATTGCGTAATTTTACGTAGTAGTCAGGCAGATCGGGATATTCTGAAAGCGCAACAAAAGCGTTGCATCTGATTGCACTACCTTCGGTTTCATTTGTCAAATGCAGGTATTCTGTAAGTCTGCGAAGCTCATCAAGAAACAGTTGTGCCTCTTCACCTGTTTCAAACGACGGTGTAGTATGTACACGAATACTTGGGCAACCGGCCTTTGTAAAATCCATGCAGGTGTTCCCGTCGGCATGAGTGAGACGTCCGGTGTCTTCTTCAATGCGGACTTCTTCTATATGGATTGTTTTTGATCTGCAGTGGAACATGATGTTCATAGAACCACCTTCTGCAGCTCTCACAGAGAACCCTGTTAATATACGTCCATTTGTTGGTTTTCCAATATTACCTGTAAGATGTTCTATCGGTGCTGTTTCAGGTATACAGCATCCCAGTGCGCGCGCAAGTGTAAAGACACGCTGCATAACTTCACTGTCGACCGTGATTTTACGGCTTTTTTCGTTATTTCCATTGAGTGAAAAGACTGATGATACCGCTGGCAGCAGAATGCGTACTTCGAGATATACGAAAGACTGATACATTAAAAACTCCATGCATTGCAAAAAAAGCTATAAAAGTGTAACGTTTTTTGAAAAAATATGATATACTGTAAATAACTGTCTACACGACAGCTTGTAGGAGTTTTTGTGAATAAGCATGATTTCCCCAAAATCCATTTTTATGATCAGGATTTTGTAGATATTTATAACAAAACGTGGGCTATGCTTGCCGATTATTGGATTGATCCTGTTTCAGAAAAAGTGGCTCCGAATGGTTATTTCCTTTATCCGGAAGGAAATAAGTGCATAATTGATCAGTTTGAGTCGATCTTCTCATCCTTTTTTCTTGTATATTCAAACCGTAATTATAACGCGAACCAGAATATAGATTATTTTTACGCACATCAGGAAGAGAATGGTGCCATCCGTTGGAAGTATGATACCAGGACAAACCTGCCTGTAACGTCTCGGTCTAATCCGGAAGGTATAGGTATGCCGCTTTTTGCGTGGGCAGAATTCAATTTGTATCACAAGTCTGCCAATAAACGCCGCATCAAGGAAATTATGCCTAAACTGGAAAAATATATGGCATGGATCGACCTTACATTCAAACAGCCAAATGGTTTATATGCAGTTCCGTCTGTTGCGAGTACGATGTTCAACGCTCCTCGTGATGCATGTTATTATCCGGTCGATTTCAACGCAGCAATGGCAATTAATGCATCTCATATGTCGGCGCTTGGCGATATATTGAACGACAAAGATTTGAGTTTTCAATACCGTCGTACATATTTTTCAATTAAGACACGAATTAACTCTCTTATGTGGGATAATTCAACTGGTTTTTATCATGATCTTGATAAAGATGAAAGACGGCTGCCTGAAAAGACCATTGCCGGATTCTGGCCGCTTCTTGCCGAAATTCCAAATGCTGACAAAGCGGACCTGCTTATAGCACATTTGAGTAATCCATCGACATTTGGTACAGATCATCCGTTTCCGACACTTTCTGCAGACAGTTTTTCTTTTAAGGAAAGTGGAGAAGGTTTTTGCGGTTCTGTTTATCCAGCTTTCAACTTTATGGTAATAAAGGGACTCGAAAAATATCAGCATTATGAACTTGCCCGTGAGTGTTCTATCAGGCATCTGTATTATATTCTTGAGGCTCTCATGCCCAACGATCCGAAAGAAAAAGGTGATTTGTACGAGGCATATCTTCCGTGCAGGGAAGGACGTGCATCTATGACAGATAATACGGCTTTTCCGAGGCCTCATTATCTACTGACGACAGGACTGTCAACAATTGCGCTTATGATTGAAAACGTTATAGGTCTTTCAATCAGTTTGCCTCGTAAAACTGTTGATTGGATTATTCCGAATTTGGAAATTATGGGAATTGAAAACTTATCGCTTAAACGGAATCTTATTACGATTTTGAGCAACAAGAGTCCCCGCGGCTGGGAAATTCAGATGGAAAGCGAAAAACTTTATTATTTTACAATAAATATTCTTGATCAGAAAAAGAAAACCCTGCCTATTCCGTCAGGGAAATGTTCTATGCTGATTGACAAACTTTAGTAGTCCGGAGCTGATGATATGGCGACCCCCGAAGCAGTCATTGAAATCGGCTCTACAGGGATTCGTCTCCTTGTTGCCGAATTCACCGAAAGTAGAAAAAGAAATATTCTCGATCGAGCAGAACTTCCCGTTTCTTTGGGACGTGATGTGTTTACGGGAGGGACTATTTTACTCAATACTCAGATTCAGTGTGTAAAAATTCTTTCACGTTTCCGCGAGCAGCTTGCCGGCTGGGGAATTGTTCCGTCTCAGACAACAGTAATTGCAACCAGTGCTTTTCGTGAAGCAAAGAATCGTGATCCAGTTATGGACCGTATTCTTGTAAAAACAGGTTTTAAAGTAAAAGTCATTGACGGTATTGAAGAAAATCGACTTATGTATCTTGCTGTGTCAGAATGTCTGAAAGATGAAGCACAGAAAGTCCGTACAGAAGATTCGATGATTGTTGAAGTTGGCGGAGGTTCAACCGAAATGCTCCTTATCCGGAAAGGGAAAATGGCTGGAGTTCATTCGTTGAAGCTGGGGACTGTTCGTATTGAGCAGCAGATGCATCTGCTTACTAGTTCCGTTGAGGATATTCAGCGTTATATTGAAGAATTTATCCATAACACAAAAGGTTCTCTCGATAGCGAATTGAATCTCGCTGATGTACAGCAGTTTATTGCAGTAGGAAGTGATGCAACGCTTGCCGCAATAAAAGTCGGTAAACCGATTTCGACATGGCTGTGGTCCATAGAGCGGAGTGCATTCGATAAATTTGTCGATGAGATACAGCAGTACTCGATTGAAGAATGTATCGCACGTTTCAAGATTTCGTATAACGAAGCGCAGACAATGCATGTAAGTCTGATGATTTATAAACTTTTCATTCACCTGACAAAAGTAAAGACAATTATCGTTCCTGAGACAAATATACGCGACGGTCTTATCATTAGTAAAACAGCTGCACCGAGCGAAGAACTTCAGAGCGAATTTAAGTCACAGATAACAGCGTCTGCAATGAATTTGCTCCATAAATACCGTGGTGATGAAAAACATGCAGAGTATGTACGCAGAATGAGTTTATTGATTTATGATACGCTGAAAGACGAGATAGCACTCGATGACCGTTCCCGACTGCTGCTCGAGGTGTCTGCCATTCTGCACGATATCGGTATGTTTATCCGTATGGACGATCATAATCTGCATGGTTCATACATTATCCGTAATTCTGAGATTTTTGGGCTGAATAAATTTGAGAACACAATTGTTGCGGAGATTGCCAAGTATCATCGAGGCAAGCTTCTCCCTCAGGATGACGAACAGTTTCAGATGCTGCCACGCTCTGATCGTATGACTATCCTTAAACTTACCGCCATTCTGCGGATTGCCGACGCCCTTGATAGAGGTCATGCACAGAAAATGTCGGATATGACGTTACGTCTTGAAAACGATACGTTTATTCTTCAGGTAAAAGAACGAAACACAGTTCTTGAAAAAATTGCACTTACCGAAAAGGCAGGTTTATTTGAATCCGTTTTCGGTTACAAGGTAATGCTGCTATAATGATTAGTAATTTACGGGATTGATTTTATGGAAACAAGATTTTTTAACCGCGAACTTTCATGGATAGAATTCAATGCACGAGTACTCGATCAGGCGCTTAACAAAAATACACCACTTATTGAGCGTCTTCAGTTTCTTGCCATTGTGTCGAGCAATTTCGATGAGTTTTTTCAGGTTCGTGTTGCAGCAATCAAACGAATGCAGCTTACGGATCCGTACCAGCGTGATGTGTCAGGGCTTACACCGGAAATGCAGCTTAAACAAATTTCTGCCCGTGCGCATCAGGTCATACGCAGACAGCATGAATGTCTTATGGACGATATTATGCCTGCACTAGCCGGTGAGGGACTCGTTTATGTTGCTTCATCGGCATATTCTCCGCGGCAGAACGAATATACACAAAATATGTTTGTAAACGAGATTTATCCACTTCTTACACCGTTGCGTACAGATACTGAAGAATTTCCGCATATAGGCAATATGACGTTTCAGGCAGCATTCCTGCTAAAACCTATAGAAGGCATAAAATCTCCCTCAGATCAGCTGAAAGGCAGTGACGAGTCGGCTCGGATTGCACTTGTTCCGATTCCTGCTGGTCTTTCCCGTGTGGTCTGGCTTCCTTCCGATAAAACAAAAGGAAAACAGTTTGCTCTCCTTGATGACATAATAGAAAAAAACGGAACTCATCTGTTTCCCGGATTTACGGTAGAAGAGAAAATGTTTTTTAAAGTTGCACGCGATGCGGATTTTGCTGTTGATGAAGATTCCGGAAGTAATTTTATTCATGCAATGGAGGATGTGCTTGTTCAGCGCAGATCGTCCTTTGCCGTTCAACTTTCATGCAGCGGCGAAGGAAAAACGATTTTACCGTTTCTGATGGAAAAACTCGGACTTGGAGAGGACGACGTATATAAGACAGACGGTATTCTTGATCCCTGTGCACTCATGGAGCTGCGCCGCACCGACGAAGCGTCGAAGATGTCGTATCCTGAGTGGCAGCATTTTTATCCTGTTGAACTGCCCGAAACGGATCAATACTGGGATACGTTTAAGCAGCACGATGTTCTTCTACATGTCCCTTACGAATCGTACCAGCCTGTGATAAAGTTTATTTCGGATGCTGCGGACGATCCCGATGTACTTGCAGTAAAAATGACATTGTACCGTACAGGACGTGATTCTCCGATTATTACGGCGCTTGAGCGTGCTGCCCGTAACGGAAAACAGGTCACTGTCCTTGTTGAGCTGAAAGCCCGCTTTGATGAGGAGCGCAATATTGCATGGGCGAACGAACTTGAAAAAGCAGGTGCAATTGTAATTTACGGTCTGGTAAATTTAAAAGTACATGCAAAAATACTGATGGTCATACGCAGGGAAAGCGATTCAATCAGACGTTATGTTCACCTGGCAACGGGAAACTACAATCCCAAGACGGCGAAGTTGTATTCCGATTTGTCACTGTTTACAGCAAATCAGGAAATTGCGAACGACGCAACTTCCTTTTTCAATCTCGTAACCGGGTACAGTACGCTTCAAACGATGAAGCATCTTTACATGGCGCCTGTTACGATGAAAAGCAGAATTATTGCAATGATTCAGCGTGAAATAGACCGTACAAAAGCAGGCAGTCGTGGTCTTGTCATTGCAAAAATGAACAGCCTTACGCACGAAGAAGTCATAAAAGCTTTGTATAAAGCCAGCTGTGCCGGTGTAAAGATACTACTCAATGTCCGCGGCATCTGTATGCTTGTACCGGGTGTGAAGAATATGAGTGAAAATATAAAAGTTGTGTCGATCGTCGATCGTTATCTTGAGCATTCCCGGATTTTTTATTTTCAGAACGGAGGAAGTCCCGAGTTATATCTTGCAAGTGCAGACTGGATGTCGAGGAATCTTGACCGGCGTATAGAACTTATGTTTCCAATTCTTGATCCGCATGTATTTACCGAAGTAAAGAGTATTCTTGATACATACTTTGAAGATAATACGAATTCTCATACGCTTGAATCAACCGGCATATGGATTCAAAACGAACCTGCAATCGACGAACCCCTGAAGCGTGCACAGGAACTATTGTATAAAAAATATAAACGTCGTGCAGATAAGGCTGCAAAAGAACCGAAAATAGAATTCAAGGTACGCCGAAAGAACTGAGTTACAACAAATAATTTTTTACTGTATCGGTTTTTTCATACAGTTTGCCGTGTTCCACTGTTATGATACGGTTACATGGAATTTGGGCAGAAAGTCTGTGTGAAACCGAAAGTACTGTACGGCCTCTGCCGGCCTTTTCAAGTACCATAAGCAGCTTTTTTTCCGTTGCAGAGTCAAGGTTTGCAGTGATTTCATCGAGCAGAAGGACAGGTGGATGTGCAACGATCGCGCGGGACACAGAAAGCAGCTGAAGCTGTCCCTGTGAAAAGAATCTCTGTTCCGCAGGTGTATCAAGTCCTTTTTCCAGAGAATAGACGTATCTGAGCATACCGGTAAAGTCAAGCGCTTCCTCAATGTCGGTGCGCGTAATTGCTCTGTCTCCCATTGCAATCTGCTCTGCAACAGTACCCTTTATAAGATCAAAATGCTGGGCCACACAGCCGAATATGCGGCGTTTATCGGTATTCGGAATTTCCGTTATGTTAATACCGTTAATCAGTACTTCTCCTGATTGTGGTATGAGCAATCCCGGAATAATATTGAACAGAGTTGATTTTCCTGCTCCTGTACGTCCCGCAAACGTTATTCGTTCTTCCGGATTAATAATAAGAGATATATCGTCCAGTATTTTTTCCGAGGCTGTATTGTAGGCGAATGTCACGTGCTTCAGATCAATCGTAATTTTACTTCCTGTTCTGATCTGCTGAAAAAGAACGGCTGATGCATTTTCGTTTTTCTGAGGTTCTTCCTCTTCTGCAAGAAATTCATTTACGCGCAAAATCCCTGCAAAGGCGCTTTGAATACTTTGTAATTCCATACCGATATTACCTATCGGTTCAAATACATCCATAATGTATTGAATACTGGCTGCGGCCATGCCTGCTGTAATGAGTGCAAACGAAAGATGAGCAGAGGCTAGTACTGCAAGTGCTGCGATTATTAACGAGCAGATAGTTCTAATAATAGGGGAATAAATTGAATCGTACAAATTTATTTTTTCAATTGTGTTGTAATTTTCTGTGATACATGAAGCATATTTCCGCTGCATATATGATTCCTTGCCAAACGAATGAATCATTCTGATGCTTCGCACTGTTTCAGGTACAAATCCTGTAACCCGTGCAATGATGCTTCTCTTTTTTTTCTGTGCATAGAGCATACGTTTTTGAAAAAAGCGTGTAAGCACATATACAAGCGGCAGAATACACAGCATGAAAATACCGAGAACGGAATTGAAAAACCACATAGAAATGACAATTCCGATTATTCTCAGCAGATCTATTATCATACCGACAACACCATTTGTGAATAAAGACTGAATTGCTTCAATGTCATTTGAAAAACGCGATACTGTAGTGCCACTTTCATTCGAGGTAAAGTATAAAGCCGGCAGATGTTCCATTTTCCGCAGCATTGTAGTACGCATGGTTACCGCAATTTTCTGACCTGCGGCGCTGAGCACAGCCTCTTTTATAATTTCAAAAAATGCAATTACCGCAAATGACGAAAAATATGCTATTGCAATTTTTATAAATCTTTTTCCACTTTCAGATATAATATGTCCGTTATTGAGGTATGTATCTATGAACGACTGCATGATGCGTGGTGGTATGAGTCCTGCAATAACCGCGCCTGCAGCAGAAATGATGAGAAGCATCGTTATATACCAGTATTTTCTGAGTATTTCATAAATAATGATGGCTGTGGTTGCGTTTTTTCGTTCTGTAGGTACTATCATGTACGGGCCTCTTCATCGATGTGTTTTTCCTGCAGTTCGTACAGACTTCGGTATGTTTTTGAATATTTCATAAGTTTTTCATGAGTAGAACAGATTGCAGTACCATCATTTTCGAGCAGAAGTACTTCATCGAGCGTTTTGAACTGCGATAATCTGTGAGAAATCAGCAGAACAGTACAATCGGAATATTTTCTGCGGATATTAGAAAGAATAATCTGTTCTGTAGTACGATCAACCGACGCAAACGGATCATCAAGAATAATAAACGGGGTTTTATGATACAGCGTACGTGCAAGTGCAATGCGCTCCTGTTGACCGCCGGAAAGACGCACACCACCGTTTCCAACAAGTGTTTTTATTCCATCCGTCATTTCTCTGAGGTCTGTGTCAAAACAAACAGTTTGAAGAACGTCATCGATATTTCCGTCATTTCCCAGAGTCACATTATCGTAAATTGAAGCTGACAGAAGACTTGCCTCGTGCCCCATATATGCAATAAGTTTTATACGGCTGCAGTCGGCAAGTTCAGATAATTCTTTACCGAATATTTTTATTGATCCGCTGTACCTGCGTCCGCCAAGAAAGAGTCTTGCAAGCGTCGATTTTCCACAAGCGACAGGTCCTGTCATTCCGAGTATTTTTCCCTGTCCGAGAGAAAATGATACATTATGTATAATTGATCCGCTTTTCGGCCATGCAAAGGAAACATTTGTAAAAGAAACAGCAGGACAGGCGGAATCTGTGTCGAAAAACGTTTTGGGTGTATCTGATATTTTATTACTATCTGGGAAAGAATCATTCATAAAAGGTTTTATCCGTTCCCACGAAACTTCAGCTTTCTGTACCGAGTTAAACAGTTTTCCCGCATGACTTGCTTTTTCTGCGAGAGCGGCAAACATGGTAATATATGCGGTAAATCTTCCGATGCTCCATCCACCGTTAATAACTTTTTCTCCACCGAATACAACAATCAGGATTATCCCTGAAAGTGAAATCACTTTATAAACGGGCATCATTGAATTTTCCCATATATTTGCCAGAACTGCTTTTTTCTCATAAGCTTTGTTAAGTTGTTCATATGCAGTACAGTTATCATTTTCTCTGCCGTTGATTCGGTACAGCATTGCATTATTAACATAATCATATGTACTGTTTGTAACTTCGCTCATGCTTTTTCGCCATGATAATGTGAAACCGGAAATTATTTTTCGCAGTCTGCCGGCAGAAAACAGCGCTAGAGGAATAAATGCGCATGAAACGAGTGTAAGCTTCCAGTCATATACCAGAAGCACCACAAGATATGAAATAAGAAATACGCCTGTATCGAATATTTCTGTCGTAAATTTCCGCATACCTTCAACACATGCATCTACATCTGATACTGCTCTTGTCATAAGGTTTCCGACATTGTCTGAAAGCAGCGTATCTTCACTTTGGTGAACAAGATTTGCATAGATAACATTCTGCATTTGTGCATTTACATCGTTTGCAAAACGTCTCACATAAAACCGTTTGACAGCGCGGGAACATTGAACAATTGCGGTCGATGCGACGAGAAGAAATGCTGTAAAGAGAACCTGACGCAGCAGCTGCCCGACTGCTATTGCGTCGATAAGTTTTCCCTGAAGATATGGTGCAGCCAGAAGGCCTGTATTGTACAAAAGTCCGGAGATCGTAACAATCGTAAGAACTGTTATTTCTGTTTTAAAATATGAAGATATTTTATTGTTGTGAGACATATGTATAAAATAAAGCTATTATATCAGTTTATCAATAGAAATATACTGTCAAAAATCGAGAGGCTTGATCGGTGTTTTCTCTGCGAGTTATGTTGTTTATGCCGGATAACTATAGTATAGTTGATGCATGAGCAGGGAAATCATTTTTTTAAATCCAGTTTTAAAAGAGACAATATGGGGTGGCACTCGTCTTTCTGAGTTCGGATATAATCTTCCAAGTAAACATGTTGGTGAGTGCTGGGCTGTCAGTGCTCATCCGAACGGAGATTGCACAATCGCATCGGGAACGTATGAGGGCATGCATCTGTCTCAGCTGTGGACGGAACACAAAGAGCTGTTTGGAAATGCACAAGGCAGCCGGTTTCCGCTTCTGACAAAAATTATTGATGCAGATACCGATCTGTCGATTCAGGTTCATCCGGACGATATTTACGCGCAGGCACATGAAAATGGATCGCTTGGAAAGACAGAGTGCTGGTACATTCTGGATGCTGAACCTGGAACGATGATTGTCATTGGTCACAACGCAAAAAATCACGAAGAAGTAAAACAGATGATTGAACAGAAGCGTTGGAAGGAGTTTATCCGTGAAATTCCTGTTCATAAAGGAGATTTTTTTCTCATTAAGCCTGGTACTGTTCATGCAATAAAAGGAGGAACACTTCTTCTTGAGACACAGCAGAACAGCGATATTACATACCGCGTTTATGATTATGATCGTCTTAACAACGGTAAACCTCGTGAACTGCACGTGAAACAGAGTATTGATGTGATAAAAGCGCCTTTTATTGAGGCGGAACCACCAAAAAATCTGCAGAAAACAGTTAATAGCAATATGCATGAACTTGTAAGCTGTCGATTTTTCAGTGTATGGACACTCTGTGTTGAAGCATATGCTGAAATTGAGCAGGATCAGAAATTTATGCTTGTTTCAGTTGTAGAGGGAAGCGGAAATGTAGATGGAATGACAGCAGAGAAGGGGAAACATTTTATTATTCCTGCAGAATACGGGAAAGTTGTTTTCCGTGGAAATATGAAACTCGTTGTTTCTTCCATCTAAAGAATATTGGATTATTAGGGAGGTGTTATTTATGGAAAAATCTGTTAAAACGGTAAAAGCTTCCATTTATAGAGGAATTCTTACTGCTGCAGCACTTATAATTTCGTCTGTTATAATTGCCGTTGGATTCGGCCGGATTGCAAAACCTGATCGCATCGTAAGTGTCAGAGGGCTTGCAGAACGTGAGGTTGATGCTGATCTTGCTGTTTGGCCTCTTACTTTCAGCATCGGAGGGAATAATCTGCTGGAACTCCAGACAGATATTGTAGGCAAAACAAAAACAGTAGCTGTGTATTTGGAACATCAGGGACTTTTACAGGACGATTATACTGTTCAGGCTCCTGCAATTACTGATACGTCAGTTGACCCGTATATGAATGAAAATAAATCGCGCTATACGTACATTGCCAGGGAAGTTGTGCTTGTTCGGTCGAAGAACGTAAAGGCCGTAAAATCAGCTCAGGCACATTCTCTTGATTTAATGGGGAGTAATATCGCCGTATCACAGGATTATGACGGAAAAGTACAGTATGAGTTTACAGGCCTGAACAGTATAAAGCCAGGTATGATTGCCGAAGCTACAAAAAATGCACGGGCTGCTGCGGAACAGTTTGCGCATGATTCTGGCAGCAAAGTCGGGAAAATAAAATCAGCGTCACAGGGATTATTTACGATCGACAATGCAGCGGTTGGTCTTGAAGAAAAAAAATCAGTCCGTGTTGTT
>Ga0172378_10001466_pt1 | contig 21791 bp, 16 predicted proteins | sample GrowelOW332metaG_FD_119755 | JGI IMG/M metagenome (GOLD analysis project Ga0172378, IMG submission 119755) | Groundwater microbial communities from an aquifer near a municipal landfill in Southern Ontario, Canada - Pumphouse #3_1 metaG | ecosystem: Environmental > Aquatic > Deep subsurface >... | reverse complement strand
AAGTATTTCCAATAATATCAGCGGAATGGTTCCGGTATATGCAGATGCAATCGATTCATGGAATCAGCAGTTTATACGCGAAATACATTTGTACACTGAGTCCGATTTTGTAAAAAACGGAGACATTGAAGGTGTTGTAAACTGGATACGGAAAAATACAGACCGGCGTTCAACCGATTTCACCAGCATTCTTTTCTGTCACATGGACGGATTGTCGCAGAGTGATTCAGGGCAGGATATAGATCTGTCAGACAGGCCTTATGTCAAAGCAATGACAAAGGAAGGAAAAGATTTTTTCATAAGCAATCCGATAAAATCAAGACTTGATAATTCGCTTATCTATCAGGTTTGTGTCGCTGCATATGATAAAAATCATAAAAAGCTCGGTTTTTTTGCCGGAGTCGTTACACTCGTTCATCTGCAGGAAATTGTAGAAACCGTAAAGGTTGGTACGACCGGCTATCTTACCATCATAGACGGGGACGGCATATGCCTCGCCGATCCGTCCACTGAGCTTATTATGAAAAACATGAACGAAAGTACAGACCCCGGGATACGTACCGCCGTAAAACGCATGATGAAACGGGAATCGGGATCAGAAACTCTTATAAACTCAAAAGGGCAGAAGTCGTACGGATTCTTCGGACCGATAAAAAATACCTCATGGGCTCTTGTTGCGGTTGTTCCGGAAAGTGAAGTAACACAGACTGCGATGGAACTTGGAAAAACACTTGCCATTCTCTGCCTTATTTTTGTGGTTATACTCATTCTTATAACGGCACTGACTGCATGGAACGTTATTAAGCCGCTTAAAAATGTCGAGAAATCTATTCTGAATATTGCATCCGGAAACGCGGATTTAACACAACGTATCGATAAGACTGTCAACAACGAAATCGGCTCAATTGTTACCGGATTCAATAAATTCGTAGATAAACTTCAGAGTATTATGACTGATCTGAAAACGTCAAAAGATGAGCTTTCAACAAGCGGAGATACGTTAAGATCAAGTATAGAGGGAACTTCAAGTGCAATAACGCAGATACTTTCCGATATAGACAGCGTGAAGCATGAAATAACGAACCAGTCTTCCAGTGTCGAAGAAACGGCAGGTGCTATAACTGAAATTTCACAGAATATTGTTTCTCTCGAAAAAATGATTGAAAATCAGGCAAGCGGAATTGCACAGGCTTCTGCCGCGGTCGAACAGATGATAGGCAATATCGGCAGTGTCAATAAATCGGTTGAACAGATGGCTCAATCTTTCTCTTCACTCGAAGAGCGTTCTAAAGACGGGATGTCTAAACAGGAACGGGTCAGCGAGCAGATTGAACAGATTTCCAGCCAGTCTGAAATGCTTGAAGATGCAAATGCGGCAATTGCAAGCATTGCAAGCCAGACAAACCTGCTTGCAATGAATGCGGCAATTGAGGCAGCTCATGCGGGAGAAGCCGGGAAGGGATTCAGTGTCGTAGCAGATGAAATACGAAAGCTTTCAGAGACATCGACGGCTCAGTCAAAAACAATCGGTGATGAACTCAAAAAAATTCAGGAATCAATCGGAACAGTTGTGTCTGCTTCCGCAGAAACAACAAGTGCGTTCGGATCAGTATCGGAGAATATAAAGGAAACTGACACGCTTGTCATGCAGATAAAAAATGCTATGGAAGAACAGCTGTCGGGCTCAAAACAGATAGGAGATGCACTTCACATGATGAATGACAGTACGGCAGAAGTACGCACTGCTTCATCAGAGATGAGCGCAGGACAGAAAGCCATTCTTGATGAAGTTAAGCGGCTTCAGGATGCAACGTCGTCAATGAAAGAAAAAGTTACGGAAATGGAAACGGGTGCACGGAAGATAAACGAAAATGGTAATGCACTTGACGGAATATCGCTGAATGTAAACGGTACGATTGAGCGCATCGGTAATCAGATTGATCAGTTCAAAGTCTGATTCATAATCGACCTTGAAAAGTCAGGGAAAAATACTCGTCAGTATTCTTCCCTGATAATGACCGACCAGTTCTTTCCGGGATATGAATTATACCCGCATGTATGGGCAAATCCGAATACAGAGAAAGAAGAACCTGCATTTTTTGTATAGCAGAAACCGTACGGAATATCCGATGAAAGCTGATGAAATGCTTCTGTATCTGAAAGATTTCGTTTAAGAATATCAGATCTGTTACGTGAAGCTATAACGGTACCTTCACTGTTAATAACACAGATTTCTCCGGTGGGAGATACTTTTGACTCATCGACAATATTTAAAATATACTGCCAGTTGAACCGGGTGGAAAGGACACCGATCATACTTCCGTCGGCTCCGATAACGGGACAGGTGTAGGCAACAGCCCATGTTTTGCGGGATGAAGAGTAGTACATGTCGGAATATATAATCTTTTTTTCCGCACAGACAGTCTTGAACCATTCTCTGTTTGACAGATCCGCCCCCCTCAGTTCCTTCCGGACTCCGGCACAAATCACTATTCCGTTCATATCTGTTAAAATGGCATCGTGATACACTTCATAAATGCGTACCATCCGTTCGAGCACATTCTGGGCCTTCTCATATGTCTCTTCCGAAGGCATGCTGCAGGCATCAATTATTTTACCGAACGTCGCCCACGCCTGCACGTCGCAATACCGTTCAAAAAGGTTTCTGTCTATTTTATCAATAATATCGAAAGCAACATCAGCAGTACGAATACCGATAAGGTCGTACATTTTTTTTTCAATACTGTCGACAACCGCGTTACTCGCCTGACTTCCGGCATCATTTTTTTCTGAGATATTCCGTATTTCTTCCGATATGATTTTAAATCCGCTTCCGGCCTGTCCTGCTCTGGCCGCTTCTATTGCGGAGTTAAAAGATAAAACACGGATATTCTGGGACTGATTATATATATCTGCGAGAGAAAGGCGGAGTGTCTTGTAATCGACAATCAGTTTGTTAAAAACTACATTTAATTCTTCTGTCTGGTTTTTTTTCTGCATATATTGACCTCAAAAAATGGACACACATTATAACAGACACTTGTTATCCCTGATTCTGGCGGTAGTATAACGCAAAAACAAATCGAATACAATATTTTTTTGTTTCTTCTTATAGAATTTTCCGGTTAACGAATGCCATAGCGTGTATATACCATAGTAATTAAGGATATAGATACGGATCCGCAGGAGGATCAGCCTTTATAACCGAGGTACAAACAAGCTGCGGTTCCGGCTGCCCCTGATATTCGCCCTGTTTTACCGTTCCCGTTACACTCACCCATGTTCCGTCGCGTATAAGACCGCTAAACGGTCCGTCAGGATCATAAAGACAGGTAAATCCTATAAGAGAAAGATCTGCAACGCAGCACGTCATGAGTTCCCGGGAAGGACAGAACATTCCCCGGCTGAAGATTGAAGGATCGCTCACAACACATCCTTTCACGGTAACTGACCATCCGATATAAGACGATGTATGATTTTCGATTTCTTTGATCCATCCGGCACCCTCTGTATCGCTGATCAGTATTTTTTTCTCTTCCGGATAGTATCCGTGCAGAAGGTCATCAGAGGTCGTGGTAAACGAATGCTGAACGGCATTCTGATACGAAGCAGCAGATTGTGAAGAATTCTGCGCTGATTCAACTGCATTAAACTGACTGTCAGAATACCGCCGTACCTGTGAATCAAGCTGGTCGTGAGATATGGGGCCTTCCGGTCCGGTAAGGGAAAGAGTGTTTGCTGCCTTTGTACCGGTTTTTAAATACCGGAATATCGGAATACTCACAAAAACAGTAAGAACAAGAAATACACCAAGATGAAAAAAATATGCTCTGTCGTGATGTATCATGGCCTGTTTCTGCCTGTCAGAAGATGAAAACTGCCGCAGCCTTTGTATTCCCCACAGCAGAAAGACGATACCGGAACCGAAGATAAACGGTTTTAACCGGTGTACGACGAAAAACCGTGTTATGTTGCGTGTTACTATACCAATAAGCAGTATTCCGATCCAGAAAAAAACAGTAGTTTCTATTCCGGCGGCAATAAAATGTATGTGTCTGTTTTTCATAAGATTCTTACTCCGCTTCCGAAAACGGCAAATACAGCCATTACACAAAAACACTCGACAAAAGTCGTAAGGACCATTCGTGCGGACAACTTCCATGAACACATTCCTCCGAGCAGTATAGTATTCTTTATGTCCATCATGGGTCCAAAAACAAGAAAAGCAAGTTGTGCAACAGGCGGAAAATTTTTTCCGATGACAGAACAGATAACAGCATCCGAAGTTGAACAAAGAGAAAGCAGATACGCAATCCCCATCATAAGTGCGATTGATAAAAACAGTCCAGGCCCGGACGGACGGAATAAATGAAAAGATAAAAATGATGTACTGCCGCTGCCTGCAAGCAGCTGGAATAACGTCGCAACGGCAATACCAGCAGACTGCCAGCTGCCTGCCTCAATAAACTCACTGCAGCTGTATGAAATGACGGAAGCGGTTTTCTCTGAAAAAGATTGATTCATACCGGAAATCCCCCCGCAGCACTCATTCTGTTCTTTTTCCGGTGGTATGAAATCTGATGCATCTTTAAAAAGGAATGTGGATGCAATAAGTGTGGAACAGATGATACCGAAAACTGAACGTGCCAGAACTATTCTGCCGTTCCCTCCGTATGCGTACCACGTAGACAGCATAACAACAGGATTTATAATCGGAGCTGCCGTTAAAAAGGCGGCAGCCGCAGGCAGCGGTATTCCTTTCTTTACAAGCGAGCGGAAAACGGGAACTGATGCACAGTCACAGACAGGAAGAAAGAAACCGCCGAGAACGCCAAAGCATATTCCCAGGACGGGATTCCGGGGAAACACTTTCTGCAGAAATCCGTCCGGAACAATTACGTGCACAACTGCAGAAAATATAATTCCAAGCAGCAGGAAAGGCACAGCTTCAAGCCATGTCCCAGTAAAAAGTGTCAGTGCATGAATAATACGGGCCTCCCTGATAATATGCAAACAACTTGCATATTATTCAAGAAAACTGGTATATCCCGGAATGGCTCCGTTTGTCAACACGGCAGAGGAGGAATATATAATTCCTTTGAGCGGAAAAAAAGATGTTCTCTCTATTACATTACACGGAAAATATCATACCGGTATGCAGCCGGTGAAAACGACTGCCGCAGAGGTCTTCCAGATACTCCTGCGCACCTTCCCCCGTGCAGTGACCGGAATACAGCTCCATACAGGACGAAGCCGTATAAGAAGCAAGTTCATCCATGCCCGTAAGGTCTTCCTGGGGTATCGTTTCCCCCCTGTTCCAGGGAAAGTGGAATCCTCCTGTATATGAAAAAACCGGAATACGGGGGAAAAAATGCCTGACACTTTCAATCGTATTTATGACACCGCTGTGAGAACAGGAATTGAAAAGGGCAAATCCTGCGGACCCGTTTTTTTGAGTTTCCGCCGCAAGAACACACTCGTGAGTAAAGTCATCCGGCATCATTCTGCCATCCTGTTCTATAAAAAGCATTTTATCCTTATAAGGCAGCGCTCCGTTATGCACAACAACTGGTATAATCCAGATTCCGGGAACAATCTGTTCAGGTGCACTTCTGCTTATCACGCGGATTCTGTCTTTACAGGTGTCTGCTCCGCTCCATCCGATAAAACGAGGTCCTTCTCCGGGAGCCGCATGAGCCGTACTGAAACATAATGTTCCGGGTTTCCAATAGGTATACACAGGAGCTGTTTTGTTTATTGAACAGAACGAGCAGAAACCGCCTGCATGGTCATAATGCGCATGGGAGCAGACAGCCGCAGATACTGAGGTAATATCTTTTCCCAGAACGACTGCATTCCGTGCAAATGTATCATCCTGCCCTGCATCAAGAAGAATGGTATTGCCGGAAGTTTCAATAAAAAGGGAAAATCCGTGCTGAGAAACAAGATCTTCTCTTTCTGAAGAATTCTCAACAAGCACTGTACATCTCATAATTCCTCCGAAAAAAAACGGATGCATCAGTATCGTAGACCTTCTGTACTACTTGTTCAATAAGAGCTTGACAATATAAGTAAATATATATACTATGCATTATATACTATGTTTTACATAGCTTGCATTACATAGTATCCTTATAAGGAGTCGTATGGATATTCAAAGAAAAAAAGGAGTTATTGAAATATGTGTGCTGGCCGCGCTCAAAAAAGGACCGTCTTACGGGTACCGTATAATAAGCGATGTGTCGTCATGCATAGAAATTTCCGAATCGACGCTGTATCCGATACTCAGAAGGCTGGAAACCAACGGAATTGTTTCCACCTACAGTGAAGAATATAACGGGCGGACCCGGAAATATTACAAAATTGAGCAGTCAGGTCTGGAAAAAGTACAGGCCTTTCTGAATGAATCTGAAGAAATGCGTAAAATTTACACATTTGTCGAAAATGCCTGACACGTAAACTACGGTTCGCGCCGTACCCGCGTACCACTAATGAAGATTTTTTTATAGGAGACAAAAAATGAACAAAGAAATATTCCTGCAGAAACTTACAGAGAATCTGGTATCCCTCAATAAGGAAGAACGGGAAAAAGTTATTGCATACTACACTGAAATGATCAGCGATAAAGTAGAAAATGGCGCTGCAGAAGATGCGGTTATCCAGGATCTTGGTTCACCGGCTGATATTGCCCTGCAGATATGTGCTGAATATAAAAAAGCTGCAGACAGCCTTCCTGCAAAAAACGCAGGAATACCGGATTCCGAACCGTCCCGATATACCGCAGCAGGAGATGTTAAAACAATCATAGTTTCAGCACAGAACATTCATGTTGATGTACGGAGTGTACCGGCCGGGAGAGTCCGCGTATTGTTCGATCCGCTGCCGACCGACAAAATTTCAGTATCGGAAGCAGACGGGGTCTATACATTCATTCATTCTATTCCGTTCCATCTGTTCAACTGGTTCGGACTGTTCCATGCACATGGTGGTATTACGCTTGAAATACCAGAATCATTCAGCGGAGATGTTTCAGTACAAACAGACAACGCCCGCCTTACGGTAGAAAATCTCCGACACCTGAAAAGCGGAACATTTACGACTGATAACGCCCGCATTGTTGTCTCCGGAACGGAATGCGGAAAGCTGAGTGCCCATACGTCGAACGGAAAAGTCGAATTGGAGAACTGCACGGGACAGACATGTAAAATCAAAACGAATAACGGACGGATCACCGCAAACAGCTGTACATTCCCTGCCGGTCTTGATCTTCATACTGACAACGCATCGATCAATGCAGACCGGGTAAAAGCTGATACGATTATCTTTAAGACAAACAACGGATCTATAAATGCACTGATTGATGGAGACGCGCGTAATTATGCAATACACAGCCATACGAGTAACGGACAAAATACACTTCCGGCAGACTGGACGTTTCCTGAACAGACTAAACAACTTTCCGCCGAAACAAGCAACGCTCACATTGCAGTTAAATTTACAGAAGGCGGTATGAGGTAATTAATCAGGTACCTAATTAACTTGACAGAATGACTGTCTTTGGGTATATTTAATTCGGTACCTTAATATAAGGTACCGAATTATTTACGAAGGAGGTACGTATGAATGAAACTATTTCACTAACAACAAAATTCCACACGGCAGCCAGACTGCTGTTACGTAATGAAATGATGCAGCGGAAAGAATCCGGATATTACAGCCGCCATTTTTCGGGAAGCCCCGGACAGCGCAGAATCCTTGCCCTGCTTCGTCTGAAAAGCCCTGTATCTCAGAAAGAACTGCTCGACGTATGCGGAATACGGCCTGCATCATTGAGTGAACTCTTGAATAAAATGGAAAATGCCGGATATCTGACACGTACAAAGGACGAAACTGATAAACGCTCCGTGCTTGTATCGCTTACAGACGCTGGCCGGAAAGCTGCTGACGAATGGGAAAATGATTCAGCAGATGACAGTTCCGGCTTTTTTGACTGTCTTACCAGTGATGAGAAAAATACACTGTCTGCAATTCTGCAGAAACTGATACAGGACTGTATGCCGGAAGACATTGATCCGTATTGCAGGAGACGGCATCACCATCATGACAGATTCAGGGGATTTCCTTTTGACCAGGAGGATGATTCTTCATTATGACAGCAGACATGACGAGGCAGGAAAACAGGCTGCAAAAAGGACTTCAGACAGGTATTACGGGAATCATCTTGAACGGGCTGCTTGCACTAGGAAAACTCTGCATAGGTACGCTGTACGGCAATATTGCCATTCTTACGGATGGTGTAAACAATCTGACTGATGCAGGAACAGCTGCAGTCGCTGTTACCGGATTTGCGATGGCTCAGAAAAAACCTGACAAAACACATCCTTCAGGTTATTCGCGTATGGAATATATCAGCGGTTTATTTATTTCTTTTCTTTTATGTATGTCTGCCGCGTCACTTCTGAAATCAGCCGTAACAGGATGTATCGCCGGTTATTCACTCGGAAAGGTCGTTCCCGGCGTAGTACTTGCTGCCGTTTTCTGCAGCAGTCTCGGTAAGCTGTTCCTGGCAGTTCTGTCTGCATTGACAAATATATCCGTAAAATCGGATCTTCTTAAAGGAATTACGGCCGACAGTCTTATAGACTGCGGTATAACGGCGGCTACCGTCGCTGCCGTATTTTTTTCACCTGTTATCAGGATGCCGCTCGATTCTATGGTCTGTATACCGGCTGCCGTTTATATCGGTATTACGGGTGGAAAGATTGGTCTTGATAATATCAGGAAATTACTCTAGCAGAGGGAAAGGATATAATGTATATTACACCGGCAAAAAAGAAATATCTGTGTGCGGTAAAAAAACTTCAGACTATGGAAACAGACGTAAAGGCGGTTACACTTGCGCACTATCTGAATGTCAGCAAAGCAAGCGTTTCGATTATGCTGCGGCAGCTCGAAAAGGAAGGGCTTCTGTGTCCGTACGAAACCACACGATGCAGTACGCTCCGGTTAACAGAAACGGGAGAAAATGTTGTCCGGCAGGTGGAAATGCACTGCAGGTTACTGGAGAAAATGTTCAGAACTTTCGGCGCACCTGCCTCTGCGGCAGAAAAAGACGCAGTTTCTGTTGAACCGTATCTGAGTGAAGAAACATACGCAGGCATCCATATTTAAATGGAACGCTGGCAGGTATATGAGACTGTTGACTATCCGGTGTATGACCTGTATTATTTCCAGAGGGAATGAAGTTCTCCCTTGAACGGTAATAAAACATACTGTTTAAAACTGCAAAAAGCTGATGACTTCTGCGTAAAGCAGGGCATCAGTTTTTTTTGTTTAAAACCCTCCCGAAAGGAGTTGTGCCATGTACAAAAATATACTGTATGTCGCGGCCGGCGGTGCGCTTGGATCTGTGTTAAGGTATGCAATAAGTCTTGTACCTCTGAAAACGGACTTTCCTTTTCAGACTTTCATAACGAACATTGCAGGGGCGCTTCTTATCGGATTTATTGCAACGTTTGCCGTTCTCCGGGCAGGACAGACGGCCGGCAGAGTTCCGGCAAAACTGCTGCTGCTGCTCAAAACCGGATTCTGTGGGGGTTTTACAACATTTTCAACGTTTTCACTTGAAACACTTTCTCTTTTTGAAAAAGGACATGGAACAACAGCGGCCGTGTACGCACTCCTCAGCCTTGCTGCAGGCACGGGAGCAGTACTGCTCGGCGAATTTCTTGCAGAACTTACCGCAGACTGACAAAAAAACAGAACATTACTGCAGACCGGAAAGAAGTTCTGACTGTTTCTCCATTTCTGCAGCGGCTGTATTTATCATGTGTGTTGAATCTGTAAAGTTATCGATACCGGTACTTATCTGGCGGAGCGTTACGACGATCTGACTGAAAGCCTCGGTCTGCTGCTCAATAATATGTGCTATCTCTGCAGATTTTCCGGACGTTATGTCGGCGGATGATTTTATATCATTGAAATGAGTTTCAAGCTCCTGCGCCATATGCATACCGTCTGCAATACTGGCAGTTCCGTTTGCAGATACGGAAACCAGATCGCGGGATGCATTCTGGACATCAGTAATCCGCTGCCTGATTTCCTGCGTACTCTTCATCGTACTGTCAGCCAGCCGGCGGATTTCCGCTGCTACTATATGGAAATTACGTCCGGCAGAACCTGCCCGGACAGCTTCAAGCTCCGCATTAAATGCAATAATGCGGGTCTGGTCTGCAATTTCATTTATACTATTAACAATATCACGGACACCGTCAATCTGCGCGCTCAGCAGTCTGATGCCCTCGTTTATTTCCGCGTTGGAATGATTCAATTCCTGCAGCTGCAGGACATTCTGAGCCAGAATGTCTATGCCGGATGCAACGTCTACGGTTGTCTGCTCCGCCCCCGACGCAACATTGGAAATTCTTCCGGATATATTGCGGGACAGGGCATTTGAATCTTCCATTGTTGTAACAATTTCCTTAACACCCGCACTCTGTTCGAGCGATGTTGAAGAAAAATTACCCGTTACCTCTAAAAGATCTGCAGAATTTTTACGGACAGCGGCGCCTACACCGGCATTCTTTAACAAAAGCTCATGAAACTGATTTATAATACCGTTCAAAAGATATATATTATACTGCATTCTGTCGCAGATATTTGTTGGTACGAATATCTGCGAAGATTTTTTTACAAGGACATCGTTAAGCATTGAGCCGAGCCGTTCCGTACTTTTTTTTATCTGACGGTAAAAAAGGTATCCCAGGACACAGCATATAGACATATTAATAATGCAGATTCCGCACATACGGCTGATCTGTATAAAGGGAGTAGGAAGGCAGCCGTTCACGGAACCGTACCCCTGCAAAAGAACAAGGAAAGCAAGAACGGCAGAAAAAAGAACAGGCAGTATCAGATATAAAATACAGCGGGAAATCAGGTGCAGCCCGAATTGCTTTTTTTCTTCCGCGTACTTTTCATCAATTCCCTGTCCTGCAAGTTTTTCAGCATATTCAGAACAGACTCGTTCTGAATAGGCCAGAGTAAGCAGCCCTGCATTATACGATCCGAAAAGGCAGGCTGCATAAGACATGGAATCTGTTTTCCAGTCTATACCCATTGCCGGTACAAAATGATATCCCAGAGCCATGAGTGTTGCACAGATAAAAAAATACACAAATGTCTGAAATGCTTTTTTTACGGGAAATTCCATGACGTCTTCAAATAATGCGGTCCGGTCTCTATAATCGTACGGAGAACCGTTCTGCCATTCTGCTATACGTTCTGATAATTTTTTTGTAAGAATACTGTTTGTAAGCGGAGAAAAAACAAACTCTGCAAATGCAACGATTACAGCAACAATAAGTACGGCCCACGGCAGCTGCCGGAGTCTCAGAAAAATAAAGAAAGCAGCATAAATGAAAATCAGAAGCGCTGCACATAAATTAGGTTTCATACCTTCGCGCAGTATGCGTTTATTAAATGGTTCCTGTGTATTATTCATATATATGCCCCGCTTTCTGCACCGTATTATTCTGTCCTGATATCTGCTCTGAGGTATCTGCTTCTATGTCTTTATCCGCTATTCCGAGCTCATCGGCACTTGCATGAAGTTTTGAAGCGGTTCCGGTAATACGCCGGGCTGCTCCGGTAAAACTGTCAACTCCGGCACTGATCTGTTTGAGTGTAACAACTATCTGTTCAAAAGCAGCTGTCTGCTGGCGGACCAGCAGTTTTATTTCTTCGTCATCACCTGCATTGGTCTCTGCTGATGTACTGATATGCGTAAATTTTTCTTCCAGAGTACCAGTAAATTCCATGACATGAGCGACTTTTTCAGATCCGCTTTTAGAAAGCGTGATCAGATTGTCCGATGCGGTACGTATTTCGTTGATTCGTTCCTTAATTTCTTCGGTACTGTCCATCGTATTATTTGCAAGGCGTCTTATTTCAACGGAAACAGTACGGAAATCGTTTTCCGCATCATGAACTCCTGCAGCTTCAAGTTCTGCATTAAATGCAATTATTTTTGTCTGGTCAGCAATAGAACTGATGAGCGTTACAATTTCCCATATTCCGTTTATTCTGCGTCCGAGTTCCTGTATTCCGCGTATAGTAGATTCACTAGCTTCAGATATATGTATCATTTTTTCAAGATGCTCTTTGAGTACGGTAGAACCTGAAACAACGTCGGCTGCTGTTTTCCGGGCAGCTGCAACAACATCATCTATCCGGCATGCAATATCGTGGGACTGTTTGTTCACATTCTCCATAGTAGCAACAATTTCGCGGGAACCTGCGGACTGTTCAAGTGCCGATGCTGAAGTCTGATTCGATACAGTTATAAGATCTGCAGACGACTCCAGAATAATCCGCCCAATATCGGTAGAGCGTTTAAGAATAGTGCGGAATAAAAAAAGCATCCGGTTTACCAGATAAAAATTATATCCGATTTCGTCACTGAGATCGGTATTCACGACAGAGGCATTTAGTACATTTCCTTTTTTCATCACTTCCAGTAGAAGAGACATACTTTTGTTTGTATCCTGTATATGTGCATAAAACAATACGGCAAGTACTGCCTGAATAAGAAAATTTATAACAAGGACAAGAATCATTCTTGTAAGCTGGGCCGATTTCAGGGGCCATAACGACGGATTATCAAAAGGAACGTACGACATAACAAGTATCAGAATTGATATAACAGCGGTACAGCAGACAGGTACGATTATGTGTTCAACTAATTGTCTGCGGAGCGGCAGTCCAAAACACTTTTTACGCATGACATACTCATCATTAATTCCCTGCGCCACTATTGTACAGGCTATAGCAGAACACCGTTTTCTCCAGAAATTTTCAGTTATGAAACCTGACACAAAGGTACCGAACAGACAGGCAGCGTATGACATAATGTTCACATAGTACGGTATCGCAAGAATCCGGTCATACAGCAGATACAGGAAACAGGAGCAGATAAAATAAAGTAACACATTTTCCAGTCTCATTCTTTCCGGAAAATGAACGACAGCCTCCAGCAGCAGTGTACGACCTTTTTCATCAAGACCGTTTTTTTTCCAGTCTTCAATTCTGACCGACAGGCTGTGTGAAAAAATATGGTTTACAAACGGTGCAACAGTAAATTGTGTCACAATAACTATACCGGTCACAATAACAACTGCCGGTAACAGCCAGGAAAGCCGGAACTGGGTAATCGCAGCAGAATATATAAAAACCAGAAAAGCGCAGGTAAGATTCAGAACCAGCGTTTCCCTGAACACCCTTTGTTCGAGAGTCATTTTTTTTCTCCTTCTTCTGAATGGATTTTTCCCAAACCGGAATCAGTAAGTTTATCCAGCATACCGGCGGCCTGCCTCAGATTAGCGGCAGCTCCTGATATGGTCTGCGCAGAACTGCTGAAATTCTCGACACCTGCACTGATCTGTCTGAGAGTTACAACAATCTGTTCAAATGCAGCTGACTGCTGCGTGATAATCTGTCCAATTTCGTCTGAAAAAGAAGCTGTTTGTTCAGATGAACGGCGGATGTCATCAAATCTGCTTTCAAATGTCTGTGTAAGCCTGCCGCCTTCAGAAATTTTTTCCATGCAGCTCCGCGCTGTAATAATAAGATTATCGCTCGAAGTCTGTATTTCCTGTATCTGTTCCTTTATTCTGCCCGTTGACACCGTCGTATTGTCTGCAAGTGCACGGATTTCACCTGCAACATTACGGAAATCACAGCCGGCCTCGCTTACGTCAGATGCTTCCAGTTCTGCATTGAAGGCGATTATTTTTGTCTGGTCTGTAACGCTGTTTATCATTGTTACAATATCCCAGATACCGTTAATCTTGTCACACAAACTCCGGATTCCCGCAATAGTTGTATTATTGGCTGCTGTTATTTCCTGCATTTTCAAAAGATTTTCTCTGACCGTTTCTGCCCCGGATTCAACATCTTTTGAAGTTTTGAGAGCCACCGTATGAACCTCTCCTATTTTGTTTTCTACAGTATGAGAAAGCCGGTCGGTTTCCTCCATCGTAGCAAGTATTTCCTTGACTCCGGCAGACTGTTCAAGTGAAGTACTTGCGGTTTCCCTTGAAATAATAACAAGATCCTGTACCGATTTTATAACTCTGTTACCAATTCCGGCAGTATGTTCAAGAATCCGGCGGAAAAGAAAAAGAGTCCGGTTAATAAGGTACATGGTATATGACATTTCGTTTGAAAGGTCTGTCGGTATAAGAACTTCATCTGTTATATTACTACTGTTCATTTCCGACAGGGCATTCTGCATCAGTGTAGTATCCCCCGCCATACGATGAAAATACAGGAACGCCAGCGCGGAAAGTACAACGATATTAGTACATGAAACAAATACCATCCGCAGCATCTGCAGAGAAGGTGACGGAATATTACGGACAAACAAGCCTTCAAGTTCCTGTGCTGAAAGACTAAGAGAAACAAAAGTCCCGTTTCCGTGAATGATGACAGGTATATACCCCGCCTTTATGACAAGAAAAGCAAGGAGCCCCGAATATACTGACGGAATTACAATATAAAGAATGAACAGCGTCTTCAGAGAAAGTCCGTAATAATGATGCTTCATTACACTGTTTTCAGATACTCCCTGCGAAAAAATCTTCTCTGCTTCTTCCGAACAAAGCCTCTCTGAAAAAGCCAGTGCAAGCAGCATCGAAATGTACGCTCCGAAAATGCAGCCTGCAACTGAAAGCATATTAATAAAGCGGTCAAGATGCATGACCCTGTCATATGCAAAAGCCAGAAAGAAGGCACAAATAAGGAAGTAGATGAACGTTTCCAAGCCCTTCAAAAGGGGATATATCATAACTTTCCGGAGCAGATCAGTTCTGAAAGTCTCATCACTTTTTTCTGTTTTCCAGTACTCAAGCTGCCAGGAAATTCTGCCGGTTACAAGGATATTCGTTAATGGGGCAAATAAAAATTCTGCGGCCGCTGTAATAAGCACAGCGATACAAAAGACCGGCCCCCACATCCTAAGCGGCATACTTATAATACAGGCAGAATACAGAAATATAAAAAGAGCGGAAAACAGATTCGGCAGAATACCAGCCCTGAAAATCCGGTGTTTAAAATCAGTGTATGTATGCTTCATTTTTCACCACCTGCAGATTGAAGCTGAATTGTTTCAAGTTCCGCTGTAATCTGTCTGAGATTCTCCGCGGAAGTACTAATAGTCTGTGTTGCTGCAGAAAAATTATCTACACCCGCACTGATCTGCTGTAAAGTAGTCACGATCTGAACGAAAGATGCAGCCTGCTCATCAATGATCTGTTGTATTTCTGCTGCACTTTCGGCTGTTATTTCACTTGAAGTACGAATACCTTTGAATTTCTCCTCCAGCGCAGAAAAAAGTTCACTTCCCTCACGTATTTTTCCGGTACCGCCCTCGCTGGCGATTATAAGATTATCAGATGAATGCTGAATTTCCGTAATACGGTTCCGTATTTCATGCGTTGAAACGGAAATCGATTCCGCCAGCCGGCGGATTTCATTTGCTATAATGTGAAAGTTTCTGCCTCCCTGTCCCGCAGTAGAGGCTTCCAGTTCCGCATTAAAAGCAATAATTCTTGTTTTATCCGCTATTGTATTAATGACATTAACGATACTCCAGACATTTTCTATTTTTTCGCTCAATGACTTTATACCGGTAATAGTTTCAAGGTTTGCTTCGGTAATCTCAGTCATTTTCTGCATGTTACCGGAGAGAACTGAGAAACTTTCTTCTGTATTTGTTGCTGCCGTTTTTGCCGCCGTTGCAACGTTTGAAATACGTCCTGAAATAGTATGTGAAAGAGATTCTGCATCTTCCATTGTGGCTACGCATTCTTTTACACCGGCTGCCTGTTCCACAGAAGTCGCTGCGGTTTCTTTCGACGTGACGGACAGTTCCTGCATGGAAGACAGTACGCTTCTGCCTGTCGCTTCCGCATCATCTGTTATTGCACGAAGTCTCCTGATAATGCCATTAACAAGATAAAGACTGTATGCAGTTTCATCTCCGAGATCGGTCGGCAGAAAGCCGCCCTGCGAAAGTGTGCCGGTATTCATTTTTTCAAGAATAGTTGTTATCCGTTGTATAGATCCCGTAACCTGCCTGTAGAGTAAACCAGACAACAGGATATCGAGAACTGTATTCAGAATAACGATCAATGCCGCATTGAGAGCCTGATTTTCCCGGTATATATCTGTCTGATATATTTTCCATACTATGAAAAACTGGAGGATATTAGACAGGGCTGCAGGGATGATACAGTGCAATATAACAAGCCGCTTTATTCCCGGCCCGAAGAAATGTTTTTTCCCGACTACGGAATCATCAACGCCTTCTGCGACAAGTTTCATTGCATAATGAGAGCAGAGACGTTCCGCATAGGTATATGCAAGGACGCCTGCATTGAAAGCTCCGAACAGGCAGGCAATGAAAGAAAACACCGTCACCGAAAAATCTATGCCGAACAATAAATAAAACGAGATGATCCAGCATCCGATTCCCAGAACAAAAACCAGAACTACCTGTATGCAGATTGCAGACGGACATCTCATAAGTTTTTCAACAAGACCTGTCCGCTCCGCAGCCGGAAGTCCGCCGTTTTCTCCGCGGTCAAGCAGCTGTGTAATTTTTGCAGTCAGGAAATGATTTGTCCGGGGAGCTACTCCAAACTGGAGGACAATGATAATAAAACAGGCAAACAGACCTAATCCGGCCGTCTTCTGCGGGCCTAGTGTATTGAAGGGAATCCCTGCAAAATACAAGGTATACAACGAAACTATAAGTGCCGCCGCAATATTCGGTATTCGTCCGGCATCCATCATCTGTTTCTCAAAAGTCTTATTCTTCTGTTCTCTTCTATATTTTCCCATACTGTTTTCCTTCTCCGGGCTGTTTTATTTAGATGTCAGAGTTACAGCACCATCCCAGCTTTCCGGAGGAAGTGCTGTATAGGCTTCACATCGTTCAAGGAGAATTTTAGTTGCACGATCCCCGGGACATTTCTGCAGAGCTTTATAAAAGTACTGAGAGGCAAGTCCCCATGCTCCAGTCTGATACAATTCGACAGCTTTCTCATAATTACGCATAAACTCGGAAGGAAAGGCTTCTTCTTCCGGCAGCAGTTCGTAAATTGACACAGGAACAGACTTTCCCTTGACTTTTACAGTGTCCAGATGTCTGGTTTGAAACTTCCCACCAAGATCATCCTTTACCGCTCCCGTAATAATAATCGGTATACCATACTGTTTCGTCAATCCTTCGACACGGGATGCAAGATTCACATTGTCTCCAATGACGGTATAATCTGTTTTGTCGGCACAACCGATAGATCCGACTATTACGTCCCCGTAATGAATACCGACTCCGATCATAAACTTAAAACCTTCCGGCAGACAGATTCTGCCTGTATCAATTGTATTCAGAGCCTGTATCATTTCGACTGCAGCACGGGCAGCTCTGTTTCCATTGTCCTCGTAGCTTTTTGTAGCACCAAAAAGCGCCATAATGGCATCGCCCATGAATTTGTCGATTGATCCGCCGCATTTCTTAATAATATTAACCATAACAGTGAAATACTGATTCAAAAAAGCGACGACGTCTTCAGGTTTGTTTATTTCGCTTATACCGGTGAAATTTCTGATATCTGCAATCATAATGGCGACTTTCCGCTTTTCTCCGATAGTTGCACCGAGCGAATTGTCACCTGCGGTAAGGCTGTCTATAATTTCAGGTGGAACAAAACGGCTGAAAGCAATGCGCATCCGCTGCTCAGCCCTTTTCGTTCTGCGGTACTGGACAGCGATTTCAAGCAGACGCGAGAAGACTGCCGTAAAGAATACCATACGATCATGACACCGTTCATCAAACCCGTCAGCATCGCAGCTTGCAATATGTACCGTACCGGCAAAAGAATTACCGGCCAGTACAAAATATTCATAGCTTTTTAATCTGCACCGGTCGCCCTTCGGCACAATACAGGATTCGGTGATGTACCGTGTCTGCCATTCACCTTTATGTTCGTTAGTGTTTGATGTAAAATCCGCTTTACACACCTGTCGGAAATCAGCAGTTTCCTGTTCACTGAGAGACGGATCAATATCCAGATATTCAATGACCGGATCATCATTCACAATAACTGCCAGTCCGTGATAACTGCATAAACCCGCCAGGCACCGGACCATACGCTGAACAAGTTCATCGAGGCTGAATGTCTGGACACCAGCCTCATATGCAGCTGCCATGATATAATGCGTAAAAAGTTCACTCTCATATGCGCCGGCTGTCAGTTCTATCAGGTCTTCTGCAGCAGGCAAAACAGTATCAGACATTCTGTACAAGGCCGATGACCGGCCTCCCGCAGATACTCCAGATTCAGTCTGCTGAGAACCTGTATTCTGTCCGGCTGATTCAACCGCTTTGTCAGCCATATCACAAAAATGTTCCGGCGTATCATGGCCAAGCACATACAGTCCGTTACAAAGTGCATTATCACCCCAGAACTGATGTACCGTTGAAATTTCAGTAACACAGATTATTACGGCAATATCAGCCAGATCCCGTGTATTTTTAATGATCCGCGATAAACGGAACCCGTTCAGTACAGGAAGATATGCATATGCTGCAATACAGTCAGGCTTCGACGTATACAGCAGCTTCAGAACTTCAAGCCCGTCGGATGCAGTCGTTACGGTATATCCGCCGGATTCCAGCATTTTTACAAGCAGAGAACGCATCGTTTCGGAATCGGCTGCAACAAGCGCCGTCTTATTATTCTTCACCTAACAGCTCCTTAACCGCCTGTACCAGGTTACCACGCTGAAAATCAGACTTTACGATAAAAGCCTGAACGCCTGCATCCATAAACTGCGTTTTCACTTCCGGATCATAAACTGCCGAAACAATAACGATCGGTATCTTACTATATTCTTCCAGACGCCGGATGTTGTTAACAAGAACAAGACCATCCATCCGTGGCATTTTAATATCGGTAACTACTGCATCGATATGCGTTGTGCGCATTTTGTCCAGCGCATCTATACCGTCAGCTGCAGTTTCCACCTGATAACCGCTTGCTTCAAAAATTGTTTTTTCAATCTGACGGGTTGTACTGGAATCATCGACAACAAGGACAGTATATACTCTGCGCTCATTTTTCGTTTCATATTTTTTTATGTCATATGCAAGCAGTCCCCGTAAACGGTTCATAATCTCAGGAACATGAAGGATAGGTATAATTGCATAGTTTTCGTCAAAGACAATTCCCTGCAGGACACTGAAATTCTGCATAAGCGGTGGGAGCGGTTTTACTACAACGTTCACATATTGTTCGATACGGTCTACGACAACAGCCATCTGTTTTTCAAGATATTCAACGATAATGACAGAGGATGCTGTTTCTGATCTGGTTCCTCCGAATATTGACGAAAGATAATATACCGGAATGAGCTGGTCATGAACAGTTATAACAGTCTGATTCTGCATATCTATAAAACGTTCTGCAGAAACTGTCGTAATTTCGGTAATATAATGCGACGGAATAAGAAACTTCCGTTCCCCCGCATAGACAAAAAGCCCCTGCTGTGTCGCAAGAGAAAGGGGGATAGTCAGTTCGAATTCCGTTCCTTCGTGCAGTTTCGACCGCAGCCTGATTTTCCCTTTTATCTTCTCCATATTTGTCCGGACAATATCAAGACCGACTCCCCGCCCGGAAAGGGTTGTTGTCTGTTCTCTTGTAGAAAAACCCGACAGGAACAGAAAATGCTGCAACTCACGTTCATCCATATCTTCAATTGATTTTGCCTGCTCGGGGAACATTGCAGCAGCTTTTTCACGGACTTTGTCATAACGGATGCCGTTACCATCGTCTGTAATGGTAATTACTACATAACTTGCAATCTGATTGGTATGAATGGAAATAAGTCCTTTTGGATTTTTACCGAGTGAACGGCGTACTTCAGGAGTTTCAATTCCATGATCTATGCTGTTACGAACAAGGTGAAGAAGAACATCATTCAACTGTTCAAGAATAATCTTGTCAAGCATGGAATCTGTCTGAGGAATATCAAACATAACATCTTTTCCAAGTGCAAGTGCTTCGGATTCTATTGTTTTTCTGAGCGGAGAAAACAGCATATCAAGAGGAAGCATCCGGAGGTCAAGAATCAGATGCTGCGTATGTACGACGGAATTTTCCATAAGGGAAAGATCCTCTTCCAGCTGTTTGCGTATCCGCCGTACAGTATGTTTTATATCCGGTGCGCCGGTATTATTTTCTGCCGTTCCGAGCGTATGTTCAAACTGATTAAGCTCTTCAAGCTGATGTTTCAACCGGAACTGCCGTATGACAAGGCTGTCAAAAGACTGGATAATTGTATTTATACGTTCAATGCTTATTCTGATTGTTGTAATATTTCCGAAATTACGGATATCAGTTCCATTATCATCCGGAGATTCTTCCTCTCCGCCTGCACTGCTCTCCCGGACTTCAAGGATATCCGTCGAAAAAGGTTCCCCTGATGAAGCTTTTGCGAAGACTTTCAAAAAAGCTGAAGTTTCAATATAATCCGTTCCATCACGGCTTATATGTGAAAGCCCTCCCCGTATACAGTCACCTGTTAAAAAAGAAAGCTGTACAATCTGATCATTCAGTTTATATTTTTCCTGCTGTATTCCCTTGAATACATCCTCAAGCCCATGCGCCAGCTGTTCAACAGACGGATATCCCATCATGCGCGCAGTACCTTTTATGGTATGAAGTTCGCGCAGGACGGATGCAGTCATACCGGCATTCTGCGGTTCATTCTTGAGACTGATAATACAATCGTTTATCGTATCAATATGTTCGTTTGTTTCGGTTATAAAACCGTCAACAAGACCTGTTTTATCAAACTGCATGCTTCTTTCCTTTTTCTATATAAACGGTACAGAGTGTATAAAAATACGACGGGCTGAACGATTCAACAAGAAAATTATAGCACGTTTTCTGCGCTTCTATATATTTTTCCAGAATTTCCGCACATTCTGAAAAAGCTTTCAGTGCTTTTTTTTCATTTCCCTGTTTTTCATATATCAGCCCCAGCTGAAGGAATGCAGGCCAGAATGTACTGTTAAGCAGAGAAGCTTTTAAAAACAGTTCCGCTGCTTCCCCGTTTTTCCCCTCTTCTTTAGAAATAACAGCCGAATAATAAAATTTATATTCAAGTTCCGACGGACTGCAGGAACAGGACATAAGCAGTTTACGGGCGGTTCCGAGATCATGTCTGTCTATAGCTGCAAGTATCTGCCCTGCAAGTACCTGGAGAGGAACACCATCTGCTGTCGGGACGGAAATTTCAGGTTTAATAGTACCTGTTCTCCGGGTACCAGCTGCTGCCGGCCGCCGTTCTGCCGGCAGTTTCATGGTTTTACGTTCTGCAGGTACAAAGCTTTCAGAGCCGGAGCTGCAGCCACAGGTTCTGTTCCGGTGATACACGGCAAGTGCTGCTGCATTGACCTTACGGAAAAAATAGACAGCTCCGCAATGCTCCTTTATTAAAGGTAATTCAGTCCTGCTTACGTCGATACCTGCTATCTCATTCATTGAAAAAAACAGCAGACCGCCGGGTCTGAGATACCTTGCAAGTCTGCCTATAACAGCGTCCTGAGTTTTTTTATTAAAATAAATAAAAACGTTGCGGACAAAAACAAGATCGGCACTTTCTTCCGGTACAGGACCGGGATCAGTTCCTGCCAGATTATATTCCGAAACATGAATACTGTT
>Ga0172378_10001465_pt1 | contig 21793 bp, 23 predicted proteins | sample GrowelOW332metaG_FD_119755 | JGI IMG/M metagenome (GOLD analysis project Ga0172378, IMG submission 119755) | Groundwater microbial communities from an aquifer near a municipal landfill in Southern Ontario, Canada - Pumphouse #3_1 metaG | ecosystem: Environmental > Aquatic > Deep subsurface >... | reverse complement strand
TGCTTGAGGTTCTTTCGCACCGCATCAGCTGTTCCCTGATACCAGGTATCAGTCTGGTTTGTTTGCTCTGCTGCCAGGATCTCAACGAACCCGTTTGAGAAGGTATCGAAGATATAGGTGTTTGAGATGTGGTTGTGCAGGGAAGCCGAGTTGAACTGGGTCAGGATATAGATCTGCCTGATCCCGCTGTTGATGCAATTTGAAATGGGAATATCCACCAAACGGTATTTTCCAGCAAAGGGCACTGCAGGTTTTGCACGGTCCATGGTCAAGGGGTACAAACGAGTCCCTTTCCCTCCGCCAAGTACAATAGCGATTGCCTTTTCTTTCAGACGCATACGTAATTCCCCCTTATGCTGGATTCATATAATGCCAAATACGAATGGGCCGAACGTTGCCACGTACTGTCCCACTGCATACATCGAGTGCGAATCTCATTCATGGATTTCTGTCCTTTCCGATACCAAGCCAGTGAACGTTCCACTGCCTCCAGTATACCATGCCCGCTCATCCGTTCAAAGAGGATTCCGGTTCCCTCTTCCTGGTTCTCATCCAAGTCAATGATGCTGTCTGCCAGTCCTCCGGTTCTCCTGGCAACCGGTAGGGTGCCATACCGAAGGCTGTAGAGCTGGTTCAGACCGCAGGGCTCATAACGGCTGGGCATCAAAAAGAAGTCTGCACCAGCTTCGAGCAAATGGGCTGCCCGATTGCTGAAGAGAATGTTCACCGAAAGGTTCGGATGATTCTTTCCGATCTCGACCAGCTTTTTCTCCAGCGTATGGTCACCGGTTCCCACAATGATCATCTGCATGCGTTGCTCGGTGAGCATGCGTTCCAAAGCACAAGGCGAGCCCTCCAGCAGTTCCACAAAGCCCTTTTGCTCAGCAAGCCGGCTTATCATGGCAAAGAGGGGAATGCTTGCATCCACCTCAAGGGAAAATTCTGCTTGTATCTCAGCCTTGGTCAACTCTTTGCCGGCAAGATTTTCGGCACTGAAGTGATGGGTGAGGAATGGATCTGTTTCAGGATTCCACTCTTCATAGTCGATTCCGTTTATGATTCCGTTCAGTTGGTTTTTCCGTTCAGAGAGCAAGCCTTCAAGATGGCAACCAAGCTCTTGGGTTTGGATCTCCTTGGCATAGGTGGGACTGACGGTTGTCAGCAAATCTGCAAACTCCAGGCCGGTCTTGAGCATGTTGGTCCGCTTGTTTGCTCTCTCCCCACTGAACATCCTCTCTTCGGGCATGATGTCGGTGCCAAGCAGTTCCAGACGGGAGAACTCTCCTTGGTATGCAAGATTATGGATGGTCATCATGCTGCGTGTCTTGCCAAAGAAAGGGTCCTGCTCGGTTTTGAGCAGGTAGGGGACAAAGCCTGTGGTCCAGTCATGGCAGTGAATTACATCAGGTTTCCAGTCCAGTGCCTTGCACAGGGCCAATGCAGCCTTGTTCAGCAGGGCAAAGCGCCTGAGATTGTCACAGTACGGGGTGAAGGAGGTATCACCATAGATGCCCTTGCGGGCGGTGAAGTAGGGATGGCGAAGAAAATAATAGGTCACCTTGTTCAGCGTTGTCTCACTGAAGGTGACCAGCTCTTCACCGCCGAGCAACGGCAGTTCAAGCGTAACCGGCAACTCAGTGAAGGATGAGCTTTCGCCACTTCCATACAAAGGAAGGAGCACCCGTACATCCTCACCAAGTGAGGCGAGGGCAGTCGAAAGTGCACCCACTACGTCTGCAAGCCCTCCCGATTTGGAAAAGGGTACAGATTCACTGGATACCATGCATATATTCATGGCTCAATTAGAACACTAACGACCTGCCATCGTCAAGGAGAAATGTGTGATATATAAGTTCACATCCCTTATTTAGCGGTATGCGTGGCCTTCAAGCTCATCGATGTATTCGCTTGCACAATGCGCTGCAATGGCCCCATCGCTTGCTGCGGTGATCAGCTGGCGGAAGACCGTTGTGCGCACATCTCCTGCAGCGTACAGGCCGGCGATGGTTGTCTCCATCCTTTCGTTGGTGATGACATAGCCACTCTCGTCAAGCACTTTCTTGTCCAGCAGCTCGGTTTGCGGAAGCATGCCGACAAAGATGAAGACCGCATCGAACTCACGTTCATACGCTTGGTCTTTTTCCAGGTCCTTGAGCATGACCGAAGTGACTTTCTTTCCATCGCCCTTGATTTCGGTGATGGTGTGCTGCATGACCAGTTCAATGTTCTTGTTGTGCTTTACCTGGTCAACGAGGTTGTCCTGGGCACGGAAACGATCCTTGCGGTGGATGATGGTGATGTGTTCGCTGAGCTTGGAGAGATAGATGGCATCGGTGAGGGCTGTGTCACCACCGCCAACCACCAGGATTCTCTTTCCCTTGAAGAAAGGCCCGTCGCAGGTACCGCAGTAGGAGACTCCTTTCCCGTTGTACAGCTCTTCGCCCTCCACCCCAAGGTGGCGGTGTTTGGCTCCGGTGGCAAAAATGACAGCCTTTGCCTTGTAGGTCTCCCCATCGGCGGTGTCGGCGAGGAAATCATCCCCTTCCTTCTTCAGGCTGCTCACGGTTGCGTAGACAAGCTTTGCACCGAACTGCTCAGCCTGGGCGTGGAATTTCATTCCGATCTCATAGCCGCTGATCGGCTGGTCGAAGCCGGGGTAGTTCTCAATCATATCAATGTACATGGTTTGGCCACCGGGAGCGATGGACTCCAGCAAGGTAACCGAGCGACCAGCACGTGCTGCATATTGGGCTGCAGACATTCCTGCAACCCCTGACCCGATGATCAGGACATCTTGTTCAATCATGTGTTTCCTCCAGTGAACGTATGGTTTCCAGTAATGCGATCTCTGCATCGCTCTTTCTCACATAGGCGGGTCCCTGAGACAGGGAGTCGGCTCCTTGTGCCTGATACTTCGCCAGTCCAAGGTGGCATAGGAAAAGGGAAAGATCCAGATTTTCCTGTTCCGAAACGATCAGCTTGTGTGCAATCTGGGGCAGTCGCTGCTTCAGAAGCGCCGCATCACTACCGGCAACAAGCACCGTTTGGTATGGCTTGAGCAACGCCAGTATCTGTTCGTCCGTTGCATCCAGATCTTCGGTTGCCCGTACCCCATCGACAAACAGTGCTGCATAGAATCGTTTCTTCTTGGCATCCATGGCAATAAGCACCGGATCGTGACAAGAGCGTACGCAAGCATGGTATGCATCCAGCGTAGGGATCGATACCAACGGTATGCCGGTTGCAAGACTGATTCCTTTGAACGTGCTCATGGCAATTCTCAATCCGGTGAAGGAGCCAGGGCCGTTGGTACACACCAACAAGTCCAGGTCCTTGATATGGATGGAATTGCGATTGCAGAGGGCGATCAGCCTGGGCATCAGCAGTTCTGAATGCTGGTTGCCCAGACGTGCAGCCTCAACATCGAAGAAGGGCTTTTTTCCCTCCTCGAGGCGAGCATAGCAGAGATGCATCACATCGGTTGAAGTATCACAACTGAGGATTCTCATAGGGTGATCCCTTCTATGGTTATGATTCGGTCTTGATTCGGCATAATCCTAATATCGACAAAAATAGTCGTATCGGGAAGCAACTCTGCAATTTTTTCGCTCCACTCCACCAATGTGACCCCATCCCCATAGAGAAACTCCTCGCCACCGATCATCTCAAACTCTTCGACCGACCCGATACGATAGAGATCCATGTGATACAGAGGGAGAGAACCCTCATACTCCTGTATGAGGGTGAAGGTCGGGCTTACGATCGGATCGGCAATCTGCAGTGCCTGGGCAAGCCCTTTGGCAAGAACGGTTTTTCCGGATCCAAGGCTGCCTCTGAGTGAGATGACATTTCCTGGTTTGCACAGCTTTCCCAGCCGATACCCCAACGCACGGGTCTCTTGTTCAGAATGGCTGGTGAACATCATCAGAATGCATCCTCTTCGGTGAACTCAGCATGAATGTCATCGGTCTCTTCTTTTCCTGCGACGGAAAAGGGTGTTTCCCGCTTCTCTGCCTTGATGACTTCTTCTGCATCCACAAACTCCTGAACAACTGGGAACGAGATCTTTTCCCCACTTTCGCGTTCATAGTCCTGAATCAGTTGGTGGATGACCGGATCGTTGGGGTCCAGGTTGCGGGCAAGTTCCAGGAACTCACGGGCTTCATCCAGCTCCCCATCCTTGAGATGGAGGTAGGCAAGGTTGCTGATCAGGGTGAGGTTCTCCCCATCAAGATCAACAGCGGTATTCAGATAGGTCTTGGCCAGTTCCGCCTTGCCGGTTTCCAGGCTGCAGATGGCAAGTTCATTGTAGATGTCACTGTTGCCCTTGGTACGAGCCAAGGCGGCCAAAAAGGATTGCTGAGCCTCATCAAAACGGGAGAGTCTTCTGAGTGCCCAACCTTTGAGGAAATGTGCGTTCCAAATCTCGCTGTTGTGCTCAAGGTAGGCGTCCAGGAGGACGAGTGCCTCATCTTCCTTGTTCATCTGGATGGCATCATAGGCTTGCATGAGACGCTGGTCGTCGTTGAGCTTGGCATTGATATCATCAAGAATCTTCCGAACATGCTTCTTGGTATCACCTTCAGGAGCCTGTTCGAGATAGCGGTCCAGATACTCTTTTGCTATCTCCACGTTGCCCTGATAGAGGTGGAAGAATCCAAGCTCACGAAGCAGTTGCTCGTCATCACCAACCACTTCAAGCCCTTCGGTGAGAGTCTGCAATGCTTTTTGCTGGTAAAGATCGTACCGTTCCCCTTTGGCACTGTCTTGGGTTGCCATCCTGCCGTAGAGCGTGGCAAGGTTGACATAGGAAGCGCCTTGCGGTGCAAGTCGGCAGACAGCGAGGAAGAGCTCTTCGGCAAACTCGTAGTTCTGCTTCTGCTCCTGAGCGATGGCTGCCATATTGAGTTCCTGCGGTGCATCCGGCTGGACTGCAAGCACGAACGAGCGGTAGTAGGAAAGATGGGGATGGTCAGCCTGATAGGCAAGAATTTTCAACATGCCTGCAACAATGAGTTCGATGGTAATTTCTTCCCCTTGTTCAAGCTGTTCTTTTCCATCGGGAAGCTGGACCGGGATCTGAATGGAGCTGTCAACATGAAAACTGTTGATGTCACGCTCCATGGAAGAGGGTAGGGAGATGAAGAATACGTTCTTCAGGGCATTCTGCTGTTGTGTCATGGATGGTTTGTTCCTGTATACAAGAGAAAACCTGCGGTGCCGTACCCGGAGAATGCTCTTGAACCTGTGGTTCAAGGGGGATGCCAGTTGTGCTGAAAATTCTGTTCCATTAAACCCCAAAGGAGTCGGATCAATGCAAATCAGCTATGCCGTATCCCATTTGTGTATGTTGAGCCAAGAGACTGTGGCTCCAGGCGCACACCGCAGGAAACTTGTCAAATATCAAGGCAATTGCTTGCCACACGTACATGGTACAATAAGAAAGGGCTTTGTGAAAGGGGTTGCAGAAAAAGAAAACAGGACCCGAAGGCCCTGTTTTGGACAGTGTCCGATTCTTCCGGCAACACTAAAGCGAGGGAGTATCTTCCAGAAGGGCATCGAGGTCGACTTCGTCATCGGCGAAAGCGTCTCCACTCGTAAACCCATCTGCAGCTTCCAACTCAAGCGCTGCGTCGTCCAACAGAGGAACATCGTCGAGACCGTCGATGGAAGAAAGATTCTCCATAGCCTGTGCAATGCTTTCTTCGATGAGTTTGTTGCTGGAAGTAAAACTTTCCACATACTCTTCGAGTTCAGCGTTGTGTGCATGTACCAAATCGAACTTTTCCTGCAGCTCTGCCTTCTCCTTGCGAAGCATGGCAATCAAGCCTGCAGCCTTCTTTGTCCGCAGTTCAAGCATTTTCACGGTATCAACGACTGACATGGTTCCTCCTTTTGGAATCTGGACGAGTTGTCTGGCTTATTTGTCCAAAGCAACCTTGACCTGTGCAACCAGAGCAGAGAAAGCGCCCTTGTCTTCAATAGCCATATTGGAGAGAGCTTTCCTGTTGATCTCAATGTTTGCAAGCTTCATACCATGCATGAATGTGGAGTAGTTCAACCCCTCAGCCTGCACAGCAGCGTTGATTCTTGCGATCCAGAGCTTGCGGAAATCCCGCTTGCGCTCCTTACGGCCGCGATATGCGTACTGGCCAGCCTTTGCAACTGCGTCTTTTGCAACGCGGTTGTTCGTGCTTCTCCGGCCATAATAGCCTTTTGCCAGCTCAAGAATCTTCTTCCTTCTGTCCTTACGTTTGGTTCCGTCTACTGCTCTTGGCATTTCCCACCCCCCTTACGCGTACGGAAGCATGGATTTGGCTCTCTTTGCTTCCATATCTTCGAGGATTCCAGAAGCACGGAGGTTACCCTTGCGCTTACTGCTTTTCTTGGTGAGAATGTGGCGAAGACCCTGCTTTTTGTAGCGGACCTTCCCGGTTCCTGTGACGCGGAACCGCTTTGCAGCGGATCTTCTTGTTTTCATCTTGGGCATGTGTGTGCACCTTCCAAACTTGCGCTCACAAGGAACAAGATCCCCTTGGAGCAGCATATTCACCATCCCATGCGGGATACTGTTTACTGATTGTCCTTCTTGACTTGGGCAACATTGGTCTTGGAGGGACTGACGATCATACTCATCATCTTGCCTTCCATCAATGCGTCTCGGTCAAGGTTGTAGCCTACACCATTTTCCGTAAGCTGGGCAAGTATCTTATCAAGCACCACCTTACCGAGTTCGGTATGAGCCAATTCACGGCCACGGAAGCGTATGCTCACCTTGACCTTGTTTCCCTCTGCCAGGAAATCACCGATGAACTTGGATTTTGTCTCAAGATCATGTCTTTCGATCTTGGGCTGCATCCTGATCTCTTTCATCTTGATGACACTCTGGTTTTTCTTGGCATCCCTAAGCCGCTTTTCCTGCTCGTAGCGGTACTTTCCGAAGTCGAGAATCTTGCAGACAGGTGGGTTTGCGTTGGGAGACACCTCCACCAAATCCAATCCTGCACTCTCAGCAAGCATGACAGCGTCAAACACACTCATGATGCCCTTCTGATTTCCTTCAGCATCAATGACGAACACTTCTCTCGCGCGGATCTGTCTATTGATCCTCAAATCCTTCGTAGCCAATCGAACTCCTTGTGTTTTCGGTGAAAACCACTGTGTTAAGGGTTAGTCAGCCTAAAAGGCCGACGCAAAACAATATATCACAAGCATGGGAGCATGTCAAAGTATCGCCCCCAGAGCCTAACAAAAAAGGCCACCGGCTGTATTGCACTGGTGGCCTCGTCTCAAGAAAAGGGTTATGCGTGGTTGGCAGAACCGAGTACGTTGATGTTCTTGTGCATGTACATCTTCTTCAGCTCTTCGCGGGCTGGTCCGAGGTACTTGCGGGGATCGAATTCACCGGGCTTCTCTGCAAGAACCTTGCGGATCATAGCAGTCATGGCAAGTCTGCCATCGCTGTCGATGTTGATCTTGCACACAGCGCTCTTGGCCGCCTTGCGAAGCTGTTCCTCGGGAATGCCGACACTGTCCTTCAGCTTGCCGCCAAACTCAAGAATCATGTTTACATACTCCATCGGGACGGAGGAGGAACCGTGCAGCACAATGGGGAAACCAGGAAGCTGCTTCTCGATTTCCTCAAGGATGTCGAAGCGGAGCGCAGGCGGAATCAGGACGCCTTCGGCATTGCGGGTGCACTGCTCGGGGACGAACTTGTTTGCGCCATGGCTGGTTCCGATGGAAATGGCAAGGGAGTCAACACCGGTGCGGGAGACAAAGTCCACGACTTCCTCGGGCTTGGTGTAGTGGCTGACTGCAGAACTGACCTCATCCTCGATGCCGGCAAGCACGCCGAGTTCACCTTCAACGGTTACATCGTGTGCATGTGCATACTCCACAACCTTCTTGGTAAGGGCAATGTTTTCCTCGTAGCTGAAGTGGGAACCGTCGATCATGACAGAAGAGAATCCGTTGTCGATGCACTCCTTGCAGGTCTCGAAGCTATCACCGTGGTCAAGGTGAAGCACAATGGGGATGGAGCAACCGAGCTCGGCGGCATACTCACCGGCTCCACGAGCCATGTTTCTCAGCAAGTTGATGTTGGCATAGTCACGTGCTCCTTTGGAAACCTGGAGGATGACGGGGGACTTGGTTGCCACGCAAGCCTGGATGATGGCCTGCAGCTGCTCCATATTGTTGAAGTTATAGGCAGGAATGGCATAACCGCCCTTGACTGCTTTTGCAAACATGTCTCTGGTATTGACCAGACCGAGTTCCTTATAGGATGTCATAAATAGCTCCTTATGCAATGGTAGGTACGTTTCGTTACAAATGTATCCAATCTCCCCAAAGTGGTCAACCTGTATACAGCCGTTTGTTGACGCTGCAAGCCTGCACTGCTACATTCTTACGTATGAGAAAGCCGATTCTGTTGTCACTGCTTGTTGTTGCGTTGCTTGGTGCAACACTGTCGGCCTGTCTGCTCTATCGTGGGCGCGTTGTATTCCTTGTCGATGCAACGTATTCCCGTACCGTCTACCATGCCAATGAGCGTACCCTGAAAAGACGCCTTTTGCTGAACGGGTATCTTCCATCCTCCCTGGAGGTTGTTCCCAGTGAGTTTGATGAACAGCTGCTTATGGGGTTTGCGGAAAAAGGACGGATCAAGCCTGAGTACCTGGTTCTTTCCCCGCTTTTGTCCGAGCTGTTGCCCCAGCACTATCCAGAAGGCATGGAGCAGGTGCATTGTATCAGGATAGGGGAAGGTGAATCATCCTTTGATGGGTATCTTGCACATCTGATTCCTGCCAAGCACTTTGATTGGCAACAGCTGGAGAAGAGACTGGGCACCTCAGGCTCAGCACTTGTTCTGGCAGATGGGGGGCAGGCGTTGCCTGCCTTCGATCCAAGCCGAACAGTCATACAGAAAGAAGGTGAGTCGGAGCAAGCGTTCTCCTTGCGTCTGGAGAATCTTTGCAGGGAACGTTCGCTGCTTACCCTTTTTGCCCCACAGCTGGGTCCGTGGGCCATGAAATTGCTCGCCGAGAGTGGGCTCTCCTGGGTCGTGGATGCTGCCTATGCTCCCTTGGTGGATGCGCCCTTTTTGCAAGGGGTGGTTTCCGACGACCTTTGTGAAGGGCTTCTTGCCGTACTGGAGGGACAGGGGAATAGCGTCCAGCTTGCCAAACGGTATTTCACTGCTCGAGAAATCGGTGGAAATTTCCTCTGACCGCATCTATCAGGGCTTCCACCTCCATACCTCTCAAAGCGGCCGCAAATCGATAGAGATGCTCGAGGTGCAGAGGGGAGTTTGGCCTTCCACGCAGTGGAATGGGACTTAGGTACGGGCTGTCTGTTTCCAGGAGGAGATGCTCCAAAGGCAGGGTTTTGAACAAGTCTTGCAGCGTTTTGTTTGCCCCGTAGGTGAGATTGCCTGCAAACGAGAGAAAGAAACCCTGCTTAATGGCTAGTGATGCCAGCTCCCCGCTTCCTTGGAAACAGTGGAATATTCCTTGTTGGGGAAAGGATTGTTCTCCAAGAAGGGAGAGAAACTGATCGTCGGCCTCACGATTGTGGAAGATGACCGGCTTTTCATACTGACGGGCCAGCTCCAGTTGGGCCATCATAAGCTGTGTTTGGCTTTGCCTGGTTCCATAGGCATGATGATTGTCCAACCCGATTTCCCCGATTGCGACAACCTTGTTGCGTGAGAGCTGGCTCTCGAATTCTGCAAGTTGCTCCTGGATCGGGGGCATGCCTTCCTGCACTCCCCAAGGGCCGATGCCTGCGCTGAGGTGGATGAACGGATAGCCTTTGAAACGAGCAGTGCGAAGGGCGAGGTCATCGGCATCCAAGCCGATCTCAATGCCTTCCATGGATAGCTCTTCCATTCGTTGGAGAATCGAAGCGAGGTCCATGCCCTTCTTTTCCATGGAAAGAAGGTGGAAGTGGGAATCTATCATGTTCAGGTAGCTTGTGCTTTGCATGGTTCTCGTTATACAGGACCCTTTTGTTTGTTGCAAGTAAGGTTACATGCTACCAAACTCCTGCAGCCATGGTATACTGCTGCAAAGAGGGGTAAGCATGGGGTGTCTACTGGTCTCCTACTCATTGACTGGGCATGTGCAGTTTCTCTGTGAGAAAATCGTTTCCCGACTTGGGTGTGATTGGCTGCCCGTGGCGGTAAAACGGCCCTATCCGACACAAGGATTCGCAAAATTCTATCGAGGGGGGAGGGACGCCACGTTCCACTGGCCGGTCAGGCTTGCCACTCCCCTTCCCGACGTTTCCTCATTCTCCACACTCATCATCGCCACCCCTGTCTGGGCGTCTACGGTCAGTACCCCCATTGATTCCCTGCTTCGGAAGATCGACCTATCGCAGAAGAAGGTGTACTTGGTGATCAGCTGCAGTGGGGGAGACACCCAGCGTTGCAAGAGCCGTATGCTCAAGCTGGCCAAAGGCTGTGCCTATCAGGGCTGTTTCCTCAGCATCGACCCCAAGGAGGAGTCGTGGGATAGGGAAGGGCAACTTGAGGCTTTTTGTCTGGCAGTGGAACAAGGCAAGGTTTTTGAGGAAGAGGGGAAGGTATGAAGTATGATGTTCTGGTCATTGGGGCAGGGCTCAGCGGCCTGAGTGCAGCCGCACTCCTGGCCAAGAGGAATCTCAAGGTTGCGGTCGTTGACAAGAGTTATTGCCCGGGGGGAAGCTGTGGCTCCTTCAAGCGGGAGGATGTCTTTTTCGACCAAGGTTCATCCATGCTTTTCGGCTGGGGGGAGCGGGGGTTCAATGCCCATCGGTTCCTGTTCAACTGCCTTGAGGAAGAGATGGACATCATTGCTCATCCGCAGCTGTACTGTGTGCATTACAAGGGTGAGAAGATTCGGTTTTTTCCGGATATCGACCAGTTCATTGAGGAGGTCGCCCGACTCTTCCCCAGCCAAAAGCCCAATCTGAAACGGTTCTATGGCGATATGGAACAACTCTACACCCATGTCATGGTTGAGCACCCTTCCTATACCACCCCCGATGAGACTGACCGGAAAGAGATGCTGCAGGCCATGCTCTCCCATCCTGTTTCTTACCTTCGGTTTCTCTCCTACCTGAACAAGAGTGCCAAGAGTCTCTTGTCCAAGTATTTCACCGATCCTGAGATCTTCTCCTTCTTTGACAAGCTCACCTCCACGTACTGCTATACCACGGTGGAGGAGTCACCGGCCATTCTCAGTACGGTGATGTTCGTGGACAACCATGTGGGCGGTAGTTACTATCCGGCAGGCTCAGCATTGATGTTGCCGGGCAAGCTGGAGAAGGTCATCGAGGAGCACGGCTCTGTCATGATTCCCAATCGTGAGGTGGTGCGGATCCTGTTTTCCGGCAACAAGCCGAGCGGGGTGCAACTTGATGATGGGTCTGCTCTGTATGCCGACCAGCTGATTTACAGCGGAACGGTATGGAACCTGTACGGCAAACTCATCCCCCCCGAGTACTCCGATCCCAAGAGACGGGCTTGGGCTGCAAGCCAGGTTCCCACCTATCCCAGCTTGGCTCTGTACAGTGTGGTGGACCGAAGTGCCATTGACCGTGAGGCCATGGCTGTGGAGATGCTCGTCGGAGACCCTTCCACATTGAATGAGGAGGAAGTGACGGTATACATTCCCAGCATCGATGACCATACCCTCTGCGGCAAGGATGAGCATGTCGTATTGGCCATCGGTCCTTCGTTCAGGACTTGGGATGGTTTGGATGCGAAAACCTATCAGATGCAGAAGGAAGAAGAGATTCAGCGGCTCTTGGAGGTGCTTGCGCGCCGGTTTCCCACCATCAAGGAGCATGTGCGTTCAACTGAGCTTGCCACACCCAAAACGATCGAACGGTACACGATGAAGAATGGAGGGGCGGTTGCAGGACCGAAGCAGGTATTGGGGAACCATATGTTCAAACGTCTGCATATCCGAACCGAATATCCCACGCTGTTCTGTTGCGGCGAGTCCACTGTTTTGGGTACCGGCACCCCGACGGTGACCACCAGCGGGATTGCCGCAGCAAATGCTGTGCTTTCCCAGCGTGGTTTGGAAAGCTTTGTGTATGAGAGCGGGATGAAGCAGTACGTGCATCTGATCACCCCTCCGTATACACCCGACCAGCTCTATGCATCCGATGATGGGCAGACGCGTTCTGTCAAGCTGAAAGCCCGTCGCTGTCAGATTTGTGAGCATCCCGCGTGTTGCCAAACCAGTGGTCTCGACATTCCCTCACTCATGAGAAGGGTCATGGTCGGCAATCTGAAGGGGGCCAAACAGTTGCTCATTGCTTCGGGCGAAGAGGACTTCGAGAGCTTGCAAAGCCATTGCATCAGGGAAGATGCCGTCGATATCCAGCAAGTATGTTCCTTTCTTCTGGAGTGGGAAAGCCCTCCTGCAAGATAGGATGGTCAACTAGGGCTGGTAAAGCCGCCGATGGTTCGGAAGGCGCATCCTTTTTCCAGCTCTCTCTGGATGTTTTCTTGCAGGCTGGTATGGGGATGCAGACGCATGCACTCCTCCTCTGACAAGCCTTTGCCGAACACACGCTCAAAGATCTGCGCCTGCTGGAAAGGCACCGGAAACTTTTCGAAGCGTTGCATGAAGCTCACAATGTTGCTGTCTTTCGACGCCACCCGCAAGAGGGCGGGGTCGAGCAGCCAGGAGACACAGAAGAACAAGGTGTGGTGGGGAAACTGGTTCCCTGCCAGTGACAGGGACTCATCCACTGCCTGTGTGTCCAGCTTCCCATCCTCTGGGATGTGGATGAAGACCACCTCAGTCTGCCTGTCTGCAACGCGCTGCAGATCCGCTTTCGCAAAGGTTGTTGGCTTGCTGAGGATGCACGCGTTGGTGGTATCCACTGGGAAAGCAGTGATGGTGCTGTCATCCTCATGCCATGCAGTGACAAACGAAGCGATCTTGTCCAAGGAAAGATGTCCTTGTGCTGTGCACCCGAGATTTCCTTCCGCCAACGTAAGGAGGTTGCCTGAGTGCTTGTCCCGATAGATGCAGACACTTTGGCCGAAGATCTTTGGTTCATACTGTAGACGGCCGAGGCGAAGGATCTTCGCACAGAGATGGCGACTGATCCAGTACACCTGCTCCAACCCTGTCTGCCCCTGATGTGTCTTTTCATAGCTCTCCATCCAGAGCCTGATGTCCAACAGGGTTGCAATTCTTGTGTCCTCGCTGATGTTCTGCCTGCAGTAGCTTGCACCTATTTCCTCATACCAGCATTTGATGGCCAGCAGGGGATGAACCGCCCCAAACCGCGCAAGTCCCAAAGAGAGGGTGTTTGCAACCTCGGCAGCATCTGCGTCGGCAATTGCGTTCCGTCCTCTCTCCAGAAGGCTGGCATGGTCAGGATTGTTTCTCAGTGTCTCTTCCAGCACCTGGATGTCCTCGATATGGCGCTGATGGAATCTCAGTTCATCGTAGTATCGGCATTGCATACCTAGAGCATGCAAGGAGTGTGGATATGCGTCAAGGCAAATTTGCTAGGAAGATTGTGCCTGTGGTGGTATCATCATGACAAAGAAGGGGCCTTCGATGATAGTGCGTGTAGTGCAACTGCTGCTGCAGCGATCCTCATTTTTCCTTGAGCTGATGATCCAGCATGTCATCATCACCCTTATCTGTGTCTCGTTGATCACTGTTCTTGGGCTGGCTTTGGGCATTCTGATGACCAAGAACCGGTGGATGGCTCACCTGTTGCTGCGGCTGACCAGTTTCCTCTATACCATTCCTTCCATCGCCCTTTTTGGAATCCTGGTTTCCATTTCGGGAATAGGGTTGAAGAGTGCAGTCATCGCAATCGTCCTGTACGGGTTGCTTCCCATGATCAGGAGTACGTACACAGGTTTGCAGGAAGTTCCCGATGAGATCGTGGAAGCGGCAGTGGGAATGGGGACCAGCAGGGGCCAGCTGCTGTGGACCATTCGGTTCCCGTTGGCTCTGCCGGTGATGTTCAACGGCTTCAGGACCATGGTGGTCATGACCATCGCCTTGGGGGGCATTGCCTCCTTCATTGGTGCCGGAGGCATGGGACGTGCAATCTGGCGGGGAATATCCACCAACTTTCCGGAAATGACGATAGCCGGCAGTCTTCTGATTGCCCTGTTTGCCATCATCACCGATCTGGTGCTGGAGGTTTTGGAACGAAAGGTGCGCTCCCGGTTCCTGGGAGAAGAGGAGTAGGCAATGACCAAGCGAATTGTGGTGCTGTTCCTATTGGTTGCGTTGGTTGCATCCTTTGGTTGCAAGAAGGAGCAGAAAGAGGTGGTGATTGCCAGCAAGCCGGTCACCGAGGGCTATATCCTTGCCCAGATGCTCAGCCTCCTTGTGGAAGAGACTACTGATATCCAGGTCAAACAGACATTGGGTATCGGAGGGGGGACTTCGAACATCCATCCGGCCTTGCTGAAAGGGGAGATTGACCTCTATCCTGAATACACCGGTACCGGTTGGCTGTTTGTGCTCAAGAAAGAACCGCTAAGGGATGCCCAGCAGCTCTATGCCCAGGTGAAGCAGGCGTATCAGGAGGAGTATGGCTTGGTGTGGAGTGGCTTGTACGGATTCAACAATACCTATGCAGTGGCTGTCACTGAGGATGTTGCCCAGCGGTATGGCCTGAAGACGGTCTCCGACCTTGCCAAGGTCAGCTCTGAACTTACGTTTGCTGCCAATCCTGACTTCCTGGAACGGGAGGATGGGTATCCAAATCTGGTGAAGACCTACGGCCTTGCATTCAAGGCCATCAAGGAGATCGATATCGGATTGCGCTATGAGGCCATCAAGAGCGGTGGTGTTGATGTGATCATGGTCTTCTCCACCGACGGCAGGCTCAATGTGGAACCGGTGGCTGTATTGGAGGATGACAAGTCCGCTTTCGCCGCCTACCATGCGGCCACCGTCGTCAGGGACGAGACGTTGGAAACATATCCTGAGTTGGCAAAGGTTCTGGACCTTCTAGCCGGGCGTATTTCAAACGAGGAGATGATTGGTCTCAACCATCAGGTCGAGATCTTGAAGCAGGATCCCAGGGAAGTGGCAAGGGAGTTTCTCGTGAAAGAGGGCTTGCTCAGATGAGCTGTGCCATCGAATTCGAGCACATCAGCAAGTCTTACACTCCTGAGGAAGTGGTCTTGCGTGACATCAATCTGTCCATAGAGGATGGACAGTTTGTGGTGTTGCTCGGTTCCTCCGGCTGTGGGAAGACAACTCTGCTGAAGATGGTGAACAAACTGCTCGATTTTGACACAGGCTATTTGAGGATTCATGGCAAGAAGCTCAGTGATTGGAATATCGAAGCGTTGCGTCGTTCCATAGGCTATGCCATCCAGCAAGTGGGATTGTTTCCCCATTTCAGGGTCTGGGAGAACATCAGCTATGTGCTCAAACTGCAGGGAGTCGGAAAAGATGAGCGCAAGATGCGTGCCCTCGAACTGGTGGATCTTGTGGGATTGAAAGCCGAACATCTGGACCGCTATCCGCGTCAGCTCAGCGGTGGGCAGCGCCAGAGGGTGGGGGTGGCCCGTGCCTTGGCCGCCGATCCCTCGATCATCCTGATGGATGAGCCGTTCGGTGCGGTGGACGAACAGACCCGTAGCCAGCTGCAGGACCAACTGAAGCGCATTCACCGCCAATTCGGCCAAACCATCCTGTTTGTCACCCATGACATCCATGAGGCGTTTCGTCTTGCTGATCGCATCGTGTTGATCCATGAAGGAACTATCCTTCAGGATGGAAGCCCGGTGGACCTGGTCTTTCACCCCAGGGATGAGGCTGTCAGCACCTTTCTTGGAAAGCGAGGGTTCTCCGCCCTTCTGGACCAGATGGTGATGGACAAGCTGTATACGCGCTTGCAAGCCGGCACGCTGGATGTGGATCTGTTGGTCTCCCAGCTGAAAGGGGATACCCCTTCTGCTTTTTGAAGCAAAGGATCAGTACCTGGTGGACAAGAAAAAACCCGGAAGGCTGAGCCCTCCGGGTTGCATGTTCTAGAGCAAGCCGATCTCCCGGTAGTAACGGGCAGCACCCTCGTGGATGGGAAGTCCTGCAAGGTCCTTCACCGCTTCCTTGGGGTTGACGTTCTTCAGGGGAGCCTGGGTTGCTTTCAGTTCCTCGAAGTTTTCCCAGAATGTCTTGGTCATGGCATAGATGACATCATCATCAACGCGTGCGTCGGTACAAATGGTGATCTTGATGGCGGAAGTCAGTACATCCGCATCCTGGCCGGGGTAGGTCCCGGCAGGGATGGTGTATGCACCATACCAGGGGTAGTCCTTCTGCAGTGCCTTGATGAGGTTCTCATCCAGGCTGAGGAGCTTTCCGCCAGCGGTGGAGAGCATCTCGGTAACCGCTGCATTGGGAGTTCCGGCCATGATCCAAGCCCCGTCGAGCTGCTTGTTGCGCATCAGATCGATTGCTTCGGTGAAGCCGACATACTGGACACGCAGGCCTTCGGGATAGGATACGCCGCTTGTCTTGAGGTGGATGCTGGTCTCAACTTCTGTGGTGGAACCGGGAGCACCTGAGGCAAAGCGCTTGCCGGCAAGATCGGTAAGGCTGTTGATGCCGCTGTTGTTGGTCACCACAACCTGGTTCGGGTTGGCATAGAGACCGATCATCACCCTGAGGTTCGGATTGGGCCTTCCTTCGAAGGAACCGATGCCATTGAAGGATTCGTACATGATGGAGGTGACGGCAACGCCAAGCTGGGCTTCGCCATCGGCAATCATGTTGAGGTTTGCAATGCCGCCTGCACTTGCTTGTGCACTGGCTCTGACATTGTCAAGCTTGGTGTTCCACAGGTTGCTCATAGCCGATCCCAGGGGATAGACGGCACCGGTGGTTGCAGCGGTCGGGAAGTTGATCACAGTCTTCTTGACAGGGGCTTGCGCTCCCTGGGTCTCCTGTGCACCTGCACCAAAGAGCAGGGATCCGGTAAGCAAAGCGACGAGCAGTGCGAGTACAACGGTCTTTTTCATGCGAGTTTCTCCTTGAGTGATGATTTCTTCTGTATATACTGGACGGCCAGGATGGCCCCGAACAGCAGCAAGGCGATGAGGTCGGTGACCAGCTGGGTTTCGATGAAGAGCAGGCCGGCTATCACCAGGACAATTCTTCCGATGACAGGCAGTTTGTTCAGCAAATATCCCTGCAAGCCTGCCGAGAGGGCGATGACACCCACCGAAGAGGTGAGGATGGCCCTGAGGGTAAGCCACAGCGGTACGTCCGGTGAGGCTCCTATCAACAGGATGGGGTTGTCCAGGAAGAAGAAGGGGAGGATGAACCCGGTCAGTCCGAGCTTGACGGCAATGAGGCTGGTCTTTGTCTGGTCGGAGTCAGCGATGCCGCTGGCGACATAGCTGGACATGGCCACCGGTGGGGTGATGTTCGATAGGCATGCGTAGATGAGACAGAACATGTGTGCTGCCATGGGGATGGCCCCAGTCTGGATGAGCACGGGAACCGAAACGGTGGAAACGATGACATAGGCGGCAACACCCGGAACCCCCATGCCCAGGACGATGCTCATGAGCATGACCATCAGGCCGCCGAGGTAGAGCTGGCCTTCCCCGACAACACGCAGGATGATGTAGCCGAAGCTCAGCCCCAGCCCGGTGAGGGAGACCGTACCGATGATGATGCCGATGATGGCGCAGCTCATGCCTACGGCGATGGCTGAACGCGATCCTTCCACCGTTGCCTGCACGATCACTTTCCAGGTCATCCTGGTCTCTTTCTTGAGCCAGGAGGCGAGGACTGTGGCAAAGATGGCAATGACAGCAGCAAAGAGCGGGGTGTAGCCGAAGGAGAGCAGTCCGATCAACACGACCAAGGGAATGAGCAGGTGCCCTTGCTTCTTCAGTACCTCCAGGGCATCGGGGATATTCTCCTTGCTCAGTCCGGAAAGACCCAGGCGCTTTGCCTCAAAGTGGACGGCAAAAAGCAGGGTGAGGTAGTAGAGGAAGGCGGGGATGCAGGCTGCCAGGAGCACTTGGGTATAGCTGACGCCCATGAACTCGGCCATGACGAAACCGACTGCTCCCATGATGGGGGGTGCAAACTGCCCGCCTGTGGATGCCACGGCCTCGACTGCTGCTGCGAACTCCTTCTTGTAGCCAGTTTTCTTCATCATCGGGATGGTGATGGTGCCGGTGGTTGCCACGTTGGCGATGGCAGAGCCGTTGATCATCCCAAGCAGGGCGCTTGCAAGGACAGCCACTTTAGCAGGTCCGCCTGCGCTTCTTCCCACCAGGGTGAGGGCAATGTCGTTGATGAATTGGCTGAAACCGCTGTACTTGAGGTAAGCGCCGAAGAGGACGAAGAGGAAGATGTAGGTGGCGCTGACGCCGATGCCTACACCAAAGATGCCCTGGCTTCCCCAGATCATGTGGTTGAGTACCCGCTTGAGGCTGAATCCTACGTGCCCCAGTTCTCCGGGAATGAGCATGCCGAGAAAGTTGTAGAGCAGGAAGACCAAGCCCAGGACCGCAAGGTTCTTGCAGGCACGTCGCCCACCCTCAAAGACAAGCAGGAGGGCAAGTCCTGCGATGACAAGATCAGTCTGTTGCAGATAGCCGCCTCTTCGGGCAATGACGGTGTAGTAGTGCAAAAGGTACCAGAAGGTGAAGAAGGTGATGCCCAGCAACACCAGATCCCAGACCGGAGGAAGGGCCCGTTTTCGCTTTTCCTTGCCATAGGTAGGAAAGAGCAGAAACGTGAAGCCGAGCAAAAAGAGGAGGTGCCAGGTGCGCAGTGCCATGGCATCGATGATGCCGAATGAATTGGCAATCACCTGGAATGCAGCCCACACCAAAAAGAGGATGGTGGTCAGGTTGCCAAGCGGTCCGTTAAACGTGCGTAGTTTGCTGTCAGGTTCTTTCTCGTCGAGAAGCTGCTGTGCCTTGATCTCTTCTGCAGTCAGTGCTGCAGAGGTGTGTTGTTCCATTGCTTTACCCCAAACGTTCCTTCCAATCTATTGGGTGTTGCTTCTTTTGTCAATTTGGATATGCAAAATAGTGTATATTGATGAGTGTTTTATGCAAAAAGCATAGAGTGCACAAAGACATTTTCCTGGAACTTGCCCAGGCAGCAGATGATTCTTCAACCAGGCAGAAGAGAATCATGGTATATATGTTACTAACAGAAGATCAACAAATGGGAGTTCTCATGGAATACCGTATTCAGAGCAAGGAACACCTCAAAGAGTTATGGACCAACATCTATAACACCGAAGGAAAACCCGATTGGTCACACATCCTGCCTTACTATGATGATGCAATCTACTTCTGCGACAGTGTTCAGAAGATCCATGGCATCGAGGATTTCAAGGAAATGACTGAGCGACTGATAGCGCGTTCGGACAATCTGAAGATGGATGTGAAGAATACTGCGCAGAACGGCAATGTCCTGTTCATGGAGTGGGAGATGAGCCTGAGTTTCAAGAAGTATCCGAACTCCTCCATTTTCGGTGCAAGCAGGGTGACCCTCAATGAGGAGGGAAAGATCATTGAGCAACGGGACTACTATGACCTGTGGGGTGATATCTTTGACAACATTCCCCGGTTCAACAAAGCGTATCGGAAGTTCATGAGAAAGAAGTTTGGTTGAGGAATGCAGCACATGAATCCCTATCTGAAAGAGTATGAGTGGTCGAACATTGCAGCAATGCTCAGGAACAACAAGGCAGAGCCGAAACAAGAATCGGAAGACCTGCGTGGAAAGCTTGTGGTCATTACCGGTGCAACCTCTGGCATAGGGTATGAGACTGCCCACCTGTATGCCTCTCATGGTGCCAATGTGCTGATGATCAACCGCAGCAAGGAGAAGTCCGAACTTCTGAAACAGGAGCTGGAAGACACCCATCAGATCCAGTGCACCTACTTCCTTGCTGATTTTTCCCATCTCAAGGAGATTCATGCAGCGGCTGAGATGCTGGTCCGGCTTCCTACGCCTATTGATGTCCTGATCCACAATGCCGGGGTGTACAACACGAAGCTGAAGTTCACTGACGATGCTATTGAGGAGGTGTTCCAGGTGAACTACCTCGCCTCCTTCATCATCACCTACCGTCTGATGGAGAAGCTGAAGGGCCAAGAGAAGGTGAGAATCATCTATGTGAATTCGGAGGGCCACCGATTCGCCCTCGCCGGATTGAAGCTTGATGACCTTCGTTGGCAGAAACAGCACTATACCGGCCTGAAGAGCTATGGATCTGCAAAGACGGCACAGCTGCTCTCCTTGTTTTCCTTTGCCAAGATTTTCGAAGGTAGTGCTGTCACGATCAATGCCATGCATCCTGGGGATGTGAAGACGAACATGGGGGAGAACAACGGAAAGCTCTACCGCTTTTTCAAGCACCATATGATCAACCCCAAATCCCGTTCTCCCAAGCTCTCAGCCCAGGCACTCTACTACCTTGGTGTATCGGATGAGGTGCGGGAAACAACTGGTAAGTTCTTCAACTTCACCACCTTGGAGACTCCGGCCCCCCATGCGCTCGACCAAGCCATGGCAGAGAGGTTGTGGGAGAGGAGTGTGGAGATGGGGTTTTGTGCCTCAACTCTCTGAATACAAAAAACCCACCCGTATCATTCTTGGTGAGTTAATTGATAAAACATTATAATAGAAAGAATACTGCCGAAAGCGGGGCTTGAACCCGCACGCCCTTGCGAGCAAGGGATTTTAAGTCCCTTGTGTCTACCAATTCCACCATTTCGGCTGTTGTTTATCGTTCTTCTGTTTCCACCGTACGCGGCAATACCGCTGCATCGGTCTTGATGGGGATGAGACGCTTGATGAAGGGTTGCACCCCAACATAGGTCTTCTGGAACTCGTCCTCACTCTCTTTGAGTGCAGCTTGCCAAGCAGCGCCAAAGCCAGGGCTGTTGATCGTCAGTCTATCAACGGCAAGCTGGTACACATGCAATCGGGCGACTTCCTTTCTTCCCGGTTTCTGGGAGTAGGTGCTGAGGCTGATCCTGAGATTCTCATTCTGCTTTTTCAGATCCTCATTCTGTTCCTTGAGCTTGGAGAGACCTTCGCTTTCCAGGTCCATGCGATCGGTCAGCATCCGCTTCAGCCGTTCGGACTCCTGTTTGACAGCAAGCATTTCCTTATGGCGCTTGACGGACATGATTACCACGAGCACGATGGCCAATACGACACCGACTCCAAGTCCAATCAGAAAGTTTTGCATGCGAATCTCCTCATCACAGCCAAAAAATACTGTAAGCAGGTGCTTTTGTCAAAGGTTATCACCGGTTGTGCGCATTTATCGGCATTTTCGTACGCTTCCTGGCAGTATGTACACTTGATTGTCTCATAACCCCGAAAGGGAATAATCGTATCGGGTGTTGCTTCATTGTTATAAATTTGCCCGAACGGGAAAATTGAAGAAATACTGAGAAAATTGCCTTGCTATTCCCGAACGGGAAAGTAAGATGTTGTCATGAGTAGGATGGAAACAAGCAGTGATATCGGAAAGCTCGTGTGCTCAAAGAGAAAGGAACTCGGACTCACCCAAAAGGAAGCAGCTGGGCTTTGTGGGGTAGGTGTGCGTTTCTGGTCTGAATTGGAACGAGGGAAGAGCTCTCTTCATCTGGGAAAGGTCCTCTTGGTACTTACGCGTTTGGGGCTGGAAATACAGGTGGAGGGACGAGTATGACACTGGTTGTGTCCCAGAACAATCGAAGGGTAGGCCTTCTGGTCGGTACAGCCGATCGGGGCGTGGTCTTCTTGTATGATCCTCACTATCT